>Ga0315318_10000680_pt1 | contig 14278 bp, 18 predicted proteins | sample M1200m3416metaG_FD_203703 | JGI IMG/M metagenome (GOLD analysis project Ga0315318, IMG submission 203703) | Ammonia-oxidizing marine archaeal communities from Monterey Bay, California, United States - M1 200m 3416 | ecosystem: Environmental > Aquatic > Marine > Coastal | place: USA: California... | reverse complement strand
ACAATTTCTGAAGAAGATACAACTGATAACCCTTTAGTAATATATGCGGTTGTTATTGTAGCAGCTGCTGGAATTATAGCTTTAGTAGCCATCAAAAAAAGTAAGTCATCAAAAGTTACTGAACCATCAGCAGTGATCAACAAAGAGGAATCTGTATCACAACATCTTGATTCTGAAACTATTTTCCGGGCAAAACCAGATCTAAGGGATGATGATAAGGAAATAATCAATTTTCTATCAGCAAATGAAGGACAAGCTTATGAAAGCGAGTTACGGAAAAAGTTTCTTCTACCTAGAACTACTATGTGGAGGGCTGTTAAGCGACTTGAAAGACATGGAATCATAGAAATTGAAAAGAAAGACTTGCAGAATATTGTAAAACTAAAAAGTAAATTGGAGGATAACTGATGAATAAAATACCAATATTTTTCTTATTATTTTTGATTACAAGTATGGGTTTTGTTACAACTCCAAACGTAGCTCATGCAGATTCCCAACTTGATGTCCTCATAAAAATAGCATTAAACACAAAAGATCACATCAAGGCTGATATTGATAAAGCAATTGATGTTACAAAAGAAACTCATGACCAATTTGACGAAGGCGTAAAAGAAACTGATCTGTTAATAAAAACTACGGAAGAGGGCGACGCTGTTTCAGCTAGACAACATTTTATTAATGCTATGGTTTCCTTCAAGAAAGCTAGCATGTCTACAGAGATCATGCCTAATGAATCACAAAATGGATTGATTCCTGATCGAAGCCAAACAATCAAGAAATATGAAACTAATATTAAAAAATTAAAAATAATATCAGACAAACTGAAGGCAAATATTGATTTTGACCAAATTGATCAACTACTTGATTTGGCAAAAACTAATTATGCTCAAGGTAATTTTGTGCAGAACGAACAAGTTCTTAGTGATATTGCAGTAGATGGACGTGAAATTCACAAATTATTATACGAAATAAGCGAACAGAATCAAATTCACAGGGCACAACACTTTGCGAAAAAACACGTTGAAAGAATTGATAATCTCATTCTTGAGGCAAAAGAAATAGGTCTACACGAAACTATTAATGAGCTGAAAGAATCCAGAGTTCAACTTTTACAGGCAAACAGTACTCAGATTATAAAACAACAATTCAAAATTACTGTTATTTACATGCAAAAAATTGATCAAGCAAAAGAAATTCAGCAAAACAAATTTTTGAAATATAAAACAATTATAGATTCTCTTGAAAATAATGCCAAAACATTAGCTGATGATGCTGAAGGAAATAGCGCAGCAAGTTATTTTCTAGATAAAGCATTCAATCTAATTGAAGATGTTAGGGGTGATCTAGAAGATTTAGAATATGCTCCACCCTCTTTACGTGATGATTCTAAATATATTGATCTGACAATCGGAAACAAGATTCAATCAATTAAGGAAATACTCACAAAAGTTGAAAAATTGATTTACATTTCATCATAAGCTTCATATAATTTTCATAAAGTACTCAGGACATGGCTTCAAAACAACTCACTGTTGGTGTAGGAGTTCCAATGATCATTACAGGCTTTCTCATTGCAATTTTTTGGGCACCACTTGTTGGAGATATCAAAGAAACAGTTGAATTTGTTGGAAGTTTAATTGGAATCATTGGCGTAATCTTTTTCATAGCAGGCTTATTTTATGCAAAAGAACCAGTAATGGCTTAACCTGATTCATTTTCAATATCTGATTAAATAAATAACCAATGCTATGAGGAAAAATGTTTGAAAACTAGACTATTTGAAATTTTTACTTCCATTGAAGGAGAAGGAATACTTTATGGTACCAAAACACTATTCGTTAGACTTGCTGGATGCCCTTATTCTTGTTTTTATTGTGATACACTAGATGCTCTTCCATTAGATTCTGGGAACGAATATTCAATTAAGGATGCATGTAATCTAATAGACAAAAATCTTCAGAAGAATACATACAAGGTTAATTTTACTGGAGGCGAACCACTCATTCAACATGAAGCTGTTAGCGAACTCGCAAAATATGTAAAATCAAAAGGCATTTCTACATATCTTGAATCTGCATGCTTTGATTCGAAAAAATTCTTACATGTTTTACCTTCAATTGATTTTGTTAAAATTGAATTCAAGACCATTGACTCTAAATTCATTGATACAAAACACTATCCTAATCTTCTTAAAAACACACTCGAATGTCTTAAGGCATCTGTCAATGCAAACAAAATAACTTATATCAAAATAGTAGTTAGTTCAAATACAGAATTTAGTTCCTTTAACGAACTTGTAGATAATATTTTTAAAGTTATATCGAAAGAAAATATTTCTGGATTTATAATACAACCAACTACTAGTATCTCTGAACCATCTTTAGAAAAATTAATTGAATTTTATGATAGCGTTTATCCATATTATGATCAGGTACGTATAGTACCACAGCTACACAAAATAATTAATGCACCATAAGTTTCTAAAATTTTTCTAGCACTGAAATAAGGAAGAACTATAAATATTGAACTGGTTTTTCAATATTTGTATTATTATGGATAATGATAGAGTAGAGAAACTGATTAGGGAACTGATCATCGAAATTGGTGAAGATCCTACTAGGGAGGGACTAAAAGATACACCAAAACGTATAGCATCTGCCTACAAAGAAATCTTTGCTGGGTATGACTCGGATTCTGAACTCTCTGTACAATTTTCAGAAGATGCAGAAACCGTATTGATAAGGGATATTCAATTTTATTCTATGTGTGAACACCATATGTTGCCATTTTATGGAAAAATTATGCTAGCATATTCTCCAAATGGAAGAGTTTTTGGAATATCAAAGCTGGTTCGATTAGTTGAAAAATATTCCAAAAGATTACAAATTCAGGAAAGAATGACAAAAAACATCGCAGATGAGTTGTACTCTCATGGTGTCAAAGGGGTAGCTGTCATGGCAGAAGCTGAACATCTTTGTATGAAGATGAGAGGAGTTCGAAATGATGCAAATGTTACTTCTGCCGCATTTAGGGGAATTTATGAAACAAAGGAAGAAAAAGAAAATATCATAAAACTAATAAAAAATTCATCAACCTCAAAAATATCTTATGTATAAAATTCCTGAAAAGATAAATAATCAATTTATCAGATTGGATTTATGGTAGGACGCGATAATGCCCATATTCCAAAGAACTCTTGGCCAAGTTTTAGTTGGTATATTATAGAATTCGCGATAGTCTTTGCAGTTGCAAATCTAATTGCATTTCAAATAATACCTGCAGTTGATGAAATGATAGGTCAACAGAATCTTTTACTTTGTGAACAGGTATCATGGCTGTCTAAATGTGCTCCGTCTGAGGAAAAAATGTCTGATACGGGTTTACTAAATTGGGTGTACTGGAGTATTGTTGGCGCCGTGTTTATTGGTTGGTATATATTGATTCGAGGAATAGCTCTTAAAAAACCAATTATGGGAAATCGATAACCCTAGATCAGATTTATCAGAAACACTCTAACATTATATGTAATGAGAAAAATTCCTAGACCTTTCAAAATGCCGTGGGGTAAAGGCATGGTCATAGATGAAGTTTCTATATCCTCTCAATATCATGAACCGACAATCCAGCTGTTAGAGTTTGATAACGGCGACAAATTACTACGATTCTGTTCCTATTCACATGGACGATTCAGCAGATCACCGCTAATGATAGATGAAAAAGATCTAAGTCTACTTGCAAAGGCTACTGTAAAAAGAAAAGAAATTCGAAAGTTTATCTCAAAATTAAACCAGTGAATACAATTAACGAAGATAAATTGTTTTATCTTCAATACCAGCTTCTAGAAACGCAGCTTTTCTGTTATTACATGATTCACATTTACCGCACTGCGCTTTTCCATTCTTGTAACAACTCCAAGTGTTGAAAATATTATCTCCTAAAACACTATAGCCTTTTTTTAACAATTGCTTTTTTGATAATTTTGCCTTGTACGGTGACCAAATTTCTATCCTTTTTCGAATTTTTGATTTAATACCATCAATTTCTCCCTGATTAAATGAAGATTCAATTTTTTTTGAAAAGGCAGGTCTACAATCTGGATAATTTTTATCGCCTGTATGCGCACCATATGCAACTAAGGAAGCATTTATTGAAAAAGCCCACGCAGTAGCAATAGATAAGAAAATCCCATTTCTAATTGGTACTACAATAGAATAATTAAATTTACTAGGAATATTTTTTTTCGAACTTGTAAGGACATTTGTGTTCCCATACAATTCTTTCATGAAATTAATATCTACAATTTTATGATCTTTTAGCCCAAGGAATTTTGCAAACTCTTTTGCTTTTTTTATTTCTTGGTTTGCTTTTTGACCATACAAAAAAGAAATTCCATACAATTCATGTTTTTCTTTTAGATATGTACACATACTGACAGAGTCGATTCCGCCGCTAAAAACCACTACCGCTTTTTTCATTTTACACTCTAATTTTAGGACCAACACTGGGTTTACAAGTAAATACATCGCAATCTACCTTTACAGAATTAAACCCCTTTTCCATAGACTTTTCAATCTTCTTCAGATTTTGAGATTTTTTACAGAAAGCGATTACAGATGGTCCTGCGCCACTTATAGTAACACCCAAGGCTCCTGCATTAAGCGCATTATTCTTTACTTTTGAAAAACCTGGAATCAAATGTTTTCTAGCTGGTTCAACAATCACATCTTGAATAGATCTTCCAATAAGATCCGAATCTTTGAGCAAAAATCCAGAAACAATATTAGCTGCATTCGAAAGATTTGCAGTTAAATCTGATAATTTGACGGTCTTTGGAATTACAGATCTTGAAACTTTTGTTTTTTTGTTTGGTACATTTAATTTTGGAATCGCCATACACAAGATCAAATCTTTCGGTGGTTCTAACCTAATGACATCAAGTGGTTTTGTTTTGACTATAACAAACCCACCCAGTAATGATGCCGCAACATTATCATAATGGATAGTTCCAGCGCTTGCCTTTTCTCCTATTCCAGCACATTTGACTAGCGTTTTATTATCTAATTTTAGATTAAATAATTTGTTGAATGCTAACGCTGCAGCAGCAGCAGAAGCTGCACTACTTCCCATTCCAAATCCAGCTGGAACACCTTTCTTAATTCTAATTTCAACTCCAGATTTTATCTTGAATTTTTGTTTCATTGATTTAATCACTAATCCAGCTGTATTTTGTTGTGGATCTTTAGGAATATCATCTGTAGTTAGTATTCTAACTCCATGCCATGGTTTGTTTGTAGTAGATTTGTTAGTTTTGCTAAGTGTTATTTCGTCATAATACGCATCTAGTGCTAGGCCAAACACATCAAAACCTGGACCTAAATTTGCTGTTGATGACGGTGTACGTACTTTAACAATTGTAACCATCAATCTTCCACCTCCTCACCCAAGTTAATTACTCTACTTAACGCACTTTCCAAATTAACCATGCCTTCTTCAGTTGCATTTGATATAGGAATTAACTTCTCAGTTAATTCACCAAGGTTTAATGATCTTAGAATATCGGTAATCAGCGAATATGTTTCTCCGTCAGAATCTTTTCTAATCGACTCTTCCAGTGATATAGGATCTGAAGACCATTTTATAACCTGAGCAATATTATCAGGTATAAGATCGGTTTTTGTCATAACATTGATAGTTGGTAATCCAAGCCGCAGTTTAATTGATGCTGCAAGTAAGGAAACTGAGACAAAATTGCTAGGCGAAGTGATCATTGTAGCGTCATACAAGAACATATTCACCTTTTCTTCAGCGTTAATATTTTGAATGAAGAAAGGTCCACTAGCTCTATATGCAAATAATTCCATTTGACCAGGTGTATCTACTAACAAATAATCTGGATTTATTTTACTTACTTGGTTTTCTATTTGATCGATCTTTGATGCAATAAGATCACTTGCCATGATCATAGAACCATTTGGTCCCAAGTCATACTGTTTCATTAGTTCTACAATATCAACATAATCTCTGACATCAACATCCGGTGTATATGGCAAAGATTCAACACCTGGATCCAAGTTTAGGACTGACGCAAACGCACTATTTTTTTCATAATATTGTAATATTCTTGAAGTAAGCGTTGATTTACCAGAACCAGCCGTACCAATAATAAAAATTGCTTTCAATGTAATACCAGAATATATCTTCTTATTGGCTTATATTTGAATTCATAAAAAATTGAGCGATGAATTGGAGAATCACAGTTATTCCTGTAACTATGATTCCTATTATCATAATTGCGATTCAATTTGACGTAAAATTCGAAGATGTACTTGCTATAGGTGTGTTACCATTCATTGCAGCCATATTGGCAATGATGGTAAAACTTGGGTTACAAGGACTGAAACTAAGTTATATTGCAAGATCATTTCTAGGTAATTTTGATTCTATCAAAAGATTGGCTGCTATGAGAATAGGCAGCGAGTTCATCAAATTTACAACACCGATGTTCGTTGGTGCTGAGTTTGTGGTAATTTATTATATGACTAAAAAGGGAATTTCGCCATCAAAGGCATCTTGGGTTGCACTTCTTGACATTGTAACAGAAGTTTTTGCTGGTGGGCTTTTATCAATTCTTGCTGGAATTTTTGCGCTACTTAATGGTGCATATGTTGTTGCTGCTATAATTCTAGCAACTAGTATATCTATTACCACACTATGGGTTGTACTATTTTTCCTTTCAGCAAAACACACTTTTCATTTACCGAGTGGAATAGCAACGTTACTTACAAAATTTGGTGGAGAACGTGGTAAAAAATATGCAAAGCAAACTAATGAATGGATTGAAGAAGTTTGTATGATGAGCCGACAAAATCTCGGCTCAAGTAAATCAAGGAAGGTTTTTTGCGTTGGTTTTCTTATGTCCCTTGCTTCGTGGATATTTTATGGTATTTCATTTTTGGTAATCGCGGTTAGTGTTGGTTTTACTATAGGATATTTTGAATCTATAATGGCAGTCATGGGAGCAAATGCAATAGGAAATCTACCAATTACAGTAGGAGGTTCTGGCTTAGCAGAATTTGGAATTGTAGCTTACCTTAACAATCTAAATCCATTCAATTTGGTAATTTCGGAAGAAGTACTTGAGTGGAACGCTGTAATAGGTTGGAGGATTGCAACATATTATATTCCAATTGCTATAACCTGGATTCTCCTAGTTAAGCTCGCTTTAAGTAAATACACAAAACCTAAGCTAATTCATAATAAATGTCCAGTTTGCGGAGATATAATTAATGATAATGAATTTGCCGGTCATATGCAAAACAAACATTCAACGGAATAGAAACCACTTTATTTTTCCCTCATAATTCTAAATCATGAATTTCAGGAATAAGGTAGTTGTAATTACAGGCGCATCTAGTGGAATTGGTGAAGCGTCAGCTATAAAATTTGCCAAAAAAAATGCCAAAGTTGTTCTAGTAGCAAGAAGAAAAGAAAAACTACTTCAAGTACAAAAAAAAATTTCAAAATATACAGATTCAATATTAGTTTGTCAATGTGATATTTCTAACAAAGGACAGGTTAAGGAAATGTGTGATGTTGTACTAGATACGTTTGGTCGAATTGATGTTTTGGTAAATAATGCAGGATTCGTTATTTATGGTAGGGTTTTAGAACTTAGTATTGAAGATATAGAATCACAGATGGAAACAAACTATTTTGGTATGATATACTGTACAAAGAATTTTCTTCCACACATGATTAAACAACGAACCGGCCACATCGTAAATGTTGCATCAGTTGGTGCTAGTTTAGGAATTCCAGGAGTTGCTTCATACTGCGCAACTAAATTTGCCATGCTTGGTTTTTCAGAGGGGTTAAAACATGAGCTCTTTGGAACAGGCGTGGATATCACGGTAGTTAGTCCAATAGGTGTAAACACTCCTCTGTTTGATCATCCATCTTTTGAGAATTTTACACGTCCTACAATGATTACCTTGAGCCCACAAACAGTTGCAAATGCTGTTATCAAAGCTGCAAATTCTTCAAGATTAGAGATTGTTGTTCCTTCAGTTGCTAGGGTAGGAATTTGGGCAAAACAAAATTTTCCATACTTTATCAATCCAATAATCGGTAATTCATTTAGAAAAAAACTAGGCAAAAAAAACAAATCAGAATAGTTTATTCTTCCACAGTAGATTCACTATCTGATTTATCTATCAATTTTATTTTTTGTAATTCAAATTGATATATTGCATCCATGTCAAACTCTTTCTCTGTTTTCAAATATTCAACAACTTTCTTATCCAAAGGCGCTTTCAATAAATTAAAAACAAATTCATACGTCACTCCTTTTTGTAGATCATTCAGCTTGATGTTTTTTGGTAGATCCAGTGTTACTATATGTCGTCCATCTTCAATTGGTTCATACAACTGAGCATCAATTTTGTTATCCTTATCATAAATTTCTAGAATATATCCAGAATTTACAACCAACTTCGGTTTTCCAAATTTAGCATTCTTTATTTCATCTGAAACCCATGCAGGTATTGCATCCTGTTTTTTTACCATGTTTTCTATTTGTCCTTCTTACTTTTTTGCCACCATTCTAGATAATCGTATTGTTTATCTTCCTTAGTAGATTCTCTACGATTAAGTCTGTGGCGTATATCAGAAATTTGTTCTCTTGTTGCATACAATCCACATCTCTTACAGATAAAATGTTTAGTTGAAGGATCTATTTTCATAGGAAATTCGATATCATCTTCTATATCCCTATCTGTAGGAATCATAAAATCTCTGCCATCTTCGTTTGCCTTTTCAGATTCATCCTCAAATTTTTTTTTGATTTTTTTCTTCTCTCGAAAAACACATTCAGGGCAATTAGGCAATGTTGATTAGACTAGATTTTTTCCATAAAAGCGTTCGCAAATTAGAATGATCGCATAAAAAAACAGAAAAAATGTCCAGTACGCGGATTAAATCTTCATCCCGTTAGGTCAGTTCGCCCATCGAACATACCACGTACCGGACTAAAGATCAGTATTTGATAACCACTATTTGTTTTTTTCAAGAACTTCTGAGACAATTCGTGAAGTGTTTTCAGCGCCATTTCCATCAAAATTTTCAGAGAACTTTTGAAGACTTTCTTGATATTTATTATAATCTTGTTTTATCTTTTTTATCGCATTAATTACTTGTTTTTTATTTTCAGCTAGGACCCCAAGATTTTTTTCTTCTGCCCACTTTATTTGGTTTGTATGTTCATCATATATCGGAATTCCAATTATTGGTTTTGATCCAGTACCCATTATTTCTCCCATTACTGTATGAGAACCATTGATTACTGCATATTGACACTCATCTAACACAGTTCGTCTTTCAGACTCTGGCAAAAAGCCAATGTCAATTTGAAGCCAATCTATTTTTTTTTCATATGCTTCAGTAATGGAGTAGTGATTTCCATCTTTGTCAATAACTCGATCAATGGATTTGTCATTCTTAGCATGAGAAATAATTCTACATTCATCATTCATCCCTATTTCGTGAAAAACTTCTTCATATTTTTTACCAGTTACTTCATTTGTAGATTTATTTCCGGTTCTCATCCAATATCCAAATTCAATCCCTTCAATCATTTTTTCTAAATCAGTTTGTGATTTAGAATCTCTTGGCTTTGTATTAGAGAAATGGCCAACATATGTTACCTTATCTTTGACACTGCTTGGAAAATTCAAATTATACTCACAGATTGTATATGGCGGGGCTGAATCAGCTACTAATATTCTGGTTGCCTTAGCAATTTGTTTTGAAACAAAATAAACTCCAGGATAGAAATAACTACGAGATTTCCATAATCTAGGCAAGTATTGGTTTGTGACAAATAAACTTGTAATTCCTCTATTCTTAGCTAGCACATTAGAACCCATGTCTCCATCATTTATGACTAAATCGAACTTTTCTTTATCATACATCTGCCTCTCTTTTTTCATGTAATTTTTCACTTGCATTACCAATGATTGATTTGTTCCCACTGGAAAAAACATGTTAAGTATTGATAGTGAAATACTTGGTCCGTACTTACCATCTATCGGGGTGGGCATTAAAATCTCATGTATGTTATTTTTTTTATCAGGATATTTTTTCAGTAGTTTTTCGTAAATCTCTCCCTTACTAAAATAAAACATTTCACATTCTTCTTTGAGATATTTTGGTAATACCTCGTTGAGCTTCATCATACGTGAGTAATGACCATTTCCCCAAGGATAGATAAATTCGCCTATCTTTTTCATGTCTAAAATCTAATTCCTCCACTTAAGTTTTCAATGTTTCAACATAATTTTATCTAAAATATCATGTACATTATTTTGTGCTACTTTAATCGAGATATGTTTTCTATTTCTAACTGTTTTTTCCACAATTTTCTTAATTTCTTTCAGAGGTTTCTTTGAATCATAAAACTTAGCATTTCCATATTTTTTAATTTTGGGAATATATTTCTCCAATCCAATTTCTTTTGCAGTAGTTATAACATTATTATCTAATCCAGATAAGGGAAGGTATGGTATCAAGTTTTTATTGTAAACTAGTTTTACCATATTCTCAAGAAAATCTATAGGATAAATAAGTGGAGACAGACTTAGAGAAATTCGTTTTATATCGTTAGATATCGCTATCATTGAAAGCAATTCGATTGTAATTTCTGTTAGTAGTAAAGACGCTGGCTTTTTATCAATTGGCACTTTATAAAATTCTAAATCTATTTTTGGTTTAACCATTCTATGTATTATTTGATTAAGCATCTTTGCTATATGTAACAATTCAGACTCTTTCATAAAGCAAATTATGATCTTTACTTCAAACCCATGCTTGATAGTTTCAATACATGATATTGCAGATAACTCATCAAAAATACAACAGATTATTTTTTTCTTTTGTGAATTGTTAGGAATACCTTCAAGACCTTCATCCAAATAAATGCAGATGTAAGCATGTGATTTTGTTAAGTAGACATAAAGCTGCTTATCATATTTTTCATCCGTACCAGGTTTGATTCCCTTTTTTGCAGTTTTTTCGATTAGAGAAGAAGTAGCAGCGACTTCAACATCCTTTGTCATAAAACCTTTGGCCTGTCCCTCTACACGTATCAGAAATCTTTCACTTTCAAGAAAAAGATCTACACCAACTTTTGAAATACCATTTACTATTGTATCAAAATCATTCGTAACTTGTTTTGCTATAGCAACTTTTTTAATTCCAAATAAAGTATTGATAGCAGATGATGTAAAAACAGGATCATCTGTTTCAACTATAATTATATCCCCCTCTTGTCTTATTTTATGATATTTTCGATTTTCAATCTTTAGGATTTTTTTTATATTTGTTATAAGCAACTTGATCTTGTTTAGGGAAAAAGTAGATGGAAACACTATAACTAAAACATTATCTTCCAATATGGATCCCTAACATGTTTGTAATTTTAGAATTGTTATTGACTAATTTTAGCAATGATTATAAAACGAAATTATGGGATATGTATTATGTCACGATTTACACAGGAACAAGTCTCTGAATTAAATAATAAATTAAAATCACCTGAGGAGGTATTGCAATGGGGCTTGGAAAACATCCATCCTAAACTTGCCTTAGCGTCAAGCTTTGGAGCGGAAGATGTTTGTGTAATTCATATGTTATCAAAAATAAATCCAGAAGCAAGAGTTTTCTCATTAGATACAGGAAGAATAAATCAGGAAACATACGATGTTATGGACGAAATAAGAAAAAAATACAATACTAAAATTGAAATCACTTTTCCTGATGCTGGCGAAGTAATTGAGATGGTACAAACACATGGAATGAATTTATTCTATGCTAGTGCTGAAAACAGAAAGATGTGCTGCGGTGTTAGAAAGGTACATCCTTTAAACAAAATGTTGGGTACGCTGGACGGTTGGATTACTGGACTTAGAGGTGATCAGACTCAAAACAGACAAACATCTACAAAAATTGAAATCGACGAGCAACACGACGGCATGATAAAACTTAATCCAATTCTGGATTGGAGTTGGGATCAAACAATGAGCTATATCAAGGAAAATGATATACCTTACAACAAGTTAATTGATAAAGGATTTCCAAGCATTGGTTGTGAACCATGCACAAGAGCGATAAAACCAGGCGAAGATTTACGAGCAGGTCGTTGGTGGTGGGAAAATCAATCCGATAAGGAATGTGGTCTACACATGGATCACAGTAAGTAAAAATCTTGTCCGAAGGCACTGGAGTATCTAAACCACACGGTGGAAATTTAGTAAACAGATTTTCAAATACTGACACTACTGGTCTATCATCAATATCAATCAGTGCTGATCTTGCAAACGATGTGGAAAACATTGCAGACGGTATCTTTAGCCCCTTGGAGGGATTCTTATCTCAACAAGATTTTGAAAGTGTTGTATCTAAAGGTAGACTTGTAAATGATATTCCATGGACAATTCCAATTGTGTTGGATGTAGACGAATCTACCGCTTCAAAAATAAAACAAGAAAAGACCGTAGTGTTACAGAACCCTGAAGGATTAGATATAGCAGTATTAAATGCAGAAGAGACTTATACTTTTGATAAAGAGAAACTGGTAAAAGGCGTTTATGGTACTACTGATGATTCACATCCTGGCGTGGCTAGGACTATGGCAATGAATAATTTTCTTGTTAGTGGAAAGATTGACTGTGTTAAACGACCTGAAAATACAGAGATTAGAAAATACAGAATGACACCTCTAGAAACTAGAGAAGCATTTACAAACGCTGGATGGAAAAAAATTGTTGCGTTTCAAACCAGAAACCCACCGCATGTTGCACATGAAATTCTTCAAAAGACAGCAATAACTACACGCGATGGAGTTTTTGTAAATCCGCTTATAGGAAAGAAAAAATCCGGGGATTTCAAGGATGATGTAATAATAAAATCCTACGAGGTTATGATTCAAAATTACTATCCTGAAAACAGATGTAAACTAGCAACACTTCATACAGAAATGAGATATGGAGGACCAAAGGAAGCGATACATCATGCGATAATGAGACAAAACTATGGTTGCACGCATATTATTATTGGACGTGATCACGCAGGAGTTGGTAATTTTTACGATCCCTTTGCAGCTCAAAAGATATTTGGTGATTATACTGACCTTGATATTGAACCAATTTTCTTTCCAGCGTTCTTTTATTGTAGAAAATGTCTTACATTTACCAATCCCAAAGTATGCCCACATGATGCTGAATCAAGGGAACAAGTTAGTGGCACAAAACTGCGTTCATTAATTCAAGAAGGAAAACCACCATCAGAGTTTATCTTACGACCAGAAGTTGCAAAACTCATCATTGATTATGATAAACCTTTTGTTGATTAGACTTTTATCCTTGCCATAAAATCTGCTGAAATATGAAGTACATTATTCTTGTTTTTTTAGCGTTAACCGTAACTCCCGCATTTGCACAAGATCCTAAGATTGGTGATTACCTTGATTCATCTAATCCCTCTTTAATGATGCAGGAAACAGAAATTTCTTATTCTGAGTTTAACAAAGTATCACGTGATCTAGTAATAGTTGAATTTGAAACCACACATGAGGGTAGCTGGCAAGCGGAGTTTCATAATAATTTGTTATATGGAAATCCTAATGGTAATGCAGTGATACGCATTTATGATGCTGTAACCACCGACAAATTTTTTGAGATTGGGATGGGCAGCCATCCTATCAACAAATATTGGATAGCTGCACAAGTTCCGGAAACAGGTTATGTTATGCTTCATGCAGATTTTGAAAATGGTTGGGTTCAAGGTAAACCAACAAAGATTACATATTCAGAACAAAGTGGATTAACTGTTGATAATGGTCTAAGAACTGTGTTATCAAATCTTAATCTTTCACCTTTTACGATAAAATCCTATTCCGTTTATGGAATGGAGGGCTCAACTGATCCACCAGCAGTAACTGCTGGAGTATATCATGTAAAAATTTTGTCAGCCGATTATGCTGAAAACCAACTTTCAATATTTCCATTTGTTGTGACTAGTCTTGTTGGACTAGCGGTTATTATATTGATTATTTCTAAGAAGCGTTCTTAAAAATAAGAATTCTATAAGAAAGAATCAGCTTCAGTCGGATGCTTTTGACATTAACCTATCAAACTCTGGGTCTTTAAAGAATTTATCAAAGTGTTCTGTAATTTCTTTTTTTAACTTGTTTATGTTTTCAAGCTCTTCATAATCGGGATCTTCC
>Ga0315318_10000679_pt1 | contig 14299 bp, 9 predicted proteins | sample M1200m3416metaG_FD_203703 | JGI IMG/M metagenome (GOLD analysis project Ga0315318, IMG submission 203703) | Ammonia-oxidizing marine archaeal communities from Monterey Bay, California, United States - M1 200m 3416 | ecosystem: Environmental > Aquatic > Marine > Coastal | place: USA: California... | reverse complement strand
TCCTTGTTGTCGATGAGGCCCATCACTCGACAGGAGAACACGCGATGGCACAGGTCGGAGATTTGTATCTTGCGCAGGCATCCGAACCGCTCGTCCTCGCTACCACAGCGAGTCCGGGTTCCAAGATTGATCAGGTTGAGGAAGTCTGCAACAGGCTGGGCATAAGTAGGATTCACCTGAGGACGAGTGGTGACGCAATTGTGGCGAAGCACCTAGTGGGATTAGATATCCAGGAAGTCAAGGTCAAAGTACCGGATCAGATTAGGGAACTCGCAGAGCCTCTAGTCATGTGGCAGAGCGGCATTGTCGATCGCGAGAGGAGGTTGGGCAGGTATGTCAGGCCGGGGGTAATCAGTCATGCTGGCCTATCCAATGCGATGGAGCGGGCCCAGCAGGCGATTTCCAGAGGCGAGTCCAGCGCCTACCAGTCGGTTTCAAGAATCGCCACGGCGATGCGTCTGCATCACCTAATCAATCACCTGCTAAGCCAGGGCGTCGCCGCATCGAGTGAGTTTCTCGAGCGTCTCTCGAGGGGGGAGCAGGCTCAGAACAAATCTACGAAGAACTTCCTCAGAGATGGACGGGTGTCGAGTCTGCGCAAGAGCCTGTCCGAAATGGACGAAATCCACACTAAGATTGGTGCAGTCCGCCGGCTCGTCTCTGAAAGATTTCGCAGGGACTCCGATTCGCGTATCATCGTGTTCGCCACCTTCAGGGATACCGTCGCTGCCGTCGAGAAATCTCTGGAAGATTTGGATGGTGCTCGTCCAATACAGTTCGTCGGGCAATCCAGCCGCGGGGGCAGGGGCGGACTGACGCCCAAACAGCAGATTGAGAGACTGGACGAGTTTAGGTCGGGTTTGGCCAACGTGTTGGTCGCGACTTCGGTTGGCGAGGAGGGGCTGGACATCCCTAGCGCTGACCTAGTGGTATTCTACGAACCGGTGCCAAGTGAGATACGCACCATACAGAGGCGCGGCAGGACCGGTAGGCACAGAGAGGGAGAGGTTGTCGTACTGATAGCCGAGGGCACACGCGACGAGGGGGCAAGAGCGTCTGCCGAGAGGCGAGAGGAATTCATGCAGCGAGCCGTACACAGAGTTCGCAGGAAACTCTCCCGTAGCCCTCACACAGATCTCTCCAACCTAGGTAGGTTCGAGGTAAGCTCAGAGAACGGAACCGTTTCCGCCTCGGAGTTCGTTGCAAGTCAGCGTGAAATGCATAGAGTAGAAATCTCGGAGTCGGATGAAAGCATGTCCTCAGAGACCGAAACACCACCTACGCTCCCTCCAGAGACTTTCAGGGCGAGAGGGCAGGCCGGGTTGGAGCAGTTTAGTGGCAAGACCGCCAAGACTGCAAACGAGGAGGACGAGACGCGGGTCCGCGAAATCTCACGGACATTTCGCAGCGGTGAGCAGGTCACTTAGTCAGTCACCGATGACAGCTATCCTAGTGCGTAGTTGAGCCAGCCTAGTGTTGTGGTGGCCCATCGAGAATGATAGCATCTCTGTGAAGTGGATGACTGGGATGTTGGTAGCGAGACCGGTCGACCTCGATGCCTTGCCCTGGTAGACATCGAGGACGCTGTGTGAGAGGTTGCAAGCGCTAACGATGAGGTCTGCCCCTTCGGACTTGGCCTCGTAGAGCACCGCAGCGGTCTGCCGCAGCACCGTCGGCTCCTCGGAGAACAGCCCCGGGACTCCCACACTCTGTGTGCGTCCCTCCCACTGCACCGGCTTCCCTCCGAGGGCATCGATGACCTGCTCGAGATAGTCCGGGTCGTGGACGGCGTCGCCCCCACAGGCTCCAGCCTGCTGTATATTTGGCCCGTAGAATCCAGCTATATCGAAGTCAATCGGGTTCCTGACCACGGCCTCGAGTTTCTCGAGGCCGATTTCATCGACTATAACATGCAGGAGATGGTGGACATCAATCCCTCCTGAGAAACTCCTGCCGCAGGTCCTCTCGAGGACCTCATTGACCTCTCCGAGTAGGTTGGGGTCCTGCTTCAGGAGGGCGAGGTCCTCGTGCAGGTTTCCAGCTGTCGCGGCACAGGGCGTGATGATGTCGAGACCGAGTTCCTCGGCCATTGCGAAGGTGCGGGCATTGAGAGTCAACTGCAGGCGCCTGCTGGCCTGCCTGATTATCCCGGCTCCACAACTGGTCGCACCCTTGAGAGGGATCAGTTCGATACCCAGTGTCCGTGCAACCGGTTCCATCGTCTCGGCCACTTCGGTGGCGCTGCTATGGGCAACGTTACCAGGATGGTAGGCGTACTTCAGCGGCATCAGAACCTACCATCCACTTCGTTGAATATCGCGACGACCTCGTGGTGGTCGTCGACAGAGGAGTTGAACTGCTTCGGCATCTTTCCGATTCCAGCGGGCGGGGCCACCATCCCCAGCATTCCATTGAACATGTTACCGCCGGTCCTAGTGAATCCTAATACCATGCGAGCAGTCACTCCCGAGAACAGATTCCCGAGCAGGCCCATCGGACCGAGAACCTGTCTGTAGATTACGGTGTCATTGACCCTGCCGCTGCTCTTCACGGACCAGCTGTACCACCAGACATGCTTACCGTGGCGGCCGTTGAAGGCGTCCCTGCCTAGAGTCAAGGTCCTCGCATCGAGGAGAGCGTCGGAGATAATCCTCGACGAACCGTTCTGTCGGCGGATGGAAGCGAGGTCGGTTTCAGCCTTTATCCCCTCGATTGAGTCCATCACGCCTTGCATCCCTTCTATGCTGGATTCAGAGGAGCGTGGGTCGTTGATACGCGCCCAGGTCCTTGCTAGGACTGCGGGGCCGAGATATGTCTCGGAATGAGGGGTAGCGTCTGAGCATGAGTGCAGCAGCGGTGCGCTACAGAAGTCGGTTATCGAATGCAGCATGTCCGCAGTCGAGGAATCCATGGTTCCCATTACGCCCTGAGCGGTGTCAGCCCCCTCTCTGGCGGCTGCGACCATCCACGGCTTGGAAGACTCTCTACCTCTCTCGAGAGGCCAGTGGTCCACGACTAGATCTCGAACGACGTCGAACGCTGGCAATGGCTCTATACGTAGCCTCAGCCCACCGTCTCGAATAGGGGCCACCGAATCGAGCCTGATGCTACCGGGTAGAATCAGCCTACCGTTGACCGATATCGCAGTGGTCGGATCGTCACTGGGGCCGTCTCTGAAAGTCAGAGTGCCGTCATGGGTCTCCTTGAGTACCCTCAGTGACTCGAGTACCGACATGTGGCCGGGCAGGGCGCAGACCCATGTGTCCTTACCAGTGGTGGCGCTTACGGGGTCGTACCGGAATATGCTAATCTCAACTTGGATGATTTCTGCAATAGTCTCGGGAACGGTGAAGCCGTCCTCGCCGGCTGCTCCCGCTGCAGCTGCTCCACTGACTCGATCCTTGATTGCCTCCACTTGGTCCTCGTGGAACTGGCCGTTGCCGTCGACCGCGGCCATCATTGCGAGCGCGTCGATGGACCAAGCTGCTGCTGCTGAGTCGTAATCCACGTCGCAGTCGACGCGTTCGACCAATCGGGTCGCTCCCATCTGCTGCAGTCGGACGTCCCAGTCCTTGCCGGACTCGCAGTAGAACTCGTAACTGGTATCGCCGAGTGCGAGAACCGAGAAGTTGACCTCTGGGATCTTGGGGGCCGAGTCTGCGCTGGCCTGCAGCCAGAGCTCCTCAGCGTTGTCGGGCATCTCGCCCTCGCCCCATGTCGAGCAGATGATTAGGACCCTCTTCATCCCCGGAAGAGTGGACAGGTCGAATCCGTCCATGTCATGCACCGTGGTATCGAGGCCGTAGTCGGTGGCTCGCTTTGCGAATTTTGCCGCCAGTTCCTCGGAGTTGCCGGACTGCGAACCGAATAGGATACTCATCTTCCGGTCTCCTGCGGTTAGCAGGGACTCGAGATCGTCGCCCGATACTTCCACGGGCTGCTCGGGAGCTGTCTCCTGCTCGGGCTCGGGAGCTGCCTCCTCCGTCTCCTCGGGCTCTTCCTCCCCGGTGCCCTCTACTACGATGATGACATCAACCGGGCAGGCATCGGCTGCATCGAAGATGTCATCGGAGAGAGAGGATACCACCTCTGGCTTGAGTCCAGATTTGTCGATGTTGCGATTATAGCCGCCGTCGAGTCTGACGTCGGGTTTGATGAAGCAGGTGTCTTCAGTGACCTCGAAGATGTCCGGAGCTGCTTCCTCGCAGGCATCGCAGACAATACAGCCTTCGTCGATGAAGACGCTGAATATCGCCATGAAGTCCACTCGTGCCTATCGGCAGTCTGGGCACCCTGACGCGATTATTGAATCTAGTGCAACCGGGGTCTACGGCCGAAGGCCGTATTCCACCCTGTACCTCACATCATACCCATGCCGTCGAACTCGCCGCCATCTGGCATAGGGGGGCTCGCGCGGCTAGATATCACGTCGTCGATTCTTAGAATCATTACTGCGGTCTCGGAGGCGCTCTGGATGGCCTGTTCGACGACCCTGCTAGGCTCAAAGACCTGGGCCTCGTTCATGTCGGCAACTCCGCCCTCGTAGACATTGACCCCGAAGTGCGACTTGCCCTCCGAGTGTGCCTTCCTGAGGTCGATGATGGTGTTGACCGGATCAAGTCCGGCGTTCTCGGCTAGGGTCCGAGGAATCACCTCGAGAGCCCCTGAGAATGCCTCGATAGCCATCTGCTCCCTTCCACCGATTCCCTCGGCGTAGGAACGCAGTTCGCGACTTATCAGGGCAGTGACCGAACCGCCTCCGGTCAGGACCACTCCGTCCTCGTGGGCCACAGCAACGACACCGACAGCGTCGTCGAAGGCTCGGCGGATTTCATCCACCACATGCTCGGTCCCGCCCCTTAGCAGCACCGAGACGCTCTTGGCATCGGCGCAGCCGGTTACAAAGACCATGTCAGACTCGCCTATCTTACGCTCATCTACCTTCGATGCGTGACCTAGATCGTCAGAGGATAGGTCATCTATGTTGGTCACAATCCTGCCGCCGGTTGCCTTTGACAAGGCCTCCATGTCGCTCTTCTTGGCCCTGCGAATGGCAAACAAACCGGACTTCGCCATGTAGTGCTGGGCCATGTCGTCAATGCCCTTCTGGCAGATAACCACACTGGCTCCGGAGGCCTGAATTTTCTCGACGAGGGACTTGAGGTACTGCTCCTCCTCGTCAAGGAACTGCGAGAGCATGTTCGGGTCGGTAATCTGAATCTTAGCGTCGACCTCGGTCTTCTTGACCTCGATTGCTGAATTGATCAGGGCAACCTTGGCATCGGTCACGCTGCGCGGCATGCCACTGTGGACGCGTTCCTTGTCGAGAATGATGCCGTCGACTAGGGAACTGTCCTTGATCGAGCCGCCTTGTCTCTTCTGCACCTTGATGTCGTCGAGGTCGACCACTGTCTCGCCATCTGCATCCTGAGCTACCGAGAGAACTGCTCTAACCGAGATGTCAGCAAGGAACTCCTTCACCGCGCCTGCGCTCTTACCGGTGAGCGCGGTCTTCGCCACCTCCTCCAGCATGTCCTGGTCAACAGCGATGGAATGGGCGTCGATGAGTTCTGAAGCCTTGTCGGAGGCGAGCCTGAAGCCCTCGCAGATGACTGTCGGGTGGACATTCTGCTCGACTAGGTCCTCGCTGCGCTTCAGCAGCTCCCCTGCGATTACGACCGCGCTCGTGGTGCCGTCGTAGCAGTGCTGCTCTTGGGTCTTGGCAATCTCGATTATCATCTTGGCCGCAGGGTGCTCTATGTCCATCTCTTTGAGTATGGTAGCGCCGTCATTGGTGATGACCACGTCACCCATGCTGTCAACCAGCATCTTGTCCATACCCTTAGGCCCCAAAGTGGAGCGTACCGAGTCCGCCACTGCCTTAGCAGCAGCGATGTTGTTGCTCTGTGCCGAGCGACCACTGGTGCGCTCAGTACCTTCCTTGAGAATGAAAATTGGTTGTTGACCGCTGTACATAGGAAATCACACTCCGGAATTCGGCGACCGATGGGGGGGTCATAAGGCCTCGCACGGGCGCGAGCGGGCGTGCATCGAGACGCTCATTCGCTGTTCTGCTGGTCAAGCCAGCGCTGGCCATAGTGGACCCACTGCTCAAGTGACCATCCCTCAGGGAGGCCTTCCTCTGGAATTGGCGGCACACCAGGGGGTAGTTCGAACGAAGGCTCCGGTTCTGGTTCGGGTTCTGGTTCGGGTTCTGGTTCGGGTTCTGGTTCGGGTTCTGGTTCCGGCTCGGTGGGAGGCGAGGGGGGCATCGCCGGAGTCTGTTCGAAGATCTCTTTGGCACCTCCGTACATCGAATTAGCCACCTCGTCGTCTGCCGGGAGCTCCGGAGCGTTTGGGATTTCTTCCTTATCGTCCCAGCCACTACCTTCTACGGTCATCTCGTAGGTATCCAGGGTCGAAATCTCCTCCATCGGAGCAATCGCGGTCTTGTATATCCTGAGTGAGGCGACTAGTACCATGGCCACGACTCCCAGTCCGAGGAGGAGGAACAGGATGTTGCCAGCCCACCACGCTGTCTCTTCGACATCGACGCCGGTATCTATTGGGTTCAGCTTTTGCAAGACTACAGACCCGTTCATCGAGACCTTGTCTCTGTCGCCGTCAACCTCGAGTACTATTCCGAAGGTCATTTCATTCTCGGCGAGGTTCTCAAGGTTGTCCTCAGTCACCGTCAGCCAGACTGTGATGGTCCTAGACTCGGTTGCGAGTAGGACGAAATCCCTGTCGCCAGTATCCACGCGCGCATCGAAGATGTTGAAGAAGATGTCAGAGTTCCTGTTGATATCAGCCCTCAAGAGCTGGTCATCAGGATACAGGTTGACCACTGTGTACACAAGCGCGTAGTCATCTCCGCTCTCGGTTATCACCAGCGGCGCGGGCGCGAGAATTTGGAAGAAGCCTTGTGTGCCGACTATGAACTCAGCCTTTCCACTACCACTGACGGTGAGGCCCTCGCTCGCAGCCTCTACGCTAGATGCGATTAGGGTGATGTCGCGCTCACCTGAGGCAGAGTAGTCAAACGAGTAGCGTACGGTGAGATTCAGTGACGATCCGGCCGGGATGTAGGGCGTCCTGCCGTTGGTCAGCTCGGCCGCCTGAACCCAGACATCAGGGTGACTGGTATCGAAATCGATAGTGAAGGCGTCGTTGACGTTGCCGTTATTCCAGATCTCCCAGTTTACCGTCCTAGCGTCATCCCCTCCTCTGAACACCTCCTCGGTCATGTCGAGATCTTCGACTTCCACCAGATTAGTCACAGGGACGGTGAGCAGTATCCTGATGCTCGATTGGTAGCCCGAGCCATCCTGGCTGGTTGCTACCACCCAGATCTCATATGTTTCGTTGTAGATTCGGTAGGGCATCGGCAGTAGCAGCATCACAGTGGTGTCACCTCCGAATGGGTCTATCCCAAGGCTCTGCTCCGCATTGAGAGAAAGGTCGAGTTTCCAATCGGAGAGCAGAGAAAGGTCGAATGCCTCCTCAGAGTTCCCGTTGTTAACCATCCTGACTTCGACCCATCTCATGATTCCGTCTGCAGGAGCCATTATCTCCGAAACCTCTGGTTCAAGAACCAAATCATGGAATACAGGGACCTCGATGTAGATGGTCCAATCGGCTAAGAAGTTGGCAGGGGGCCGTCCGCTTGCGAGCAGAGTTATTGCGTAGGTTCCAGGGGCTATCTCGTCGGGCACAGTGACTGTCGCCATGAGATCAAACTCGTCTGTGAGGTTCATAGCGAGGCTAGTGACTACGGAGCCATTGGGATAATGCCATTCCAGATTCTCCGCACCCCAGCGGTTGTCCCCAAAAGTAGCACCTAGATTCCAGGTGGCTATCTGGTTCCCAGTGTTTTTCAGCACCATGGGAACATCGACTGAGGAGCCAGGGTACAGTACTGCAGCCGGGTTGTCGAGGGTCTTCTGGTCCAAGGTAGCAGAATACGCTGCGATTACCGATACGGGCAACTCGATGTATACCTTGGACAGGTTGGTGGTACCGTCGTTTATCCAGACGAACCAGTCGAGCTCTTGGACACTGGCTCCCTCGGGAATACTCAGATTGAACCACGTGTGCATCGTTTCGAGGGCTCCGATGACCTCTGAGACAACGTAGTTATCGTGATCGAACATGTTGTTGGAATCAATCCTGAGAGGGTAGCCATTCATCCAGGTCTGGTTGGAGACCTCGGTGTACAATCGGAGAGTGATGTCGACGTACCCATTGTTCTTGATTTTGCAGTACAGCGATGGCGGGCGGGCATCGTCAGGAACTACCATGTAGGCATTAGGTAGCGGATCATCGCAATCGACGTCGAGAGTGTACTGTGCGACCTTTTCGAAACCGAATAGCAGGAATGAGTCAAGATGGATACCCTGGTTCGCCAGGGAGCTGTTCGAATCGAAGTTGAATGCTAGGGTGTAGTCAGCGTTGGGGTGTATGTCAGTCATGTTCCAAATCAATTGGGACCAGTCGCCGTGGTTCTTAGAGAGGTTCTGAGTGGTGTAGTCGAAGTGCTCTAGAGAGCCCCCGGCGTCAGCCTCAAGTCTGATAGTGTCGCCGGCAGCCATCTCGCCCCAAGCATTAGTCACCAAGTGCATCGAGATGAAGTCGAACGACCTTAATCTGACCTTGCAGAAGTTGTTTCCATACAGGGATGAAACTGCGGAGTCCAGAGTCCCGTACTTGAGCCCATGTCCGGGGTCGTTGCAGTTGTCGAATGTGGTGAACCAGCCCCACCAGATACTATCGTGTCGGTTGCTGGCGTAATCCGAACCCGGCCTAGATACTCTCCAGTGAAACTCGCCCTCGTCACTGGAAGCGTTCTCCATCCTCCAGTGCCCGTAATAGTCGGGATCTGATGAGAGGGTGCCGTCCGAGTCGTATCCAGCACCGACCCACGTCGGTACATTGGCGCTGAGTTGGTTGGTGCAGTCAACTACTTGATCACCGTCCACGTCCCCACAGAAGCCGTTCTCCATAGGGTCCTTCCAGACCGCAACCGGGACTTCTCTGTTGAGTTCATTATTGTCCTCATTGTTATCGGCGAGCCCTCCGTCGATGGTGCCACGCAGTATGATTCCGCCGTACAAATTGCCATCTTCATCTAGTGCGCTGTGAGCAGAATCCGGGTTCCAGTTGAATGACTCAGTCCTGGACTGTAGTCCGGACAAAGTCATGTTGACGTAATGCTCCTCAATAAGAAAACCAATGGGGTGCCAGACTTGCATCCAGCCCTCGGCATAGGCTGGCTGGCTGGATGTACCTGCCTGAGTGAAGGTTATGCTGACAGCTATGGCCTCCCCTCTTAGCACGTATTCCGCAGTAGAGTTGTCAGACTGGGTCCACTGCTTGGAGGAGGTCAGTTGGTCACCCAGTGCGATAGAGGTCACTTCGAAGTCAATCAGTGCCTTGGCGGTGGCGGCACGCCCCTCTACAGTTGGAGACATTGCCGAGTTGGTCGCCAAAGGAGTCATGCTCATGACGAGCATCAATGATACCAGAAACAGAGATAACAGGCTACGCATGTGACGAGTCTTCGTCCCTTCAACTGTGTATGAAGGTTCGCCAGCAGCGTTCGCCGCCCGAAGGGCGGCAACGCAACGTTTGGAGAGTATGCAACTCCTCACTAATCGCCCATAGGCGGCTCGGGCCCGATGAAGGGCTTATGTTGACTCGATGAGGCGTGTAAGCTGTGAAAGTGGAGGATCTGTACCAGAGGTTCGTCCTCTACGCCGTGGTCGTGCTGCAAGTCACCCTAGTTCCAATCGTGGGCTTCTCTCTGACATACTTGCTCAAAGTGGATCAGGACAACTTCTCAATCGCAGTTAGAACCGAACTAATCTATTGGATAGTCATCGCAGGTCTGCTATACGGGTTCTTATCGCTGCTCCTAGCTCTGTTCTTTGGCGGTTACAGGCCTGCTTCAGTTGCTGACAGAGGGGGCTGGATGCCGATACTTGGCCTCAGCCGAAGATCAGGGGATCCCGAGCTCATCGACCGGACACGGCTGGCCCTACAGGGCAGCCCCTACGGCAGGATGGCAAGGCTCGTCCACGAGAAGACGGTTGGAGAGGGGCATGATCTGATAGCAGTTCATGGGGGGTTGCAGCTGCTGGCTGTCCCGATGCAGGTGCTGCTAATCGCAGTGCCGCTGCTCATCATGGAGGGCGTGCCAGAGGAGGTAATCAAGCCGGATCGGGCGTTCGAGTTGGGCATGGCGGGCTACATGATAGCGCTGTGGATGGCAGTGAGGATCCAGCCGGTCGTGTCTAGCGGACTCGTGTCTTACGCGGCCATGTTCAGGAGTGCGTTGTGGCGAATCTCACGATTCTCATGGATACTGCCAGTCCTGCTCTTCTGGATTATCGCGAGGACATTTCTGGCCGCCTCCCTGGGCTGGCTCGATGTCGACGTCACACAGTGGAACGAGGTCCAGTTGGAAACTGTTCTTCTGCACGCGGTAGTTCCCGAGGCCGTAGTCCCAGAGACTGCAGTCATTGACTTCCTAGTGGCGATATCGGTGTTACCTATGGCGACCTTTACCACGCTGTCGGTTCTAGCAGGCACGCACGATATGCCCGACTGGATGAAGGGGCAGGAGAGTGGACTTGAGAACCTGCAGATGGATCTACTAGAGGCTCCTGAGACGGAAGAGGAACCCGAGGCCCCCTCAATATACGATACTGCCGAACCGGAGGAGTCTGAAACGGATGAAGAGGAAAGCAGGATGATTGACCTGCCCTTCAGACTGTTCGACGACTGATTACTACAAGGGGAAGGCGTGGTCTGCAACTTGGTTCAACAGCACCCACCCCGAGCCGATGCACAGTCCGAATCCGATTGATGTGGGGCCGAGCAGAGATAGGGAAGCAAGGGAGACAAGAAGAATAGCAGGTGGGTATGACTTAGGCTCTAGCCTAGAGCCCTCGCTTCCGATGAACAGTGATGTGAGGAAGAGAGCAAAGGATGCGATGGGACTCACCGAAATTCAGTCTCCCCTTAGCTCGGCCAACACTGCTTCGACCCGATCCATGCCTTTGTCAATGTCTTTCCGGCCGGTGGTATAAGCGAAGCGGAGGTGACCCTCGCCTAGTTCACCGAAGGCGGTGCCCGGCGAGCAAAGCACTCCGCCCTCGAGCAGCGCCAGGGCAATCTCCTCACTATTCATCCCTGGAACATCCACCTTGGGGAACACATAGAACGCTCCTGTGGGGACGTGGCAGGAGACGCCGGGCATCGCATTGAGTCGTTCGCATACCAAGTCGCGCCTAGCCTTGAACTCTGAGCACATCTCCTCGGGATAATCTGGGGCATTCATGAGGGCCTCAAGGACAGCGTGCTGCATTGCATCGTTACTGCACGCGGTTACGTAGTACTGCATCTTGGTCAGTTGCGCCATTGCTTGGGCATCGGGAGACAACAGGTATCCAATTCTCCATCCAGTCATGGCGAAGGTCTTGGAGAACGACTGTACCATAATCACCTTGTCATAACCCGCTCCGAGGAATGAGACATGGGGGCCGTTGTACACGATGCGGTCATAGACTTCGTCGCTGATTATCCAAAGGTCGTTCTCCATAGCGAAGGTGACCAGTTCGTCCCTCTGTGACTCGTTGACGTTACCTCCGGTTGGGTTGCTCGGGAAGTTGTACAGGATGGCTACGGTGTTCTCGTCGACTCTGCTTTGTAGGTCCTCGATGGTCGGCACGAAGCCGTTCTCGAAGGTACAAGGGTACAGATTGGGCTCACCACCTCGGCTATCTTCGCCCTCAAATCTGGTAGTCCGGCAGTGGTGGTGTACTTGTTCCTGCCATCTTTCATCGCCTTGGCAAACGCCTCGATGGCAATCGGAGGAGGCTGGAAGTCAGGCTCGCCCAAGCCGAACTGGACGGCATCGTCCCCTGCCATGTCAAACATCCTGCGAACTCCTGTCGGACGGATGTTATTCGCACGCTCGGAGAATCTCACCATGACCTGCGGACGAGAGTTCTAGGCTTTGAACAAGGCGCTTCAAATCCTATGGATTCGCTATTCAGGCCCCTGTTCGGGGATTAATTCAGCTTCGAGTACTTCGTCGACGACTGAATCCTCCTCCTTCCTCAATCTTGAGAGTAGGTTGTCAATCTCGCCATCCGAGCGAAGCCGGACCAGAGCCAGTGAGGCCACCCAAATCACGAGTACGGCGAGTATTCCGAAAATGACAATCGGAGGGACTGAGAAGTCAGTGGTACCGCCGGCCGAACCGTGCACAGTCACTAGGACGGGGAGCGATGAGGCTTCTCCTGAAATAGCTCTGATCTCAATCTGATGGACGCCCTCGCTGAGTTTGACTGGATCCAGAATCACATGCCACATGAATGGCGTAAGGGCGTCGATCTCTCCGAGCTCAGCAGAGTATGTCGCCTCCTGCCAGCCCCCTCCGTCGATTCTGAACTCGACCCTGTCGACACTGCCCAGTTGCCCCCAAGCGTGTCCGGTGACGTTGATTGTTCCATTGGAGTCAATGAGGTCCAGCAAGTGGTTCTGGAGGTTGATATCGACTGCATCAGTCTGCTCAGTCTTAGCAAGATGTTGTGCGAGTGCGACAGCTGCTCGTGCGTCCACCATCCCCCAACCAAAGTCGCGGTTCCAGTAGGGGTCGACATCCGGGGCGCTGGGCTCGCCCCTGCGCTCCGCGGTCTGCTTGAGAACCTCCTTGATCTGCAGCGGAGTGAGGTTGCCATTGGCCTCGATGACCAAGGCAATGACTCCCGTAACTGCCGGAGTTGCGTAGGAGGTGCCACTGCCTCGACCGGTGTAGGTGTTGTCAGAGGCATCGCCACCGAGGAAGTTGTTGCACCCTCCACTGGAGACGCAACCCTCGGCCTGCACTATGTTGGTGCCCGGTGCGCTCACCTCTGGTAACAACTCGTTCAGGGGGTTTCCGTCACCGTTGTCCTTGCGTGGGCCACGTGAAGAATAACTGGCTATTGTGTCATCTGATCTGTTAACAGTATTGAGGTCGTCTGTGGCGGCGACTGTGACAGAAAGAGAAGATGCACTCATTCCCGATAGGCCATCGTTGTCCGGTCCGTCGTTGCCGGCTGCGTTGGAAACTGTGACCCCGGCCAGCATAGCGTCATCGAGTATCCTGCTGTGCATATCCGTGCCGTCGGAGCCGCCGTTCTCGTGGCTTGTTATCCCCCATGACAACGAGATGATGTCGATGCCGTGGTTGGCTTCGTCCACACCCGGCCAGGCGTCGTCCCTGTGGTCGATGATCCACTGCAGACCGTTCATCGCGGACTCGTAGAACTCCTGCTCGAGTAGGTAGTTCTCGAACGGCCCCGCGCCTACATCAGTACCGATTCTGACATCAACCAGAGATGCATTCGGCGCCGAGCCATAGAACTCCGACTGCGAGCCGTCGGCCTCTATCCCGGTGGCGCTGGCCATCCCCATACAGGCAGTGCCGTGCTGGTTGCCATCGTCAGGATCGAATGACCCGTCATCCTCCCTGCCTCCCGAAAGAATGCATTGAGGGTCCGAATGTACGAAGCAAACTGCATCGTAGCCGGCCACGAACTTGCTCGAGAGGCCAGGGTGCTCGTTATCGACACCGGTGTCTGTCAGTGCTATGTTCACCCCGTGTCCACTAACCCCGAGGTCCCATGCTCCTACCGGGTACTCCGTGGAGTTCCGCGCCTTTACCGCAGGCGTCTGGATATCGCCATAGAATACGAGCGAGCCGTAGCGCTCGACCATCACCACGCCATCGAGCTGGGATAGAGAATACACCTCAGAGGCGTCGACATCCCCGATTAACACAGCATCCACTGACGGGACCTCCAGATGGATATCGTGACCCAGTAGGTTCAGATCTAAGCGATTCGAATCGGTTATTCGCCCGTCGTAGGAAAGGCCCACGTTGACAAAACCAGAAGCTGTCTGCAACGAATCGTGGATGCCGTTCTTGTCAGAGTCTAGGGATGTCCAGGTCCACCATGGCCCCGGGTCTGCCCAACTGACAGCAGCCTGGACGGGGGGCGTGATCTGCTGGCCCGGACCAATCAGTTGCAGTCCCTCACTGTCAAATGCGGATGTCTGAGGAGGGGCTACGCTCCCGGCCAGTGGGACCAGCAGGAAAGCGCACAAGATGGCGTTGAGTCCCTTGGCGTCCATCGAGTCACGCGAAATACGCGAAGTCCTTCAACCCAACCTCTGCTGGAGTTGCTCCGAATGCTGTACGCAGCGAAATATATGGTGGGGGCACTGGGATTTGAACCCAGATCAGCGG
>Ga0315318_10000675_pt1 | contig 14331 bp, 12 predicted proteins | sample M1200m3416metaG_FD_203703 | JGI IMG/M metagenome (GOLD analysis project Ga0315318, IMG submission 203703) | Ammonia-oxidizing marine archaeal communities from Monterey Bay, California, United States - M1 200m 3416 | ecosystem: Environmental > Aquatic > Marine > Coastal | place: USA: California... | reverse complement strand
GACTGGCAAAACAATTTGGGAAAACAACTACGCCTCGAGTTTCGTTGCCGGCTACGGGAGTAGTGCCGGGCCACGGGCCACGCCGGCGATTGTTGGAGGCAGGGTTTACACGATGGGTGGGCAGGGCGTTGTGGTCTGCACTGACTTTGCGACCGGCAAAACAATCTGGAAAGTGGATACGCAGAAATCGTATCGCGCTTCCGACGGTTTTTTTGGCATGGCCTGTTCGCCGCTCGTTGAGGGCAATGCGGTGCTGCTAAACATCGGCGGCGAGGCGGGGGCCGGGATTGTTGCGCTCAATAAAAACTCCGGCAAGCTGCTCTGGAAAACACTCGATGACGAGGCCAGTTATTCTTCGCCGGTGTTGGCCATGCTGCACGGCAAGCCTCGAGCGGTGTTCCTCTCTCGTACCGGCTTGGCCGTGGTCGATCCGGCCAACGGCAAAATCGATTTTCAAAACCGTTGGCGTGCGCGAATCCAAGCCTCGGTGAATGCCGCCGCGCCGCTGGTTGTTGGCGAGTTGATTTTTGTGACGTCCAGCTACAACACTGGGGCGCTCGTGCTGCGGATGGTAGGCGGCAGTTACAAAAAAGTTTGGTCTAACGACACGAGTCTCTCGAGCCAGTACGCGAGCGTGATGCACCGGGGCGGATTTATTTACGGCACACACGGGCGAGCAGATGTGCCGCCGGTTCCGGCGCTGCGCTGTGTCGAGTTGGCCACCGGCAAGGTGCGCTGGAGCGTGGATGATTTCGGCGACTGCATGATGCTGCTCAGCGGCGACCAACTGCTGGCATTGATGGAGAGCGGTGAACTGGTGCTTGGCCAAGTGACTCCGGCCGGGTGGCGGGAGATCAGCCGTGCACAAGTCGTCGGCTCCGGCGCGCGCAGCCAACCGGCCTTAGCCAACGGCCGCCTCTACGTCCGCAGCCGAAACCAAGTCGTCTGCCTCGCCGTGCCATAGGCCAAGCGGGCGGGTCAGGCCCAGTCGCCGGCACGAGTGACGAGCTTTGTGATGTTGGTGGTGGGGCCGCTGACGATGAGGACCGTGCCGGAGTCGAGGATGGTCTCCGGGGCCGGCTTGATGACATATTGTTGCTGGCCCGTTTTGCGGACGGCCAGGACGCGCAATCGGGTGCCGTTGAACAGGCCGGCCTTGGCCAAGCTCACGCCGGCCAGCTCGGTGCCCTCGTTGACCACTACGGCCTCAAAACGTACTGCACCACTTGAGTCGATCATCCGGTCGAGCACGGTGGCCGCCGTTGGCCGTAACAGCTCCGAGGCCATTCTGCGCCCTCCGATTTTTGCAGGGCAGATTGTCTCGGCCCCGGCCCGTTGAAGCCGGAGGTGATCCGCTTCATCTGTCACGACACTCAGCACCCGGATGGAAGGGTTCGCCTGCATGGCGGTGACCACGACGATAAGGTTGTCGCGGTCAGATGATAGGATTGTGGCCAGGCTGCGGGCGTCCCTGACATTTGCCCTCGCTAGGGCGTCCGGGGAGTAGGGTTCGCCCTCGATCACCTGCACGTCTGGCAGGGTTCTGCGGAATTCGTCGAGGGCTTCGCGGTCGTTGTCGATGCAGACGCAGGTTCGTCTTGTGGCAAACAACTCCGCCGCGATGGTTCCGCGCTTGACTCAGGTCACTGATCTCTACAAACTGCGCTCTCAGATTCTAGGAGAGCCGCTATGACTGAAAAAATCAGGTTTGGAGACTACGTACATGAGGTCTCCGCTTATCAATACGAGATCAGTTACAACGATCTCGCGCCCAAAGTGGAAACCGATGCCTCCGGTGAAATCCTGCCGGTGAAGCAGGGCAAGCTGACCCTCAAGCCCAGTGAAATCTTTCACGTCTTAAAGCCTTACCTGTCCGTGCGGTTTATGGATCAAATACGCGCGGTGTTTCCCCTGGCAGTTTACCTCTTTTTGTTTCAAATCATCGTGCTGCGCCAAGCGGTGCAAGATTCGTGGGAGATTACCGGCGGACTTTTCGCGGTGATCATCGGCTTGATGCTTTTCATGGAAGGTCTCACTTTGGGCTTGATGCCCTTTGGCGAAACCATCGGCAAAAGACTGCCCGTAAAATCACCTATGCCAGTGGTTTTGGGTATCGCTTTTTTGTTGGGTGTTTGTGTCACCTTTGCCGAGCCCGCTATCGGTGCACTTCAACAAGCGGGTAAAATCGTCGATGTGAATAAGGCCCCTTATCTTTTCGCTTTACTCAATGAATGGGCTGGGGTTTTGGTTCTCATGGTGGGTGCCGGGGTGGGTATCGCAGCGATTTTAGGCACCATGCGCTTTTTGCGCGGCTGGAGCCTCAAACCCATGATTTACCTGGCCCTCACCGCCACCATCTCTTTGAGTGTGGCGGCCATGCTCAACCCCGACTTGCGCACCGTTTTGGGCCTCGCCTGGGATTGCGGCGCGGTCACCACCGGTCCGGTCACCGTGCCATTGGTCCTTTCCTTGGGAATTGGGGTGGCCTCATCGGGGGGCAAAGGCGAATCTTCCCTTTCCGGTTTTGGTATCGTGACCCTGGCATCCCTATTTCCCATCATGGGGGTTTTGATTCTTTCTCTTTATCTGGGAGCCACCATCACCCCCGAAAGCATCATTGCTGGCGCAGCAGGTGCCTCTGCCGCCGCTGAAGCCACCCCTCAATGGTACGAAGTAAGTCCGGGAGTAGATGTGGTTTTGGGCGTTCGCGCCATCGTTCCCTTGGTCATCTTCTTGTTCTTAGTAATGAAAGTGGTCCTTCGTGAAAAAATTCGCAACGGGGGTATGATCGCTTACGGCATTGTTCTCGCGGTATTGGGCATGTGTACTTTTAATGTGGGACTCACTTACGGCTTAGCGGCCTTAGGCGCTCAATCCGGCGGCTTGATTCCTGCGGCCTTCGTACAGCTCGGTGCCGTTGAAGGCTCTCCCCTATATTCTTATGGTCTGGGCATCGGCATCGCTTTTATCTTTGCTTGGATTTTGGGCTTTGGCGCAACCCTGGCCGAGCCTGCCCTTAACGCCTTGGGCACGACCGTTCAAAACCTCACCAACGGCGCCTTCAAAAAATCTATGCTCATGTATTCGGTTTCTTTTGGCGTGGCCTTCGGCATTGGCCTGGGCGTCATCAAACTGATTTTTGGTTTTCACCTCGCCTTTTTACTGGTGCCTTTTTATATTTTGGGCGTTATCCTCACCATCTTTTCCACCGAAGAGTTTGTGAACGTGGCCTGGGACAGTGCTGGTGTGACCACCGGCCCCGTTACTGTGCCCTTGGTTTTGGCCATGGGCCTTGGTTTCGGCAATGCAGTGAACGCGGTAGAAGGTTTTGGTATTTTATCCATGGCTTCTATTTGTCCCATTTGTGCCGTGTTGACCATGGGCCTTATCGTCCAGGCCAAAGCTAAAAAGGCAAAAGCCAGCTCCCCTTCACCTGAACCCGCCGCCGCAGCAGCCTAGGAGACAAACATGACAAAAAGAGAAATAACAGTTTTAACCGACGTCGCCCACATCACTTGCATTGTCCAACGCGGGGTCGCCGATAGCATTGTAGAAGCCGCGCGCAAAGCCGGGGCCCAAGGGGCCACCGTGAGCTATGCCAATGGCACGGGCATTCGTGAACGCCTGGGCTTGCTGGGTGTTGCCGTAGAAGTGGAAAAAGAGATCATCAACATTGTGGTGGCCAAAGACCAAGTGGATCGCATATTTGAAACCATGTATCTCGCCGGCAACCTCGATATGCCAGGGATGGGCTTTATGTACATCACCCCCTTAGAAAAAGCGGCCACCTTTATTCCTGCCGCCGTTCGCGAAAAATTGCTCAAGCAAGCCAGCGCCTAAAAGGAAGTGGTCATGACAGCCAGCAAACTTATTACTTGTATTCTTGATAAAAGCCCTGCGTCCTTTGAACTCGTTCGAGACCTCAAAGACACGCATCAAATTACGCGCGCCAATGTGTGCAGTGCCCGCGGCACCGGCACCGGGGCAGAGGGTGGGCTCATCACCGTGCCGCAAGAAAAGGACATCCTACAAATTATTGTAGACGCAGGTCAGGCGGATGAAATTTTTGAGTGGCTTTACGGTAAAGTGGGTTTCGACGAACGTTATGGGGCCTTCATGTACCAAGAAGATTTAACCAGCGCCGGCGATTTCACGGTACCCGATGCGCCCGAGGAACAAGACTGATGCGCGTTCTCGTTACGGGAGCTAACGGCTTCTTAGGGCGACAAATTTTAGCAGAACTCAAAAGCCAAGGATACACGCCCTTGGCTTTTGTACGTGGGGCACAAAGTGCAAAACAGCTACAAGATAATGGGTTTGAATGTGTGGTGGGCACGCTCGACTCACCTTCGGACCTGTACAACGCCTTAGAAAATGTCCCGGCCATCATACATGCAGCAGGCGGCGGCAAAGCCTCTGAGCCCCAGTCTTTCCTAAAAAACAATGTCATCACCACCCAGCAACTGCTTGAGGCAGCCAAACAAAGCGGCGTGAAGCGATTTGTACTCATTTCCTCCTTGGCCGCTGCCGGCCCCAGCTCAGACGGCCAACCCATAGGCAATGAAACCTCCCTTCAACCCATCTCCCCTTACGGGGAAAGCAAGCGCAGGCGGAGTCTCTGGCACAACAAGAAAAGCAACATTTCCAAGTTGGTATTATCCGGCCCCCTGCTATTTACGGGCCTGGCGATCGGCGTTTATTCACATTATTTAAAGCCGCCCACAGTGGCTTGGTGCCCATTCCCGGTAGCCCCCACAACACTTTAAGTCTCATTCACATCAAAGACTGCGCTGCTGCCATCGTGCGTTGTTTGAAAGGTGACTATCCCAGTGGCGCCGCTTTCTTTGTGGATGATGGAAAAACCCACACCATCCAACAACTGATCGCCCCCATGGCCAAAGCTTTTGGTAAGGAGCCAAAAATCATCTATTTGCCCTCTTGGGTGTTTAGGCCTCTGGCCAGTGCTGCCTACTGGGTCTGTACTGCTTTTGGCAAAGAAGCGGTGATCACCCCCAGCAAAATCAAAGAATTACTTTGCCCCCATTGGGTTTGCGAAAGCCAAAAAACCCAAGAAATACTTCAATGGAAGCCCCAAATCGCGTTAGAAGAGGGTATTGGCGAAACCGCCCGTTGGTATAAACAGAAAGGCTGGATTTAGGTACTCATATGAAATTCAACTGGACCCTCGGAGCCAAAGACATCGAAATCCTCACCGTAATTTTGGGCGGCACGCTGCTCTTTTGCGTGGCCCATTACATCATAACTGCCAAAAACTTCGAACAAATCTTCGATTCCCAAAAAAAGGCAGCCCGGCAGGCCAACGGATATTTACTTTCTACCTTGAGCCGCGGCGTGCTGCTGGGTTTGGCCTCTATATTTATCGCGAACCGGGTTGGCTTGAGCTTACATTTTCTGTCGTTATCGCCCTTGCCTCTTTTAAAGGGTGTCGGAATGGCTTTGGGCATTTATGTTTTACTCATCCCCATCTTGATGAAGACCAAAAAAAATGGCTGCGTTGCCGCCTGTTGTCCTTTTACGATTCTGCCTATTACGATGACGTGTTGTTTTCAACCACCATGCAAAGCGGGCACCACCGAAGAAGACGTAATACTGCCAAAGAGCCCGGTGCCATCACCAAGTCGCTTCGCCCCAATTTCACCTCTATCTTGTCCGGTCGCGGTAGACGGCGCACTGCTCGGTGCCGAGCAGGTCGGTGTAGCCGATGGTCGTCAGGGTGATCGCGGAAAAGTAGAGGCACTCGGTGAACTCCCACTTGTCGTCGGAGAGACTCCACAGTTTTTTTCCGTAGCCGGCGTTCATGCCACACAGGCAGCCGGCGATGTAGAAGAGGAGGGTGCAGCTCAGCAGCACCAAAGCCCCGAGCTTGAAGGCAGCCCGGCCCCGGTTGGCAAGCGAACCGGTTTGCGTTTGGCTCATTTAACTTTCTGAACGAACCCAAACCCTGGCTCCGTCTCCAAAGCTGGCTTCACGGGCGTTGAGCCGCGTGATGGCGTTCAGCGGTTCGTCGGCGCCCGGCACGGTGGCGCTGCCCGAGAGGAGGATGGCCACCTTGCCGTAAAGGTCGAGCGAGTCGCCCGTTGCGGGGGTGACAACCTCCCCGCCGCTAAGCCAGCGCCGGAATTCCCACTGAGACATGTGTAGGTAAGGCTCCTGGCTCTTGAGCAGGTTCTCGGTGAAGCGCCTGCCGGCGGTCTCCCACAAGCCCTTGGCCAAGGCGGGGGATTGCGCCATCGCTTCGTTCATTTCCGTGGAACCCATCCACAACGCAGTCACCGTCGTGTCGGCGATAATGTCAGCAGTGCGCGGCACACCGGCCAACACCGCCATCTCGCCGATCACGCTGCCCCGGCCGAGGATGTCCACGACCGTACCCTTGATGGAGATTTTAACGCTGCCTTGTGTGACGAGAATCATCCCGTCGCCACGGTCGCCCTGTTCCATAATCATGTCGCCGGGCTGGTACGTGCGTTTGTCGGACAACTCGATAATCTGGGTGATGTTGTCCTCCGACAGGCCTTTGAGCCAAGTTACCTCGCGCAGCACCTCCTCCGGTTCCGGCAGTCGCAGGATCAGCGGACGGTCCATGATGTCCTTCATCCGGCCCTCGACATCGACGATCATCTGGTCGGCCTCGTCCAGTTCTATCGTTCCGGCGGCCTTCAGCTTCTTGATCGTGTTTCGCTCGTGGTTGAGCACCGACCGGGCAGCGTCCTTGGTCTCGATGCCGACGATCAGTTCCGGGTAGTTCTCGCGCATGTCGCGCAGGAAATTCAGCCCGCGCAGACGGTTCTGCATGATTTCCCCCTTCAACTGCTTTGACTTTTTGTCAGCTGCTTCCTGTCCGATATCCTCTTCGGTGTTGGCTACCAGGCTGTCCACCAGTTTGGCTACCTCCTCCTGGGCGATGACAAACGACTTGGCCGACTCGTAGGTCGTGGCCAGCCGATCCTTGAAAACCTGCTTGAATATAGGCAACCCCTTGAGAGATTCCATCCACTTGGGTGGAAGCCAGATATTGTCAAGATAGTCCCTGTCGCTCAACGGCACCTTGCCGCCCTGGTCAATCAGTTCCTTGATGTTGTTGTAGAGTTGGTTGACGCCGCCCGCACCAAGAAGGCCCTCGCGGTTTTGTTTCCAGTAGTTACTCGATTCCTTCTCAAGGATGCGTCGGCGCGTCTCGGCCACCGTGTCGATCGCGTCCGTGTCGCCCTCGACGTCCGTAATGACGATCGGCTCCGGCAGGAATTCACGCACACGACTCCAGTTCGCGCCGCCGAGGAACGAGTCCGACTTGAGCACGTCCATTTCATTCTCGCAATTCTTCACAATGCTGGCCGAGGTCGCAGTCATCATCTTGGCCTTGACTGCCGGGATGCGCGTTAGTCCAAGCTTGTTGACGATTGCCTTTATCGTTGTGGCATTGACCAAAAGGGTTAGCAGCACGATGCCTGAAATGAGGAAGAGAAACTGGTCGCGAATCCGCTTGGAGATTCCGATCAGGTTGGCTTCAATCACGGCCCCGGAGCCGCCCTCAATCTCGATGTTGCCCTTGGCCAGGCGCTCGCGCTCAATGGCCAGTTCCTTTCCATCCTTGTCGAACTTGCCCTGATATTCACTCTGCCACTTGAGAGCCAAAGGGCTTTTGCTATCGATGATCAAGCTGGCGATGGCGCCTTCCGCGTGGCTTTCACCGTGTTCGTCCTCATGGCTCTCGGCGTGGGCTTCCCCGTGACTGTCGCCGTGCTCTGCCGCAAAGTTGATGGTGACATCCTCCAGTTGTTTCCGGTTGCCATCATCTTCCACAAAAAAGACTTTCGAATCTGCGGTGTAGCCGTGGCCACCGTCCTTGACAGTAAACTCCAACTCGGGCGCATAGCCATAAACCACCAGCGCCAAGGCCAAGCCGATTGCTCCGCGCAACGCCCCCCACCAAACCACCACCGCGTCTTTCTTTGGCAGCCCGTAGCCGGTTTTGCGCATGATCGGGTATAGGGCAACGATGTTCACCATGCGCACGAGGTGGATCGCCAGGTAAACCAGCCCCAGGACGAGATAATCGATGGGCTGCGGGTGAACCTTGAGCGCGATGACCACGCCAACCACGATAAAGATAATCACGTTGGCCACGAAGGCAGCAAACTCCCAGAACTCGTGCATGAAGTGCTGCACTTCCGGGCTGATCCGGGTGCGGCCGATCCCGGCCCAAACCAAGCCCAGTGTTACCAGGCCCAGCACGCCAGACATACCAAAGATATATTCGCACAGATAAAAAGCTAGGTATGCCGTTATCAACATCACCGAGGTCTCTACCAGAGGATCGTTGAATACCCGTTTGACCCACGCCACACCCAAGAGGCCTATAATAATGCCAAGCGCAGCTCCGCCCAGTCCTATGTAAAAAAATCCTTCAACAGCGCCAAACGCAGTGAACTCGCCTAAACCGGTGACCGCACCTATTAGCAGCAGGAATGCCACGATGGCTGTGCCATCGTTGAGCAGAGACTCCCCCTCAATCAGTGTGCCCAGTTTCTTGCTTGCGCCCAGCTCCTTTAGCAAGGCAACCACAGCTACTGGGTCGGTTGCACTCGCGACTGCACCAAAAAGCATTGCAAGATAAATGCCCAAATTTCCCGTGCTGACATTCCACTCAGTCAACCCCCAGCCCAGCGAATAGATGGCGATGATGCAGCCACCTGTCATAACCGTGGCCGTCACGATGCCCGGCCCAGCCATGTAGAATGCATTCCAAAATGATTTCTTGAAGACGTGCACATCCAGCGCGTATGCCGCCTCGAAAATCAGGATCGGCAGGAACACATAAAGCACGAGGTGCGGGTCTAGGTTGGCGCCCCACTCGATAGAGCCACGCAGCGCGTCAAACAGCTTGGCGAGAAACCCGTCATGCCCCGCCCCGTGGCCCGCTGCATGGGCGCCGCCTTCGTGGGCATCCCGGAAGAGAAACCCAAGCCCCAGGCCGATCAGCATCAGGACCACCGTGAATGGCAGAGGTATCGGTACCTTGTGTAAAAAGTGGCGGGCGCCTGCACCAATAATCAGCGCGAGGATCAGAAAAAAGAGTCCGTACAGGTATCCGTGGTCTCCGCCGGAAGCTAAGATGGGACTGATAACGATTGATGCGGCCATAGGAAAGACTATGGCCTTACAGTAACGAGCCTATTCTGACAAGTAATTTGTGGCTGGGAAAAGCAGCACTTGGCCAAGCGCCGGTGGCTCAGGCGGTGATTCCCTGCGCCTTTGCCAGGCCGGAAAACACTCCTGCCTGCACCATCAATTCATCGAAGTTCCCCCCTTCAACGATTTCACCACGGCTCAGCACGATGATCCGGTCCATCGACCGCAGTGTGGAGAGTCGATGTGCGATGCAGAGCACGGTACGGTTTTTACTCAACCGGTCGATGGCCGCCTGGACCTCGGCCTCGGCCTTGGAATCGAGCGCGGCGGTGGCCTCGTCAAGCACGAGGATCGGCGCATTACGTACAAACGCCCGCGCGATGGCCAGGCGCTGTCGCTGGCCACCGGAGAGCGTGACGCCGCGCTCGCCGATGCGTGTGTCGTACCCCCCCGGCAGTGCGGTGATGAACTCATGTGCGTGCGCATGTTGTGCTGCCTCCTCGACCTGCCCCTGGGTGCAGTCCGATTGGCCAAGCGCAATATTTTCCGCCACGGTCAAGTCGAACAACACCACCTCCTGGCTGACCAGTGCCATCTGCGCGCGAAACCCCTTGATGCTCAAGCCTCGCAGATCATGCCCGTCGAGCTTCACGGTGCCCGTGTCGGGGTCGTGAAACCGAAACAGCAAATTGATGAGCGTGCTTTTGCCGGAACCGCTCTCGCCGACAATGCCCAGCTTGGTTCCGATGGGGATGTTCAGGTCGAGTCGAGTCAACACCGGTTCGTCCTCGTACGCGAACGAGACATTGTCGAATTCGATGCCCCGCTCGAAACCGGTCACCGGTCTGGCTCCGGAGCGCTCGAGGATGTCCGGCTTTTCGTCGAGGACATTCATCAGGCGCTGGGCACCAATACTGGCTTCCTCAATGCGGACGTGCAGGCGAGCCAGCTTCCGGATGGGCGTATAAAACATAATGACACCGGTGAAAAAAACGACCAAGTCCGGCATGCTGCGAGCCGTGTGAACGACATACAGGATCAGTGCGCCGATGCCGATCATCGACACCGTTTCGACCAGCGGGCCGACGATTTCCCGCGAGCGCACGGTCTTCATCGTCTGTCGGATCAGTTGCTGGGACAACTCCCGGAAACGGTCCACGCGGGCATTTTCCAGCCCAAACGCCTTAATGACGCGCATGCCGGAAAACATCTCCACCGCGAGGCTCGACTGGTCGATGTTTGCGGCGACTCGTTTGCCTGTTGCCTCGCGGGCTTTTTTGCCGAAGTAAATGATAGGGATGATGCAGATGGGAAACAGTACCAGCATTCCAAGGGTCAACTGCCAGTCGATCAGGCAGAGGCCGGTGAAAATACTGACGATAGCCACCGGTTCCGACACGAGGTTGCTCACACCGGAGGCCAGGCAGGTCTGCAGCAACTGCGCGTCGCCGTTGATGCGCGTGATGAGGTCGCCGGTGGTGGAGCGGTTGAAGAAGGGAATGGACAAGCGGCTTAGGTTCCGGAAGACCGTGACCCGCAGGTCGTTGATGACGCGTTCGCTGGACCAAGCCAGGCAGTACGCTGCGAGATATTTTGAGGTGCCACGAAAGCCGACCAGCAGCGGGAAGACGAGCAGTCCGCCGATAATTTGCAAGAGGGTCAGCGGATCGCCCATTTGTGGTAGCCAGGGGTCGAGGGTCTCGAGGATGCTGGATTGAACGGAGGCGGCGCCATCGGCAAACCAGTTGCCATCCGCCTCGGCGGGAGCGCTCGCCGGGGCCACTGAGGCGTCCGCCGGCACTAAGCGGTCGAGCATGGTCTTGGTCGCCCACAGCACCAGTCCGTTCGACGCCCCGAAGAGAATCCCGAAGAAGACGCCGGCAACGATGCGGCCCCAGTACGGTTTCACGTAGGGCGCCACGAAGGCGTAGATTTGCCTTAATTTGTGCATGCCGCGATTCCGGTCGCGAGTTTAGTGCCCCCCGATGGGTGACAACGGATTATTTGCCCAAGGCCAACCGGTTGGCCAGTCGCTCGGGCAGTCCAGCGTCCAATATCTTGGCCTGGGTTTTCTCAAGATCATAGTCCAGTCGACGCAGTTCAATCGTCCCTTCCTCGAGATTGTAGATCACGTAAGCGGCTCGCGGATCACCGTCCCGAGGCTGGCCAACGCTGCCGACGTTGATGAGATATTTTTTGCCCTTCTCGACTGTCAGCTTGTCATATTTGCCGCCAGTGATGGAGTTTTTCTCACGGATAAAAGCCAGCGGCACATGTGTGTGGCCGAAAAAGCAAACGCCTGTGTTCTGGTAGGTAAAGCTGGCTGCCGCGTCGAGCTTGCTCATCACGTAGCCCCAGCGTTTGGGCGCGTCCAGCGTGGCGTGCACGATGGTGAAGTTGGCGATCATTCGCAGATACTTCAATCGTCGGAGCCAGTCGCGCTCCTCGTCGCTCAACTGGTCGCGCGTCCACTTAATGGCGTGGCCGGCATGCGGGTTGAACCCGGTCAAGTCGATGTCGCCGGCGCAATACTCGTCATGGTTACCCATGATGCACGGCATCCCTATGTCGCGCACAATCTTCATGCACTCCTTGGGGTTCGGGTTGTAGCCAACCACGTCGCCCAGACACACATAATGTGTGCAGTTGTTTTTCTTTGCATCCTCCAGCACCACCTCGAGTCCTTCAAGGTTGGCGTGGATGTCCGCTATTAAAGCATACTTCATTCAAATAGCCGGGTCACCCGGCAATCTCAAACCCTCTAAATTCATCCTGCGCATCCTCCCATACAATGTTCTCGTTCTGAATGTTACGCCGCAGACCCGAGTCCCGAACCGCCTGCAGGAATCCCTCCAACTCGGCATGCTCGCCCTCGACCACCAGTTCCACTCGGCCATCAGGCAAATTCCGGATCGTGCCGAGCACGTCGTACCCGGGAACCAAGGACTTCACTGTGTATCGGAAACCCACCCTCTGCACCCGTCCCGAGTAGTGTACATGGACTCGAACCAAACTCATTTTCGCAGGTGCCGGACAGGCGTGACCCAGGTTGGGACTGCGGTGCGTTGACCGTCGAGGCGCATCACCCGTGCGTCAGGGGGGGAGATGAAGCCACAAACACCCCTACCGGGCAATCCTTTTGTGAGCGCCCCATCCAACGGTATCCGGCTTGGCCAAGTCCGTAAGACACTCAATTCCGCATAATCCAACCGCCGCCCACCACGAGGTCGTCCTGATAAAACACGCACGCCTGCCCCGGCGTCACCGCCCGCTGCGGCTCCCGCAGCTTTACTGTTGCCTGGCCATTTTCGCCCGGGATCACGATCGCCTCAGTACCCGGATGATTGTATCGGATCGCCGCCGTCGCCTCGATCGGCTTGGCCAGGCGCTCAAACGCAATCCAGTTGCAACGGTCGACCCGGAACTCGTCTCGCAGCAGCAACTCCTCTCCGCCTACCATCACCCGGTTGTTTTCCGGATCGAGCTCGACCACGTACATTGGCGTCATCGACGAAATCCCCAAACCCTTCCGCTGGCCGATCGTGAAAAACTCGATCCCATCGTGATGTCCCAGCACCTGGCCGTGTGTATCGACAATCTCCCCCCTGTGCTCCTCCACCAGGCCCGCCGTCGTCAGGAATTTCTTGTAATCCTTGTCCGGCACGAAACAGATTTCCTGGCTCTCCTGCTTCTCCGCCGTCTTGAGGTTCACGCACCGGGCGACCTCGCGCGTCTCGCTTTTCTGCAGCTCGCCAAGTGGAAACATCATGTGCGCCAACTGCTCCTGGCCAAGCGAGAACAGAAAGTAAGTCTGGTCTTTCCGCGCATCCCTGCCACGAAGCAACACCGTGCGGCCGTTTCGTTTTTCGAGCCGCGCGTAATGCCCGGTGGCCACGTACTCCGCGCCAAGCTTCCGGGCGCGGTCGATCAGGTTGCCGAATTTTAGCTTCTCGTTGCACATCACGCACGGGTTCGGCGTCCGCCCCGCCTTGTACTCCGCCGCGAAGTAGTCGATCACGTCCCGCTGGAACTCCCTCGACTCATCAACGAGATAGTACGGGATATCGAGCTTGTCGGCGACCGAGCGGGCATCCATCACCGCCTGCGGACCACAGCATTTGTCCTCGGCTCGGGACACGCAATCCTGCGGCCAGACCTTCAGCGTGATGCCGACAACGTCGTACCCTTGCCCGACCAGCAGCGAAGCTGCTGCGGAGGAGTCCACCCCGCCGCTCAAGCCGACGACGATGCGCGGTTTGTTGTTATCAGTCATCAGTGGCCCGCCTGGGCAGACGCTAGGATCACTTGGCAATCATGCCGCTTTCGCGGGCGAAATTGAACAATCCACCGGCATCGATCACCGGGCGCACCTCTCCCAAGGGCTTTATCGAATGCTCAGCGCCGGTTGACTTGATGAGCACTGTGCCGGCGTCGAGATCGACCTTCACCTCGTCGCCGGTGTTAAGAACATCGCAAAGACGATCCGTTATGTCGCACGGATAAAGCTCGCCGGTTGCCACGCAGTTGCGAAAGAAAATACGGGCAAAACTCTCGGCCAGGACCAGTTTGCACCCGGCGGAGCCAAGCGCGACCGGCGCATGCTCGCGGGAACTGCCGCAGCCGTAATTCCGTCCGGCGACGATGATCGGATAAGCTGATTTCAGGTCCCCCTCCGCCACGTAGCGTGTGGGGTACGGTGAGTCCGGCAGACCGATCATCGCGTAGCTACCGAGTTTCTCGTATTCCTCCGGGATCGTCGGAACAAGGTTCAGGTACTGGGCGGGGACAATCTGGTCGGTGTCGATGTTATCCCGCACCACGAAAACCGGCCCTTCAAAGACACTGCTCATGGCCGACATTTGGGAACAGATCGGGGTGTTTTTCAATTCAAAACAGGACCGACTCGTATTTGCCGGCGGCAAATCGGCGGTAATGCGTGAAGCCGCAGCGCTTGGCCAGGGCGACCGCCTGGTCGAACTGCTCCCCGACACGGCCCGGCTTGTGGGCGTCCGAGCCGAATGTTAGCCCCACGCCGATCTCCGCCGCCATCTCTAACAGCGCGGGTGAAGGGTACATCTCGCCGCACGGCTTGTTCACGCCGTTCGTGTTTATCTCGATTGCGATGTCCTGCCTCTTCACCTCATCGAGGAAAGGTTGCCACATTGCAGAGCAATCGCC
>Ga0315318_10000670_pt1 | contig 14353 bp, 9 predicted proteins | sample M1200m3416metaG_FD_203703 | JGI IMG/M metagenome (GOLD analysis project Ga0315318, IMG submission 203703) | Ammonia-oxidizing marine archaeal communities from Monterey Bay, California, United States - M1 200m 3416 | ecosystem: Environmental > Aquatic > Marine > Coastal | place: USA: California... | reverse complement strand
CGAGGATCCTGAATAACCACATAGCTGGGCATGTCCTGGTTCGGACTGCCCAGGCCGTAGCTCACCCAGGATCCAACGGACGGGCTGCCGGGAAACTGGTCCCCGGTGGTCACATGAAGCGTCGATGGTCCATGGTTCTGGTTGTCAGTCTTGATTCCGTGAATAAAGGCGATGTCATCCACATGCCTGGCGATATGGGGAAACCGATCAGAGATGTGCTTTCCGGACTCGCCGTAGCGCTGAAACTTGAAGGGGCTTCCGACCGTCGCATGGGGAAAGGAAAGACGCCCCTGGAGCTCACCGGAGATCTCTGGGATTCTCGAGAGCGGCTTGCCGTGGAGCTTGTTGAGAACCGGCTTGTATTCGAAGGAGTCCATCTGGCTGACTCCTCCCCCGAAGAACATGAAGATACAGTGCTTGGCCTTGCGCTGGATATGAGGCAGCCGGACCTCGAGCGGGTTCACACGGACATCGGCCCGCAAATCGGCGGTGAGCGCCCCACCAAGAGCCAGGGCGCCAAATCCGTTGAAAGAGCTCGACAGAAAATTCCTGCGTGAAAACCCTCCGGAGCGATCAGAGCTGACTGTGTGATCTGTCATAAAACACTCAATCGATGTAAATAAACTCGCTGGTATTGAATAATACACGGCAGAGAGCGACAAGGGAACCTTTGCCGGACTCGCCCGCGGATGACCCCAGGAGCTCGATCATCCTGGCCTTCTCATCTTCCGAGGGAGGGCGTGCGAAAGCCAGCAGGAAGGCCTGCTCGACCTGCTTCGCTGGATCGTCGCCGGCAGCCTCCTGGACCCTTTGCGCGAAAAACTCCGCCTCACGGGAGACGAAGTCGCCATTGTACATGGCAAGCGATTGAAGAGGCGTAACAGAGCTGCGTCGCTGATCCCTGGACGTATCGCAAACGGTAGAATCAAAGGACTGCAGGAAGGGCATGTTGAGGGTACGCTGCTGGTAAATATAGACGCTGCGTTTTCTTCCCTCGTTGCCTCCCTGGGTATCCCACTTGCTCTTGTCCCACTTGACCGCCTCCTCGATAGCCCCCGGAAGAGGCGGGAAAATCGGCAGCCCGAATTGTTCAGAATTGAGCCTGCCGCTCACCGCGAGGACACTATCACGTACAGCTTCGGCCTCCAGCCGCCTGCGGTTGAAGCGCCAAAGCAGCTTGTTTTCAGGGTCCAGCTCGGCAGCCCGGGTATCCTGGTTAACGGTCGCCTGGCGGTAGGTGCGGGAGTTGCAGATCAACCTGTGAATTGACTTGATGCTCCACCTGCCCTTAACAAAACGATCCGCAAGCCAGTCGAGGAGCTCGGGATTTACGGCTCCACCGCTGAGCTTACCAAAGTCGCTTGGAGTCGCGACAATCCCCCGGCCGAAGTGCCAGTGCCAGAGCCGGTTCACCATCACCCGCGCGGTCAAGGGGTTCTTGCCGCTGGCGATCCAGTTCGCCAGGGCCATTCGCCGACTCCGGGTAGGCCAGCGCTTGAAGGGATCCAGGCGAATCTTCGCCGGCTCTTCGTTACCCGTTATGCAGCTGAGGAAACCAGGTTCGACAATTTCTCCCGGGTTGTCGTACTCTCCCCGGATCATGACACGCGTAGCCTGCACGCCAGGCTCATAGGGCGGCCCATAGGAGTGCCGCAGAGACATCGCTACCGGCTTCAATCGCTTGAGATGCTGTTTAACGAACTTATCCCTGGTCCGGAGATAGCGATAACGATAGCGCTCCTCGGCGGTAAACAGGTCGTTTGAAAAATCCTCGATGAGCTTATCGATGGAGCGCGTCCCGGAGGCGGCTGGATTTACCGCCGTCGTGATATAACAGCCGCCACCGCCCACCTCGAAGCCATAGCCTTCAGCAGAGAGCCGGGAGCTGTAGATGGAAACGATCGATCCGGCCTGGTCCTTCAGGAAGGAGGCCCCCTTCGCCGTACCGGCCATGAAATCATCATCAAAATCGACGGCCGTAGCTCCCTTACCCAGCGCCGCGAGCTTCGGCCGCAGCCTGGCATCGCCCTGGACAAGCTCAAGGCCCGTGATCTTGTCTCTCCAGGCCGCTACGGGAGTACCTATGGCCGGGTTGGGAGATCCGGGGGCGGCATCTATATCTGACGCATCAAGCCAGTAGCGCAGCCCCTTGCGCGGAGGCTCGACTGGCCCGGACGCCTGGCCTCCGTATTTACGCTCGTAGTATTCCTGCAGAGCGAGGCGCTCAGCCTCCGCCAGAGGATGATCGTAAACCAGGATCTCTCCATAGGCTCCCTTGTAAGGATTCCCGCCGGGATTTCCTGAGCCCTGGGTGTGCTTGCCAATGCTGATAAAGCTGGGCCCGGGAATGTCCCCGAACCAGTATCCGCTGTTGGAACCGCTCAGGGTGCCCGAGACACCGGCCTCTTTTCCATCGGTGAAGAAAGACCAGCGCCTGCCATCGCTGTTGAGCACGGTCAGGTGCGACTTCCCATCGCTCACCCCGCGGTTTTCAAAGGCGTAGTTGTTCCCAAGCGGCCCCCCTCCGGCCTGGATCGCTGCCCCGGAACCCGTATCGCCAAGCCGGGGCTTCAACGACTCGACAAATTCAGCCAGCAGCTTTTTCGAATTTTTCAGATCGCTGTCGAGTTTTCCGCGAAGGCCCTCTGCCCACTTTTTCTCGCCCGGACGATAGAAGCCCGCCGGCAAAGGTCCACCTATCTGGAAGCCATCTCCAGGCTCAGGGCGGGGAATCTGGACCGTCGAGAAGAAGGCCTTCATCCTGTAGAAGTCTCTGGTAGGAATTCCATCATACTTATGGTCATGACATTTCGCGCAACCCACGGTGAGGCCGAGAAAAACAGAAGACACCGTTGCGGTCATCTCGCTCAGCAGTTCATGGCGGGTCTCATCTCCGCGCGGCTCTGTAAACGGGGCCAGGCGCAGAAAGGTCAGGGCGACGACATGCTCAGCCTTCACACCTGGAAGATCCCCGGCTCCCATGACATCGGAAAATTCATCTCCAGCGAGTTGCTCCCTGATGAACAGATTGTAGGGCTTGTCGGCGTTGAACGCGTCGATGACGTAATCCCTGTAACGCCAGGCATGGGGAAGATCGGGGTCACCTTCGTAGCCAGCGGTATCGGCGTAGCGGGCCAGGTCGAGCCAGAGCCGGGCCCAGCGCTCACCGTAACGCTTATCGGCCAGGAGGCGATCCACCAGCTTTCCGTAGGCCTTGGGGTCCTTGTCAACGATAAAGGCCTCGACAGCCGCCGGCTCGGGGGGCAAACCAATCAGGTCAAAATAGAGCCGGCGGACCAGGGCTCGCCGGGAAGCCTCTTCAGCCGGAGCCAGCCCCTTGGATTCCAGCCTGGAGAGAATAAACCTGTCGATCTCGTTAGCTACCCAGCCGGGGCTTTTAACCTCCGGGGGCGGGCCCGGTTGAACCGGGGTAAAAGGCCACTCTCTCTTGCGCTCCTCGCAAAGACCAGAGGAGTGGGCAAAAACCAGGGCCAGGACCAATACAGGCAGAGAACGCATGCAAGTTACCAATGCTGTTTTTGATGGCTTCCGCAACCGAACCGACTGCAACGGGAGACATCATAACTGGGGACTTCATCCGCTTTCAAGTTAATGCCAGCCAAAGCCCTCGGTAAAAAAAAAGAGGGCAAAAGCTCGCGGCCGTTCTGCCGGTGGCACTCTTACCCTCGTAGATACCCGCCTTGCCGGGGTGGCATTGGCTCAGCGGGACTTTATTTTTCTTTCTGCTCTGGGCAGAGGCCTCAGATGGCCTTGAGTAGCTCCTTTATTTCAGGGAACCAGCCCTCCAGGAGGGACAGCTTGAACTCCAGCCGCTCAAGGCGCAGCTTGTCAACGCGGACCCGGCTCTCCCGGGTCTCGTTTTTAATCTCCTGGGCAACGCCAATCACAGCCGCTGTGACGGCCTCTCCCGAAAGATAGCTTCTCTGTAACAGGACCCGGCTGAACAGCCGGACCAATTCTTCGGAGAGACCGAGGGCGGAGCGGAGTTGCTCACGCGCGGTGGCCAACACCTCCTCCACATCCATCTTCTTCATCAGACCCGCTCGCTCGATGCAGCCAAGCTGAATCCGTGCGCTGAGGCGTGATATCTCCTCGTCAGCCAGGACTCCATCTGATTCACTGCAACAGACCCTGTTGGCGCGCAGCAATTCCCGCAGAACACGATCTCGGCGATCGAGGCTTTCAGCCTCGGAGACCAGGCTCCTCGCAGATTTCCTGACCTTGCCCGCGCGAAGCTCCTGCCGGCGGGCCGTGCGCCGCAAGGCGGAGGCCGCAAGGAAGCTGACAGCCCCCCGGCCATCAATAGCCGCCTGCAAGCTCAGCGCCGGCACATAGTCAGGATCGATGGCCAGGGCCACGGACAGCTCTCGTCCGGCCCTGTCCGTTTCCTCCAGGGCCAGGGCATCCAGGGACCGCTGAAGAAAACAGCTGGTGAGATAGGTTCGCAGACCGCTCGGCTTTTCCTCTCCACCCCGCAACGACATTCCTTTTTGCAGGGCCGCCACCAGGTCTCGAAGCTCCTGCCCCCTGGCGCCGGCTGTATCGAGCCTGTCGGAGAAGGTTCCTGAGACCCCGCTGCGGTCGAGCTCAGCCGCCAGCTCATCTGCCGCCGCCACCCTCCAGCGCTGCTCGAGGATCTGTTGACGACAGTTCTCCAGGTTGTTGGTGTCGCTGCGATTGTATTCCCTGAACTCTTCGAGAACCTCGGCGATAGCGATACGCTCGACCTCGGATTCGCCTTCAGCTGGCTTCAGGCTCCGGAAGCGCAGGGCGCTGCGCTCCCTCAGCATGGTAAGGAAATCGAGAAGACCTCTGTCAGCGGGAAATTTCAACAGCAGATCAATCCGGATGCGCGAGTAGTTTCGTTCGATCCACTGGTAAGCGAAACGAGCCCGGTTGAGATTGTCTACCGCCTCAAAACAAAGCCCTGCCCTGTAGGCCGCCCGAAGGCGGTCCAATTGCCCCGAGCTCGACTGGAATATATCGGAGACGGGCTGGCTGGGGCGGCGATAGAGCACCTCGTACTCCTCGGCGGCCTCTACGAAATCACCTTCCAGGTTTTCCTTCTCCCACGATTTCAAGAACGCCACCCCGGGCGCTAACGCCGAGGTGCTACCCGCCAGGACTGGGACAGCTGAAGCCGCTACAATCGCAACCGTCAGTGAAACCACACCGAGCGAAAAACTGGAATTGAGAAGGGGAGAGAAATACATGATCGATTCGCAATCGAGGAAAAAAAGCGAGCGACCCAGGACAATCCAACAGAGAAAAGAAAGAGAGGGTTTATCCCGGATTCCATCGAAACGGTATCCACGGCCCGCGCCGCGACCTCACACATCTTAACGGAACTCCTGTCACGGGACTGTCACCGCAGCAGGAGAAAAAATAAAACTCTGACAAAACGCCACAAGCCCTGAAACAGGAACAGCTTGCGCGTTTCTCAGGATTGCGGGGGACGGAACTTATAGCCAACCCCACGGACTGTCAGCAGAAAGCGGGGCTTGAGAGGGTTCTCTTCGATTTTCTGCCGCAGCCGGTTGATGAAATTATCGATGGTCCGGGCTGTACCGTAATAATTGTAGCCCCAGACCTTCTGGAGAATACGCTCCCGCGGCAGGACCTTGCCGATATTGCGCGCCATGAAGCAGAGCAGCTCGAATTCCTTGGTGGTCAGATTGACCTCCTTGCCTTCCAGGAGGACAGAACGCCCGGACAGGTCGAGCTCGAGGGGACCAATGGTCAGCTTCTCGCCCTCGGAGGCGTTCACCCGGCGCAGCACCGTCTGGATCCTGGCCAGCAGCTCAGCCACGCTGAAGGGTTTCGTCATGTAATCATCGCCGCCAAGGGTCAATCCGGTGACCTTGTCGGACTCAAGGGCCTTGGCCGTCAGAAAGATCACCGGGGTCTCCACCTTATTGCTGCGCAGAACCTCGCAGACCTCGAAGCCATTCATGCGGGGCAGCATGACATCGAGAATAATGAGATCCGGCCGCTCATCAACCGCGAGGCCAAGGCCGGCCTCTCCATCCGACGCGGTGAGAACCTCGTACCCTTCGAACTGCAGGTTCTTCTTCAAACCAAAAAGCAGCGAGGAGTCATCCTCCACGATCAGCACGCGGGCTTTCTTCTTATTGGAATTGTTATTTTCGGCCGCCATTGTCTCTCTCACTCGGCAAGAACATGAGTCTTCTTGAGCTGCAGGGTAAAAACGCTGCCTGATTCAGGCTGGCTGGAAACCCGGATATCACCGTTGTGTACTTTGGCTATGTAGCGTGAAAAGGCCAAGCCTAAACCTGTGCCCTCAACCTCCCTGGTCAGCAAATCATCAGAGCGGAAAAACTTCTCGAAGATACGCCGGTGATCACGCTTTGGAATACCAACACCCTTGTCAACCACCTCGACAGTGATCTCGTCGACCGTCTCGCGAATGTTGACGACAATATCCGTCTCCGAAGGTGAATACTTGGCGGCATTGGACAGCAGGTTAAGCACCACCTCTATCATCGAAGCGCGATCCATCTGGATGTTCGAGATGTCCTGCACGCTGCGCAGCTTGACCTCCCGCGGGCGGTCGGAGGTGTGGGCATGAAAGAGGCTGATGGCCTCATCTACCACCTCGACCATATTGCAGCTGCCGAACTGGAAGACCTTCTGCTCGCTCTCCACCTTCGAATAGGCCAGCACCTTGTCAATCAGGCTGGAGAGCCTGTCGCTCTCACGCTCGATGAGCTCGAGACACTCCTGCTGTTCTTCCTCTCCGCTCACCCTTCCCTCCCGCAGGGTCTCGGTGAACATCTTGATCGCGGCCAGGGGTGTTTTCAACTCGTGGCTGATAAAGCTTACGAAGTCCGACTTGAGCCTGGCCGTCCGGGTCTCCCGAAGAACGTAGCGCAACGTATAAAAGACTCCCACCATGATCACCAGGACAAGAAGAATAACCGCCCAGGTGAAGGTCGCAAGGGTCAAGACCTCGAAGCTCCGAAAACCCACCGGAAGCCCCCCGGGTTCCGGGAAATAACGAAGCTCCAGGTGGGAAAGAGGGGGCGGCAGAGCCTTCGCGACCAGGGATTCTTCCGCGCCGGCCTTCTTCTGCGGATCGAGAAGACTCCCTGAGGGAAGAGCCGGCAGCAGCAGCGCGTCGCCGAGATGCAGCCGATCCTTGACCTCATCAAGCTGGGCGAGAAAGCGGGTGGGATCCAGGAGCAGGTGTACCACGAAGGCTGCGTCATCTGTCGGAACGGTGAGAAAAAGCAGCTCTTTCTCACCTGCATGAAGCCGACTCACCTGGCACTCCGAGCTGACGGAGGAAGCTACCTCCTCAAGTTGAGCCGGGAGGCTCTTCATCAGCTCAGCGTCGATGGAAAAATCCGGGGTATTCCCCTTCGCCTGGACGGCGGACGACACATGCTCCGAGAGCGCCTCCCTGTAGACGGCAGTCACCTCGTCCGAAACTCGGAAACCTTCCTCGTCGAGGGCCTTCAGCAGCGTCCTGGCAACCTCGGCTGCCTCGGGCCGCCCACGCCGCTTCAGCAATTTGAACTTCTGGTAGAGCAGGGGGAACTTACGCACCATTCCGCTGCCGTCAACCGTGGCTCCAAAGCGGACGAGAGCCAGGTCAAGGTAGCGAATGGAATCAGGCGAATCCTCCAGCTCACGGCTGGTCCTTGCCGCGCCCAGCAGAGCCCCCAGCACGACAGTCGGATCCCGGTGACTCAGCAACGGCCGGTAGAGCACCAGGGCCTCAGCATTCTTCCCCTCCACACCCTCCATCCTGATCGCCGCGAGCAGGGCGGGATTCTGCCGATTGGAGAGCAGCTCCGGATAGGGCTTCCCAGCCTCGACCCTGATGAGCTCTCCACGCCGCGAATAGAGAACATCGATGACAAACGGATCCTCTCGAATGGCTGCCAGGTAGGCCCCCCTCGCATTCGCATCGACGAGAAGCTCCTTGAAATGATCCAGATTCTCCTTCCACTCATGCTCGAGAGCCGCCGTGACATTTTCGAGATCCTCGCGATAGCCGTCGCGGACAAAGTCCTTAACGAAGTGATCGGCCTCGAAAACAGTCACCAGCCCCAGGGCTGTCACGAGAACGCTAGGGATCAGGATCGCGACCATGACGGTCGCGATCAGCCTGATGGGAACCCCTCCCAGATAGCTCTTAAATGATTCGTACAAGTCGGACACCCTTCAGCCACAGGTACAGTTGGAGTCGGAAAACCCCGAAGTACGATTATATCATGAAGGGAAAATTCATTCCCACAAGCCTCAGGAGCCTGGATCCTGCTTTGCCATCCGGTTGCCGGTCCGGGGACGCCCTGGCCTGGGAGCGTTCATTTCACCTCAATCAGCCATCTTCTTTTTCAACTCGTCGATGGAGTCGCGAAGCTCTGCGGCCCTCTCAAACTCGAGATTCTCGGCCGCATCCAGCATTTCCTTCTCGAGCTGAAGCAGGTTTTCCCGCTTCTGGAAGGTCTCGTTATCGTCGCCAACAACCCCCCTGACGATCTTGTGGACCCGGATCTCCTCCTCTATACCAGGCAGGATCTCCTTGCGAATGCTGCGGGGCTCGATGCCATGCTCACGATTAAATTCCTCCTGGAGCTTGCGCCTCCGGGTAGTTTCACCCATGGCCCGGCTCATCGAACCAGTCACCGAATCGGCGTAGAGAATAACCCGGGCATCGACATGTCTCGCGGCCCGTCCGATGGTCTGCACAAGAGCCGTCTCCGAGCGCAGGAAACCCTCCTTATCCGCATCCAGGATCGCCACCAGCGAGACCTCCGGCAGATCGATCCCCTCGCGAAGCAGATTTACGCCGACCAGCACATCGTAGCGTCCTCTCCTCAGGTCCTGGAGGATCTCCACCCGCTCGATGGTCGCCACCTCGGAGTGAAGGTACTGGCTCTTGATCCCGATCTCCTGATAGTGCTCGTGAAGATCCTCCGACATACGCTTGGTGAGCGCCGTCACCAGGGTCCGGTTGCCCGCCTTGATATTCTCACGGATCTCCTCGGTAAGATCGGGAATCTGCCCCACCGCGGGCCGAACCTCCACCTGGGGATCCAGCAGACCGGTTGGACGATTGATGAGCTCCACCACCTCTCCCCCGCAAAGCTCGAGCTCGTAATTGGCGGGGGTGGCCGAGATAAAGAGAACCTGCCCTGTCTTCTGCTCCCATTCATCAAACCGCATCGGCCGGTTATCAAGAGCGGAGGGAAGCCTGAAGCCATGCTTGACCAGCGTCTCCTTCCGGGCTCGATCACCGTTGTACATGCCCCCAATCTGTGGAATGGTCACGTGCGACTCATCGAGGATGGTAAGAAAATCATCGGGGAAATAATCAAGCAGGTTGTGCGGCCGCTGCCCCGAGGGCAGACCCGTAAAATGACGCGAATAGTTTTCTATCCCCGGACAATAGCCGATCTCCATCAGCAGCTCACAGTCATACCGGGTACGAGAGCCGAGCCGCTGAGCCTCGAGCAGTTTTCCGTTTGATTCCAGCTGGGAGAGGCGCTCATCGAGCTCAGCCCTGATGCCAGTGACAGCACCCTGGATCTTGTCCTCACTGATAACAAAATGCTTGGCCGGATAGATTGTGATCCGATCGAAATCATCGAGGATCTCCCCTGTGAGAGGATCGATCTCTACGATGTTCTCCACCTCGTCGCCAAAGAGCTCTACCCGGTAGGCGGTCTGTTCATAGGCAGGGAGAATCTCGACCACGTCGCCGCGTACGCGGAAGGTTCCCCGCAGCAGCTCCATATCGCTTCTGCGGTATTGGATCATCACCAGCCTCTGCAGGAGATCATCCCTGTCGAGGACTTCCCCGCGGTCAATCCTGACCAACATCTCGCTGTATTCATCCGGGCTACCCAGGCCGTAGATGCAGGACACGCTCGAGACGATGATGACATCCCGGCGCGACAGCAGCGAACTGGTCGAAGAGTGCCTCAACCTGTCGATGTCATTGTTGATGGATGCGTCCTTTTCGATATACAGATCACGCTGTGGAATATAGGCCTCCGGCTGGTAGTAGTCGTAATAGCTCACGAAATACTCAACCGCGTTGTTCGGAAAGATCCCCCTGAGCTCGGAATAGAGCTGCGCCGCGAGCGTCTTGTTATGAGAGATCAGAAGCGTTGGACGATTCATCTCGGCGATCACGTTCGCAACAGTGAAGGTCTTGCCTGAGCCGGTGACTCCCAGGAGCGTCTGGCAGGGCCGTTTTTCCCGAATCCCCCTGGAAAGCTCCCTGATGGCCCCCGGCTGATCTCCACAGGGCTGAAAAGAACTGACGATCTCAAACGGCCGGCTTTCCTGTCCCTTCATCTTCCGACCTCCTCTCTGCGAAGAGTGATAAAAGGCCTGGCCTTCGTGAGCCATCCCCGCGGCAGCCCGGGTATCTCCTCCAGTTGCTCGAGGCTCTTGAGCGGCAGATGCCCGCGGACATAATCGACGATCCTGCGAGCCCGGGCCTCCCCGATTCCCTCCAACAGAGCCCACTCGTACCAGGCCGCGCTCTCAATCTCGATCACCAAGGGCTTCACATCCCGCGTCATTGAGACGATCCTGGCCTCCGGCCCATCCGGAGTAAAAGCGGGAAGCACAAGTATGAGCATCGATAAGAAAACCAGGGCGGCCTCGGCCCCCGGAGGATCAAATCTTCCGCGCGGACGCCCCTCATTGAATCGATCCTCGTCTTCCAAGCCGACCTTCTCCTTCACTTCACCATCTGCAGATAAGGACGCGCCTTCCTCGAAAAGTCCGGCAGTGAGTCGCCCACCTTCAGACCTGCCTTCTTATACCAGCCCTTATCCACCTCGAGTGCGTAGCGAACGACAAACCGCGACGGAACGGAGGTCAGGTCGAAGGGACGCATATCGTCAATCTGCAGGACCTTCCCATCATCATTGATAAAGGCGATCGAAAGCGGGATGCGGGTGTTCTTCATCCAGAAGCTGAGCTTCTTCGCGAAAGGAAAGACGAAGAGCATCCCCGAGTCCTCCTCCAGGGCATCTCGATTCATAAGCCCCATCTTCCGGGTTCCATCGGTATAGGCCACTGTGATTTTGAGAACCCGCTCCCCCACCTTGAGACGCAGCCGGGTATCCGCTTCCCGCACCCGCGGCGGATCACTGCAACCCGACTGAAGTAAAAGCGGCAGAACGATCAGGACAGACAATATGTGCTTGGTCATTTTTCCTGCTCCAGAATAAATACCTCCGACAATTCAAGGCTGACATCCAGTGCCGGGGCCGAATGGGTCAGCGCCCCCACGGACATTCTATCGACGCCGGTCTCGGCGATCCGCCTGGCATTCTCCAGGCTGATTCCTCCCGATGCCTCCAGCAGCACTGCGGAATCCCGGCCCCGCTTTTCCTCCACAGCCCAGATGAGATCGCCGGGAGAAAAATTATCGAGCAGGATGGAATCGACTCCGCTGACGTCGAGAGCCTCGAGATATTCTTCCCGGGAATCGACCTCCACCTGAAGAAAGGCGGCTGGTGAGGCGGCGACCAGGGTCGAAACCCAATCCGCCAGGGTTGATTCGCCCGCCTTCCGCAAGATCCAGGAATGATTGTCCTTGAGCATGATCGCATCGGAGAGATCAAAGCGGTGGTTCGTTCCCCCGCCCGTCCTGACGGCGTATTTCTCGAGCCGGCGCCAGCCGGGAGTTGTCTTCCGTGTATCGAGCAGGACCACATCGATGCCATCGAGCTCCTCCACCCAGCGCGCCGTCCAGCTGGCGATCCCGCAGAGCCGCTGGAGGAAATTCAGAAGCACCCTCTCGGCCCGGAGAATGGCCGCGGCAGAGCCGGACAATTCAAGCAGAACATCTTCCTTCGACACCACCTCGCCCTCAGAAGCGAAAACCGAAACCTTCACCCCCTCATCGACCTTCGCAAAGAGAGCCTCGGCGACCGGGGCGCCGCAGAAGACTCCCCCCTCGCGGGCGACGCAGCGCGCGACAACCCCCATCCCGGGAAGAGTGCCGGCGGCTGGAGCCGGCTCAGCTGCCTCGGGAAAGAGAAAGTCGGAGGTGAGATCACCAGCGGGAAGATCCTCCGCAAGGGCGCGCTCGATGAGAGCGTCGGCCTCAAGAGCTTCCGGGCGCTCCCAGGATCGGTCCAGGTCTGGTTTCAAATCTGAAGACATAACCATCATGCTCAAGTTCGTTTCACTGAGTTATGCCCCATCATGGGAGGCTGAAAAGAAAAATCCAGAAGTCCCCTGCCGATATACAGAAGCATTTTAACCACAATAACTTCGGATAATCGCCGTCCGCGGCCATGAAATGAGGCCCATTTGGATAGCATTTGACGGAGCCGGCGGAGGCACCTAGAATCCTGACTTCCCCGTAAACCGGGGATCAAGGGTATTAAGGGTAATATGATCAAGGTCAAATCAGAGGCCGACAAGGTCTGTGTTGCCAAGGCGCAGGAAGCCGGGCAGGGACATCTCTTCGAAAGATGGGATGAGCTCAGCCAGGAAGACCAGCGCGGGCTGCTCAGGGACCTGCGGTCGGTAAACTTCCAGCTGGTCAAGCGCCTCCTGCACCAGCGGCGCCAGGGCCAGGACTCTGGACTCGAGCTGGATATGCTCGCTCCTGCGCAAGTCGAGGGCCCGGCGGATACGAATGGGACGCAGCTCGAGGGAGCCTGTCCCAACGCGGAGGCTGCCCTCAGCGAAGGCAAGATCGCCCTCTTCCTGCTGGCCGGGGGAATCGGCCTCGGATCGCCCACCGAGCCCACCGGCATGCTCCCGGTCGGTCCCATCAGCGGCAAGAGCCTCTTCCAGCTTCATGCTGAAAAAATCCGGGCTCTCAACCGCAGGTATAAGACTTCCCTGCCCCTGCATATCCTGATCCATCCCGACCATCTCGATGCCACATCGGAGTTCTTCAAGGCTGAAAAGCACTTTGGTCTCAACCCCTCAGATGTTCACTTTGTCCCCCAGCCGCTGCTCCCCCTGATCGATCGCCGGGGACGGTTTCTCCGCACTGAGCCGGGCAAGCTCGCGCTCTCTCCCAATGGTCACGGAGGAGTTCTCGATGAATATCTCAACCCGGAAGGAGTGGAGGAGCTCCGCAAAAACGGGATCGAGCAGCTCTTCTTCTTCCAGGCCGACAACCCAATGGTCCGGATTGGTGACCCCGCCTTCCTCGAACACCACCTCAACGGTGACTACGAGGTCTCCTCAAAGTATATCGAACGGCTCGATAACGAGGAGGATCTCGGAGTGTTCTGCCGCATCGGGGATACCACCGGAGTCATCAGGTACACGACTCTCCCTGAGCAGGAGCGGAACTCGCGGGAAGCAGATGGCCGTCCGGGCTTCGCGGTCGGCGATATGGCCGCCCACATCTTCAAGCTCGACTTCATCTCGAGAATTCACGAGGAGAGCCTGCAGCTTCCCTTCCACACATCCGAGAAAACTGCCTCCTTCATCAACCGGCAGGGAGAGCTGGAGCGGGCGACCGAGCCGAACTGCTTCGAGTTCAGCTGTTATCTCTACGATGCCCTCTGGTCCGCCGAGAAGAACTCGATCGTCTACGCCGACAGGAACGCCGAGTTCTCCCCGATCAAGAATATGGGAGGAGAGAGCTCCTCGCTCTCGGCCCAGCAAGACCTCTCGCAGCTCTACGCCGGCTGGCTGCAGCGCTGCGGAGTAGAGTTTACGGGAAAAGCCGGCGACGTCACGCCAACGGTCGAGATCTCACCGCTCTACGCCCTGAGCGAAACAGAATTAAAGTCCCGAGCCGACCTGCCTGAGGAGATAACTGACGATATACTCCTTACAGGCGGCAAAACATGATCAGATCACTATTCCTGGCTATCATCGTCATCTCCTGCTCACCGTACCCGGCCCTCGGCGCCAACCCCCGGGCGGAGGCTGAGCTCGACAAATGGCTCGAAAACCTCAGCCATCCCGATCCGTTCATCTCGAAACAGGCGGAGGCGGAGGTGCGCAACCTCGGCGAGGATGCGCTGCTTCCGCTGGCTGAAATACTCGCCAAGGTCCCGGAGAAAGATGCCCTGCCGGCACGGCTCCAATGGCTCCGGGTCGACAGGATCGTGCGAGAGATCCTCGCTGACTTTCTCAGCCACCTCGAATCGGAATACAGCGCCCTGGAACTTGACCGGCAGGAGCTCGAGCTGCTCTCCGCCAGGCTCGCGTCGCTCGCGCGACTCAAAGAGCTTCGCAGCCGCCTTGCGGGACGCAAGGCCACACGCCCCTCCATCGAGACGGACCTTAAGTCCTGGCTCTCCTGGAAACGTCTGCGGGAATCAGCCGCAGCCGCCGGGGAAAAAAAGGCGGCGCTCCCCGA
>Ga0315318_10000669_pt1 | contig 14376 bp, 7 predicted proteins | sample M1200m3416metaG_FD_203703 | JGI IMG/M metagenome (GOLD analysis project Ga0315318, IMG submission 203703) | Ammonia-oxidizing marine archaeal communities from Monterey Bay, California, United States - M1 200m 3416 | ecosystem: Environmental > Aquatic > Marine > Coastal | place: USA: California... | reverse complement strand
AGCTCTGCTCGCGCAGCGAAGATAGATCCGGTCTCCGCAGATTGACGGAGTTGCGTAGATTTCAGTGCCGAGGGGATTGGTCGCAAGGCGTTTGAAACCTTCAGGCGAGGCGCTGAAGACATGCGTGGTGCCCTTGTCGGATGATGCGTAGATCCGGCCCCCTGAGATGATGGGGGAGGCGATGAAGCTCTTGCCGATACGGGCCTTCCATTTTTCTTTTCCGGAAGAGGCCTCCCAGCAGTAGCCGATTCCCCGGTCGGTTACCGTATAGAGATGCCCCTCGAAGGTCAGCATGCAGGGGACGTAGGTTCTGATCGGTTTCTTCCAGACCACCTTTTCAGGCGTCCTGGCATTCACGCAGACTGTCAGGTTTTTGGGATAGCCCCCGCTGGCGAAGACGAGATCTCCAGAGGCCACCACCGTTCCGACACACTCGGTGGTGGTCGTTTTTGATGACCAGAGAGATTTCCCGGTTTCGGGGTCGTAGCTCGCGAAAAGATTACAGCCGGATATGACCAACTGCTTGCGTCCGGCAACGGACAGTATCGCCGGGGCTACGTAGGAGGGCGCGGCCGGCCGCATCGTCTTCCAGCGCAGCTCTCCTGTTTCTCGATCAAGGGCGGCGAGGTAGCCTCCCTTCTTGTGGTCGGCTGAGAGGACCAGGGTTGAGCCGAAGATTACCGGAGAGGCCGAGTAGCCGTGATGGGAGATGAAATCCCCAACATTCTTTTTCCAGATCTCTTTTCCTTCAAGGTCGAGCGCGGTGACGATGAGCTTGCTCTTGTGGGAAAACACCAGGTAGACCTTCTCTCCATCGCTGGCCGGGGAGGAGTTCGCCCAGCTGCGACCGATCATGCTCGGCGAGTCCCAGCCTCCCTCGTAGAGCTTGCGGTTCCAGAGCAGCTTCCCGTTCTCGCGTGAATAGCAGATGGCGAACTGCTCCTTTTTCTGCTCGTCCGCTGTCGTCAGGAAGATCCGTCCTCCGACGACAGCGGGCGAGGAGTGTCCACGGCCGGGGACTGGTGATTTCCAGATAATGTTCGATGTCTCGCTCCATTCAATTGGAGCATCTGAGCAGGCGGCGATGCCGTTTCCATTTGGCCCTCGCCAGCAGGGCCAGTCCTGGTCGGCGGCCGAGAGGGGCGGGGAGGCGAGTAGCCAGGCGAGGGCGAGCGCGGCGAGGATCTCTGATGGTGGTGATTGAATGTTGAGCTGGGCCATCAGGTTGTCCCTTCCGGGGAGAGTGTTGTAGATCAGCTGCCGACTGGGGCCGTTCCGTTGCAGCTATTCTCGCACAGTGAGGGCCCCGGTAGAACATTGACTTCAGGCTTGTATGAGAAGAAGCTTGGTGCTGCTTGCAGGGTCGCTGATTCAGGCCGCCAGGAGGAATTGAATGAAAACGTCGAAGAAGCTCTCGGTGCCAATGGCCGCCTTGGTTTGTCTTGCGCTTTGCGGTTGCCGCGTCGCTCCCAGCCAGCCCGCCGCTTCAGACCCCCCGGGAACCCGGGTCTGGGCAGCAGGGTCGACCGAGAAGATCCACCGGGCCGCCCGATCCGCGCTTCCTCATTCCGACGTCTGGGATGAGTCGGACCGCAGGGTTCGCCTGGAGGGGGTTCGCGGAGAGCATGTTCCCTTCCAGGTGGTGGTGACGGCTGACCGAGTCGACCTGGAGAAGGTCACGGTCGAGCTCTCGGAGCTTCGCAGCGCTGCCGCCACTATCCCGGTTTCGGCTATGAAGGTCTACCTTGAGTACTTCAGCAAGGTCTACGCTCCTTCGGGGAAGAATGGGCAGGCAGGCTATTGGCCGGATGCTCTCGTTCCCCTTACCAGGCCGTTTGACATCAGGTCGTCGCGCCGGGACCGCGGCCCGGTTCTGCGGCACCAGCCTCTCTGGGTTGATCTGAGCGTTCCCGCGGGCCAACTGCCGGGAGTTTATGAAGGCCGCCTGACCGTCAAGGCCGGTGGTAGAGAGCTTGGCAGCCTGGGTGTTGAGCTCAAGGTGTGGAACGTAACCCTCGGGAAGGAACGCCATTTTCCCGTACAATTCGGTTTCTTCTACGGCAGGGAGATCGCCAGGATCCACGGGGTTGAGCAGGACAGCGATGAGTACAGGGAGCTCTTCTTTGAGTATCTCGGATATATGCTCGATCACCGGGTCGACCCGGCCTTCATCTCCATCGGTCTTGCCGGCGGCCTGAAAGACGGTCGGTATGTTCTCGAGTGGACAGATCCCCGCATGGAGAAGTTTCTCTTTGAGAGAGGCCAGTGCCGGTTCCTGATTGGAGCCGGGCCGCCGGGGCTGAGCCGGGAGGGCCTGGCGAAAGAACAGTACGAGGAATACGTGCGCCAGTACCTTCGCCAGGTCATCGCGCATGCGCGGGAGTCAGGATGGTATGAGCGCCTCTCCTTTACCGGCGCGGTGGATGAGCCCCAGACGAAGAAAGAGTATGAGGCCGTGCGCTACTGGGCAGAGCTCATCCACTCGGTCGACCCCAGGGTCCCGGTGGCTGTAACTGAGCAGCCGATTCCGGACAAGACCGCGTGGGGGACGCTGGTTGGCTACTGTAGCGAGTGGATCGTCCACGGCAATGTGCTGGATAAGAACAGGGATGCAATCGCCGCCCGGCAGGCGGCGGGTGAGCGTGTCAGCTGGTACATCAGCTGCGACCAGCTCTATCCCCAGCCGAACTATTACATCGACCGATCAGCCGCCGATTGCCGCATGATCTCCTGGATCACCTGGCGCTACCGGCTCGGGGGAATGCTCTACTGGGCAACGACCCTCTGGCGAGAGGTCCGTGATCCCTGGGGAGATGCCATCTCCTGGAAGCGGTCGCATTGCAACGCGCCGGCGGCAGGGGAGGGCATGTTGCTCTATCCCGGGAACCTGGTTGAGAGATACACGGGCCAGGAGAACGTCTACGGGCCGGTCGGCTCCCTGCGATTTGCCCTTCTACGGGAGGGGCTCGAGGAGCTCGAGCTCCTCGAGCAGCTGTCGGCGCTTGGCGGCAGAGATGAGGCAGATGCGATCGCGGCGTCTATTTGCGGCGGGGTGAAGGATTTTTCGCGTGACCCGAACGAACTCGATGCTGCCCGCCATCGGCTTATCCGGGCGATCGCCGCGCGGCAGGAGCGGCAGCCCTGAGCTTCCTTATTTTTTTGCGACGGTGGTCTTCGCTCCGAGCTCTTTTCGCCACGATCTGAGCTGGCTGAGCAGCAGCTCAGAAGTTTTCCTGCGCTGTGCGAAGAGGTCATTTACTTCACCCCGGTCCTCCTCGATGTTGAAGAGCTCGACCTTGCCCGTGTCAAACCACTCGATGAGCTTCCAGGGACCCTGGCGGATCGCGCCACCGGAGTGGCCGCCAAGGAAGTGCGGCTTCGCGAGCGGGTAGTGCCAGAACAGGGGCGTCTTCCGCAGTTCATTGCCAGGCTTCTTTAACTGGGCAAGTATCGAGATGCCATCGAGCTTCTGCCTTGGATCGGGAGTGACCCCGGCCGCGGCGAGGAATGTCGGGTAGAAGTCGACGTTGCTGGTCGGTGTCGAGCAGGTTTTCCCCGCGGGTACCGTCCCCGGCCAGCGTACGACCAGGGGAACCCGGATGCCTCCTTCGTAGAGCGAGCTCTTGCCTCCTCTCAAGGGCGAGTTGCTGGTGACCTGCGACTCTCCGCCATTGTCGCTGGAGAAGACCACCAGGGTGTTTCTTGCAAGCTCCAGCTCAGCTAACTTGTCGAGGATCATCCCGACGCCGTCATCGATACTCTCGAGCATCGCGGCAAGATGGGGGTTGTGATTCGGGGCCCAGTGGTTGCCGGGGTCGCCTTTGTGCCCGGCATCCTGGCAGAGATAGCAGCGCTTGCGCGTGCTCTTGCCGGGAGGATGCTTGCGGCGGTATTTGTCGACCAGGGCGGGCTTCCCGTTGAGGATGGAGTGGGTGGCGTAGTGGCTGAGATAGAGAAAGAAGGGGCGCGCCCTGTTTCTTTCGATGAAGCGAACAGCCTCATCATTCATTCGATCGACGAGATATTCGTTTTTGCCGAGGCGGTTCTCGCGGATATTAAGCCAGCGTATCGATTGGGTGCGAAAGACGTAGGGCCAGAAATTCGCCCCGTTACCCACCCCCTTGACCTCGCTCGCCAGCTCTTCATCGAAGCCATGGTCGGTCGCCCGAATTTCCTTCGAGGCACCATGGTGGCGGTAGCCGCTCAGGTGCCATTTGCCGATCATGCCGGTGGCGTAGCCGTTCTTTTTGAGCATTTCCGCCAGGGTGACATGGTCGATGGACAACGGATTCGCGGTGTTTGGCCGCAGGTAATCGAGAATTCCGTGCCGCGCGGGAAACTGACCGGTAAGGAAGCTCGCGCGGTAGGGGGAGCAGACCGGCGCGGCGGCGTAGGCCTCGGTGAAGTGGAGCCCCTGTCGCGCCATGCGGTCGAGCCGGGGAGTCTCATTGAACTTGTTTCCGTAGCAGCCGAGCTCCGCCCAGCCGAGATCGTCGGCGAGGATGAAGATGATGTTGGGCTGGCGCGGAGCTTTTGCTTCTCCGGCAGGGAGCCGCCCACAGAGGAAAGCCAGGGCCAGGGCAACTCCGAGCAGGGCCGCGTTGGGCCTGGCGGGAGATGCAGCCCCTCTCTCGTTTCCTGGCAGGCGAAATGGGTTGTTTGATCGGGATTGTCGCATGCCTGCAGGTTAACAGCTCCCGCGGTTTACGTGTGGTCGCTTTTCAAGACCGTTCCAGCTATCTTTTAAGCAGGTAAGAGGAGTCCATTCGCGAGACAACCCGTTCACCGGAGGCGCATCATGATGCAGGAAAGAAAGCCCAGTTCTCTCACCCGGTTGTTGTTGGCGGGGGTTTTTTCCTGCGCGCTCTTCTCGGTGTCCCAGCCGCTGCGGGGGGGTGACGCCTTCAAGGATGTTACGGAGCTTGTCGGCCTGAAAGGCCTCAGCGGCGGGGTCGCAGCGTGGGTTGATTACGATGCAGATGGCTGGGTAGACCTCTGGGCCTCGGGGCAGCTCTGGAGAAACATCAAGGGCGAGAAATTTGAGCGTGCAGAGAAAGAGCCCGCCGGGGGGCCTGGCATCTGGGCTGACATCGACAATGATGGTTATCCTGATTACTTCGGCTGGGACGGTGTTGGGAAGCTCTTTCTTAACAAAGGGGGTAAGGGCTTTGAGGACATCACGAAGAATATGCCTCCCCTGCCGACGAAGATCTCTCTCGGGGCGGTCTCGGGAGATTTCGATGGAGATGGCCTGATCGATTTTTATGTCGGTGGATATGAAATCTGGGCAAAGGTTGCCGGATTTACCGATGTGATCTATCGCAACCTGGGTAAGAGAAAGTTCGAAGAATCCTGGAGGACCAAGGGGGCACTCCAGCCTGCGCGGGGGATTACCGCGGCCGATTTTGATGAAGATGGAGACCTGGATATTTACGTCTCCAACTATCGTCTGCAACCGAACCTGTTGTGGCAGAATGATGGCAAGGGGGGCCTGGCCAATGTGTCGACCCCATTCGGTACGGCGGGAGATGGAGGCCTGGGGGCCTGGGGGCATACGATCGGCTCTTCCTGGGGCGACCTTGACAACGATGGGCATCTCGATCTCTTTGTCGGAAATTTCAGCCATCCGCCCGCCTACCAGGATCGTCCTAAGTTCCTGCGCAACAAGGGGCCTGCGGGGAAGTTTCATTTCGAGGATAAGAGCAGCGGGGCGGGGCTGCGCTGGCAGGAATCCTACGCCTCACCAACCCTGGCTGATTTTGATAACGATGGTCTGCTGGACCTGTTCTTCACCACGGTCTACGGAGGGAATCGGAGCGTCCTCTATCGTAATACGGGGGATTGGAAGTTCGAGGAGGTTCCCAATGCCGCAGGCCTGAACACGGAGAAGACCTACCAGGGAGCCTGGGGTGATTTCAACGGTGATGGGTATCTTGATCTCGTAACCGGTGGAAAGCTGTTTCGCAATCCCGGTGGGGATGCCAACTGGCTGAAAGTTCACCTTGTTGGCAAAGGGAAGGTCAATCGTTCAGCCATTGGTTCACAGGTAAGGATTCGCCTGGGTGAAAAAATCCTTATGCGGCAGGTTGACGGAGCCACCGGGCAGGGTAACCAGAATGACCTGGTCCTGCATTTCGGGCTGGGTACGACGAAGAAGCCCGTGGGAATCGAGGTCCTCTGGAGCGATGGAGAGATCCAGAAGGGCTGGGGACTCATCAACAAGACCGTTGAGATCACCTACTCGAAGTAGCGGTTCGGCTGCTGGTCTACGCGGGTGGGTTTCAGCCCATGCGCACAAGCTTGGTCACCCGGCCGGTGCCAACCCATTCGGCAACCAGGATGTTCCCGTCGTTGTCGAAGCAGGCATCGTGGGGGTGGACGAAGCGGCCGTCTTTCCAGTTCGATGGAGTGGTCCGGATTCGACCGCCTCCTTTTCCCTTGATACGCTTGACATCGTCTCCCAGGCGGGCGACGACCTTGTTCTTTTCATCGAGAATCGTTACCCGCGCGTGCAGTTCAGGCACTACCATCAGGTTCTTCCAGGTGTCGGCGTTGGCCGGCAGGCCGTAGCCTGTGAGCGTCTCGAGGTATTTTCCGTCCATGTCGAGATATTGGACGGTGTGGTTGGCCCGGTCACAGACGGCGATGGAGGGTTTGCGTCCCGAACGCCTGTCAATCCAGATTCCGTGGGGCAGGTTGAACTTTCCCTTGCCCCTGCCCGGGCCGCCAAAGTGTCGTTTCCAAGTCCCATCCTTGTCGTATTCATGGATGCAGTAGGCTCCGTAACCATCGACCAGCAGGAAGCCGCCATCGTCGAGAAAGGCGAAGTTGGTCGGCATGAAGCGGTTGCGGCCCCAGGCTCCGGTTGGTTTGGTGTCTTCGTTTTCAGCATAGACGCCGGATTTCATCGGAGCGTGTTTCTGCCAGACGACCTCGCCCTTGAGGCTCATCTTGGCGAAGGTCTTCAGGTGCTGGTAGGCACAGACGTAGAGGAATTGTTCCCCGCCTTCCTGCCGGACCTCGATCCCGTGACCGCCGCCCTGGAACTGCTTTCCAAAGCTCCTGACGTAGCGTCCCTTGGGGTCGAAGACGAAGATCGAGGGGTGGTCCTTCTGTTGCTTCCTTCCTTCGTGGATGACGTAGAGGAAGCCATCCTTGTCGACCGCAACGTTGTGCGTGGTCTGCCAGGAGAACTTGTCGGGTAGCTGCGGCCAGGCGTGGAGAACTCCGTAGCGATAGTCGCCTTCTCCTATCACAGTTTCCGGGGCAGGCTCGATTGCCATGACACCAACCGATGTGGTGGCCGCGGCCACCGCGGTGCTGGCGAGAAAACGACGGCGGGAGAGGTACTGAGCGGTCTTCTTTTTCATGGGGGAACACTCCATTGCTGCCGTGCGGCATGACGGGATGGTTGCTTGAGATACTTTTTCCTCGATTCACAGCATCGGAAAACCGGACGGAAAAGTCCAGACCTATGCGAGGGCCGGCGCTATTGACCGGGGATCGCTTCGTTGGGATCGATCTCTTTGCCCTGCCAGGTTGCCTTGCCGTTCTCCCATACGAGTATTCGTGACCTGCTGCCCGGGGCGGGCTTGCGGTTCTCCTCGGGGAGAAATTCCCGATGAGTGGAGATGACTCCCGCAAGCGAGGGGTTGGCGGCCAGGTTGTTCCACTCGTTGGGGTCTTTCTTCATGTCGTAGAGCTCTTCGCTTCCATCTGCGTAGCGGATGTAGCGCCATCCTTCGGAACGCACTCCGTGGTTGTCGTGGTTGTGGGTGGTGATCGCAGGCCACTTCCGGGCGGCGGTCGCATCACGCAATTGGGGCAGGAGACTGTGGCCCTCGAGGTGATCTCTTTGCTTGAGTCCGCAGAGATCGCTCAGCGTCGGGTAAATGTCCAGCAACTCGGCCGGCTTCGAGCATACCTGGCCACCCTTGATGCCAGGCCCGGCGAAGACCAGAGGCACCCGTGTCCCATCGTCCCAGAGGGTGTTCTTTCCGGTGATGAGCTTCTCTCCAAGGTGCCAGCCGTGGTCCGACCAGAGCACCACGATGGTGTTCTTGTCGAAGCCGTTGCGTTTCAGAGCCTCGAGGACACGCCCCACCTGGCTGTCAACGAAACTGGTAGAGGCCAGGTAGGACCGCACCAGGTTGCGCCACTGGTTCGATTCCTCTAGGAACTTCAGGCGCACTTCGGGGAGATACCAGTGCATGTACCAGGAGAAGCGAGGTGTATCCTTGCGGTCGCCTCGCTGGATTTTCGGCAGGACCGAGTCGTCATCAGGATAGAGATCGAACCATTTCTGCGTGGCGTAGCAGGGGACATGGGGAAGGAAGAAGCCCACCGAGAGAAAGAAAGGCTCTTGGGGTTTTTCATCGAGTTGATTGACCGCCCAGGAGGCGACCTTCCAGTCGCCCTTCTCCTCGTCTTTGTGGGGGAAGACTCCCCAGTCGACCAGGGGATGGTTTCCGAAGGGGGTGGTGACGAGCTTTTTCTTTGGGCGTGCTCCGACGCTCGAGCCCGGCCCGAGCACGTCGAATTCAGCCCCTTTGCGTCCGTACCTGCCGTGGTAGATCTTTCCGGCGGAGTAGGTGCGGTAGCCGTTGGCGCTGAGGTGCTGCGGCAGCGAGACCACGTTCTTGAACTCGGGCAGGTTTCGGAACCAGGGGGCGAGCCCGTAGATCCCGGTAGAAGAAGGCCGTAAGCCGGTCATCAGGCTGGTGCGGGAAGAATTGCACAGGGGCGACTGGCAGTGGGCGTTGGTGAAGGCTGTTCCCCGCCCGGCCAGTCGGTCGATATTCGGGGTCTTTACCATGGGGTGCCCACCGAGATAACCGATCCAGTCGTTCTGATCGTCGATCGCGATAAAGAGGATATTGGGCCGATCTTTTTTCGCGCCTCCCGCCTCCTGCGCGATGAGGGGTGCTGAGACAAAAAGGAAGAGGGATATGTTCAACAGGAGAAATGTTTGGAGTCGTTTCATGGGATCTATTTTCTTTCATCCGGGTGTTCCGGGCAAGTTGATTGGCGCGCTCAACTTTTCGGGAAAAGCGGATCGTCCTTATCGAGTTTACACGGGGCTCCTTTTGCCGGCACCTCGAGGCCTGCGCTCCAGATGATGCCGTTGATGAGCATCCTGCGAAAGGGGGCCAGGCCGAAGTTACGGTGAAAGTGTCCCAGGGTGGTGCCGAAGGCGCGCCCTCCATCTGCCCGCTCGATGGTCCAACCGACGGGAAGGGGTTTACCTTTGGCGGTGACCTCCAGCAGCACCTCTCCCTTTTCGTGGATGACCGGCGAGAAATAGAACTCATCGCTGATCTCGTATTGCTTCCAGCCCCGGCATACGGGATGGGCCGGATCTTTCTGCACCAGCGGCGATTTCCCCATCGTGATGCCGGTAAAATGGGGCCAGCCTCCTCCCAGGCTCGCGTACCACCGCTTCCCCAGGAGCTCGACGTTTTTCGTGTGGACTCCGGTGGCCCAGTGGATCGCCACCAGTCCTGTCCCGCGTTTCATCATGGCTTCAAAGGTCGAGGCAGATTTCTCGGCGAGGACGATCTCAGCTCCGGGGCTTGTGTAGAGGACGATGGCATCCGTTCGTTTCAGCAGTTTCTCATCAACAGGCCATCCGTTGGACACGACGGCCTCGACTCCCTTTGTCTGGCGCAGGCACTTCGCGAGCAGTTCGCAGGTTGAAAGGTATTCGTGGCATTTGGGCGGGTGGTCCGGTTTGTGGCCGATGAGGAGAATGGTTTTCTTTTCCTGCGCCAGCCCGGGGGATGCTCCCAGGGCCAGGACAAGAGCGAAGCGGGTAATGATTTTCATGTCGTTCCCCTCAGGTGGATGGTTTTTTCGGAGTCAGGGGTGAGTTTTCTGAGCACTGGAAAGATACCAGCATTGGCTTCCGGCTGTCGATCAATATGCCTTTGCCGAAAAGGTGTTCCTCCTGGAACACCTGCGAATGCGCAAGTCCCGCAAAAGACAGTTTTGTATTCCCTCGAGGTTCTTGGCATCCTGAAAGGCCTTTATTACCGAACACTATCCTGATTGCGAAAGCCCTGACATGAATAACTACACCTGTTTTTTCAGCGCTGTCCTGCTGTCGTTAGCCTCGCCTTTCCCCCTGATGTCCGCTGAGCTCGAGGTGCGACAGGATGGGGCGGGAGATACGATCTCGGTCTTTCGAAAGGGAGAGAAGAAGTCGATCCTCACCCAGGTCGCCAAGTCTGATTTCAGGCCGTACCTCCATCCGATCGTGGCGCCTGATGGAAAGGGCGTGCTGACAGAATACAGCCCGGGTCATCACAAGCACCAGACAGGACTCTATTGGGGTTTTACCCGGGTTAACGGCCGGGACTATTTCCATCATCCCGGCGGCGACTACTGGCGCAGGGTCTCGGCCAAGATTCTTACCAAGGCTGGCCCCTCTGTAAAATGGCAGACCATGTACGAGATGCTGGACGCCAAGGGTGAGCCCCAGCTGGTTGAATCCCAGGTCTGGACCATGGAGGTGAAGGATGGCGAATATGTGCTCGACCTCAGCTGGAGTGCTCTCGCAAAGACCGACATAACCATCGGCAAGTACAACTACGGTGGCTTGTTTCTCAGGATGCCGTGGAAAAAGGGCATCGATGGGAGAGTCTTCAATAGTTCCCGCCAGGCTAACAGCAGGGCCGAGGGACAGCGCTCCGTATGGGTCGATGTCGGCATGAAGGTTCCGGGACGAGAGGATCGTGCGCATATCGCCATCTTCGACCATCCGAGGAACCCCGGCTTTCCCACGGCGTGGCGTGTCGATAACCAGCTCGGGGTGGGGCCGGCGAGCTCTCGCAATGGCGACTGGAAGATCGGCAAGGGACGCAAGGCAGCCTTTCGCCATCGCCTGCTGGTCTATACCGGCAAGCTCAACGATGCCGAGCTGACCAAGAAATGGTCCCAGTTTTCCGGGCATGGCTACGCCTCGGTGCTCTGGGGACTCGCGCAGCAGGAGGGGCGCAAGGCCGTCTCCCTCGCTCCCTTCGATGCCCTGAAGAAGATGAAGGTGCAGGATGGCTTCAAGGTAAATGTCTTCGCGGCGGAGCCGATGATCACCCAGCCGATGGCCTTCTGCTGGGATTCGCGTGGAAGGATGTGGGTCGCCGAGAATCGTGATTACGAGAGCCGTGGGCGCGGGTTCTCCAATTCTGGCGACAGCCGTATCCTGATCCTGGAGGACACCGACTCCGATGGAATGCTCGACAGCCGCAAGGTTTTTCTCGAGGGTGTCGCTTTCCCTGCGGCCATCGCGGTAGGCTTTGACGGTCTCTGGCTGGGCGCGCCGCCGAACCTGCTCTACGTTCCCGATCGAAATGGGGATGACAAGGCGGATGTCGACGATATCGAGGTTCGCCTCGCGGGCTGGGGTATTCGTGACCGACACGAGACCCTCAACAGTTTTCACTGGGGGCCGGATGGTTGGCTCTATGGCTGCCAGGGTTTCGCGACGCCTTCGCGGGTCGGTAAGCCTGCCGGTAAGGGAAAGATCTACAGGCACAAGGATCCCTTTCCGCGCAATACGGAGTTCGAAGGTAAGCCGGTCGATATCAACGGCGGGGTCTGGCGCTACCATCCGCTCAAGGATCGCTTCGAGGTGGTGGCCCACGGCTTCAGCAATCCCTGGGGAATTGACTACGATGCCAAGGGGCAGCTCTTTATCTCCGCTTGCGTCATTCCTCACCTCTGGCACGTGATCCCGGGCGGGATCTATCACCGCCAGGGAGGCAGGCACTTCAATCCCTATGTCTACAGTGATATTAAAACGATCACGAATCACCGCCACCGTTCCGCGCACGGTGGGGCGCGAGTCTATCTCTCGGACGCGTTTCCCGAGAAATACAGGAACAGGCTCTTCATGGCGAATATCCACGAGCACGCGGTCTTGACCGATATTCTCGAACCAAAGGGGTCAGGATTTGTCGGCCATCATGGAGATGATTTCCTCCTCGCCAACGATCCGCGCTGGATCGGCTTCAGTGTTGAGATCGGTCCGGACGGGGGTGTCTACATCCTCGACTGGCACGACGGAGATATCTGCGGAAAGGCGGTTCTTAACAAGGATACCGGCCGTGTCTACAGGCTCATGCCGAAGAAGTCCCAGGCCGTGCAATGGAAGGGACGCTATGACGACCTGAACAAGCTGGGAGATGAAGCCCTCGCCTCCCTCCAGCTCAGCAAGAGCTCCTGGCATGCCCGGCGGGCGCGGGTGATCCTGCAGAACCGCGCAGGCAAGGGGAAGCTTGCCGGTGCCGCACGTGATGCGCTCGGTAAAATTTTTACGGCCGAGAAGAACGCTGACTACCGCCTTCGGGCGCTCTGGGCCCTGCATGTCACCGGCGGTATAGAGCAGGGCCAGCTTCTGAAGGCGACAACTGACGGGGACCAGCATATCCGCGCCTGGGCTGTGCAGCTTCTCTGTGAGGATGGTCCGCCTACGAAGGCTGTGCGGGAGCGTTTTGAAAAAATGGCAAGAGAGGATGCTTCACCGGTGGTGCGGCTCTATCTAGCCTCTGCCCTGCAGCGTCTTGCTAAGCCGGACCGCTGGGATATCGCCACAGGTCTTGTGTCACACGCAGGTGACGCAAAGGACCACAACCTTCCGAAGATGATCTGGTATGGGGTCGAGCCGGCCGTTCCCGAAGATCCTGAGAAGGCCGTCGCGCTCGCCTCCGGCTCAAAGATTCCTCTGCTGACCCGGTATATCGCCCGCAGATTGACAGCGGCGAGGAGCTTTGAGGAGCTTGTCGGAGCTATTGGCAGGGGTGGCGACAACCGCAAGGATCTCCTGTTCGGTATGAGGGATGGGCTTGACGGGCGCAACGAGACCCAGGCTCCCGAGGGCTGGACCTCGGTATTTATCGAGCTCGAGGCCGCCGGGGGCGAGACCGCCTCCATCGCCAGGCAGCTCGAGCAGCGCTTTGGCGGTGACCGGGTTGTGAAGAAGATGCTCAGCACCCTCAGAAATGCCGGCACCTCCATTGATGGTCGCATCCAGGCTCTTCGCGGGCTTGCCAGTCGCAAGCGTGCCGAGCTGCGGCCCCGCCTGCTTGCGCTATTCCATGAAAAGTCGCTTCGCAGTGAGGTGATTCGCTCCATGGCGGCTTTCGATGATGCAGATCTGGGCAAGGCGCTCCTGGAACACTATTCGGAGCTGAGCGCGGGAGACAAGCTCGAGGCGATCCATGCTCTAGCCGCTCGGCCCGGTTACGGAGGCCAGTTGACGGCCGCCATCAAGAGCGGGATCGTGCCGCGGCGCGATGTGCCCGCCTATGTGGCGCGCCTCCTGCGGCGTGTTGTGGGCAGCGGTTTCGTAGAGGTCTGGGGGCCTGTCGATGCCCTGCCGGTGGAGCAGGCTGCCGCATTCAAGAAATACAAGGCACTCCTGAGCAAGGGGGCCCTCGCCGGGGCCAATCCCGGACACGGCCGCGAGGTGTTTGAAAAGACCTGCAGCTCCTGCCACAAGCTCTACGAAAAGGGAGGACTGATCGGGCCGGATATCACCGGTGCGAACCGTACGAATATTGACTACCTGCTTGGTAATATCCTGACACCGAGCGCAATCATCCAGGATGCCTATCGCATGCAGATGGTGCTGATGCGCGATGGAAGGCTCTATTCCGGTATTCCAGCAGTTGAGAGCGAGCGAGTGCTTGAGCTGCGAGTGGCCAACCAGGAAAAACCTGTCGCCTTGGCAAAGTCGCAGATTGCCTCGCGCGAGATCGCCCCGGTTTCGATGATGCCCGAGGGGCTCCTGGCCAACCTTTCAGATGCCGAGGTTCTGGACCTGGTCGCCTACCTGCAGAAATTGAAGCAGGTACCGCTGCCAAAGAAGTAAAGGCGCCTTATTTCTCTTTGTGGTGCTTGTGCTTGAGGTGCCCGGGGAGCTTGTAGCCGCCGGCCTCCAGCGAGATGACCAGGTCGATGATCTCCTCCCGGCTCAGGGTGTTGGCGAGTCCCCGGGGCATAGGTGAAAGCTTCGCCGGCACCTTGCGCAGGATATCTTTCTTTCTGATGCGGGTCACGTCCTTGGGACTCAACAGGTTGGTGATGACAGCGAAGACGTTGCTGTTCTCGCGGGCCACGACCCCGGTGAGGATCTTGCCGCTCTTGAGTATGAACTGGAAGGACGCGTATTTTTCTCCGATCTCGGTGGAGGGTTCGAGTATCTGCTGGAGGAGCTTCTGTCCCTTGTGGCGCTTGGCGACATCGGAGAGGTCAGGGCCGAGGTTGATTCCGTGGCCGGCGATCGCATGGCACTGGTCGCAGCGCGCCTTCATGAAGGCCTGCATGCCCCGCATGACGGCCTTTTCATCGTGGGTGAAAGAGGCTCCGGAGAAATCC
>Ga0315318_10000665_pt1 | contig 14389 bp, 14 predicted proteins | sample M1200m3416metaG_FD_203703 | JGI IMG/M metagenome (GOLD analysis project Ga0315318, IMG submission 203703) | Ammonia-oxidizing marine archaeal communities from Monterey Bay, California, United States - M1 200m 3416 | ecosystem: Environmental > Aquatic > Marine > Coastal | place: USA: California... | reverse complement strand
GGCTTGGAGCCGGGCTTCAATCAGGGCGGCAACGTCGATACGCATGCGCGGTATGTATACATCCACGGCGTCGGCGACGAGTCAACGCTTGGCCAACCGGCATCACGCGGCTGCATCCACCTCGCCGCGGTCGACCTGCTGCCCTTTTACGATCGCACCCCCAACGGCACCCTTCTCTGGATCGCCGAAGCCTCGCTTGGTTAAGTTAAATGGTCGGCGTTGACGACGTTTTGCGGGTGGCCGTGGAGGAATGCCTTCACGTTTTCCACGGCAATGCCGATCAACCGGCGGCGGGCGGCTTGGGTGGCCCAGCCGATGTGCGGCGTGATGTGGCAGTTCGGTGCGGCGTAGAGAGGGTGATCGGGGGGGGGTGGCTCGGTTTCCATCACATCCAAACCGGCGCCGGCGATCTCGCCTTCGTGCAGCGCCCTGGCCAGGGCGACGGTATCGACGAGCGGGCCGCGCGCGGTGTTGATGAGCAATGCTCTGGGCTTCATCTGCGCCAGGCGTACGGAATTGACGAGGTGATGGTTTTCGTCGGTGAGCGGACAATGCAGGCTAAGCACGTCGCTCTCAGCGAACAGTTCATCAAGCCCGACCATCTCGATGCCGTTAGGCATGTCGCGCGGCGGCCGGTGGTTGTACGCGATCACGCGCATGCCAAACGCGCGGCCGATGGCAGCGGCCTCGCGGCCGATTTGGCCAAAGCCAATCACGCCAAACGTGCGGCCGCTCAACTCGGTAAGTGGTTTGTTCCAAAAACAAAAGTCCGGGCAACTCGCCCAGTCGCCGTTGCGGACATTTTCCGCGTGCGACGCGACATGCTGCGTTAGGTGCAGCACATGTGCAAAAACCATCTGCGCCACGGCCGGCGTCGAGTAGGCCGGGATATTCGTGACCGGCACTCCGCGCGCCCCGGCGGCGGCGAGATCGACGACGTTGTAGCCGGTGGCCAGAACGCCGATGTAACGCAGCTTGGCCAGGCGCCCGATCGTCTCGGCACTCAGGACGGTTTTATTCGTGAGCACGATTTCGGCATCGACGGCGCGCTTGATCACGATATCGGCGGGAGTGCGGTCGTATGTTTGCAGTTGGCCAAGCGAGGCGAGCTCGTCCCAGTCGAGGTCGCCGGGGTTGGCGGTGTAAGCGTCTAGGATGACAATTTTCACGCGGCCCCAATGAAACGAGAACCAGCCGCGCGGGGCAATTCGGAAAAATGCGGTTGCCACCGGCGGGTCGGCTGTGGACGCTGGGCGCGTGGGAGCAGCCAAACGTTAATGCGGATCGCGATTTTCAACACTGTGCAGCTCGAGACGGCGGGCGGAATGGAGCATTTCAGCATCCAGACCGCGGCGCATCTCGCGTCACTACCCGGTGTGCAGGCCGACTGCGTGACGATGGACGAGGCGTTCAACCTCCGCTACGGGCGGCTGCACTCGCTCTATTTTTTTCGCCGATTCGACCGTGCCACCATCTTTCGCGAACCGCGCGAGGCGATCGAGCAGCGGCTTGGCCAAGCGCGATACGTGCAGTGCGCCACGTTTGCCGAACTGCGCGAGGCGCTTGGCCAATATGACCTAGTCTACAGCCGTAACGAGATCACCGAGGCGTTCTTGTTTCGCGTGCGCGTCGGCTACCGCAACGTGCCGCCGGTGGTGTTTGGTTGCCACTGTCCTCATCGTTACATCGGCGCGAGCACGCTTCACAGCCGACTACACAATCTGCTTTACGCCTCGCCGCTGTACACGCGTCTGGCCAGGGGCGTCGCGGGGTTCCACACCATCTCGCGTGGCGACACCGGGGTGATCGAGCGGCAGTTCCCGGAGCATCCAGTAGTCCAAATTCCAAACCCGTTCGACGCCGTCGGCTATGCTGAACAGGCCGGACGAACCAAGCCGCCGTTCACGGTGAACGCCGCAAAGTTTAACATCCTTTGGGCCGGCCGGTTGACCGGGCAGAAGGGTGTCGCGCAACTGCTCGAGGTCATCGACCGAGTGAACCAATCGCACGCAGCCAAGGTCGAGTGGCACATCTGCGGCGAGGGCGAGTTAAGCGGCTTGGTTTCGGAGGCAGCGCGGCGGCACGAAAACGTCCACGCGAACGGCCACATCGATCGCCTGGCCATGCCGGCGGCGTACGCGGGCGCGGACCTGTTCATCAGCACCAGCCAGTGGGGCGAGACGTACGCCTACACGCCGCGCGAGGCCAACAGCCTCGGCGTGCCGGTGGTGGCGTTCGACATCTCCGGCTACAACGAAATCATCAAGGACGGCCGCAACGGCCGCTTGGCCAAGTCGGTCGATGAGTTCACCGCGCACGTGAAGTGGTTTGCGGATGGCAACCGGCTCGACGGCGACATCCGGGAGTACATCCGGGGATGCACCGATCAGGCCGTCGCCTACGAGCAACTGATCGGATTTTTTCGCGACTGCCTCGCGCCCAGCGGCGAGCAGGGTTGAGTTGGCTGTGGGTTGACCTTAGCTTGTGTGCCGCGTGAGTCGTGAAACCGAACAACAACCGCCGCTGAAGGTGGGGATGATCTCGCTGGGGTGCGCCAAGAATCTCGTCGATGCCGAGGTGATGATAGGCTCACTGCTGAAGGAGGGCTTCGAGATCACCAACGAAAACGCCGACGCCGATGCCCTTATCATCAACACCTGTTCGTTCATCGACGCTGCGCAGGAGGAGAGCGTCGATACAATCCTCGAGTCGGCGGAGTTTCGGGAGCACGCCAACAGCGTCCAGGCGCTGATCGTCTCCGGCTGTCTGTCACAGCGTTATCGGAAGGAGCTGCCCAAGCTGATGCCGGAGGTGGATGCATTCATGGGCATCGACCAGGTCGAGCAGGTTGGAGATATTGTGCGGCAGGCGGTCGGCAATCGCGGATCGCGGCTTGGCCAAGCGACGGAAAAATCAAACGGCAATGAGACCGAAACCACCGCTGAGCCGCCGGGCGAGCCGTTGATCGACATCCACTCGCGGCCGGATTACATCCCGGCGTTCGATACGCCCCGATTGCGCCTGACGCCGGATCATTTTGCGTACGTAAAGATTGCCGAGGGGTGCAATCATCCGTGCAGCTTTTGCATCATCCCGCGAATGCGCGGCTCGCATCGCAGCCGCAGCCAGGCGGACATCGTGCAGGAAGCGCGGCAACTCGTCTCCGACGGGGTGAAGGAGCTGAACCTGATTTCGCAGGACTCGACCTATTACGGGCTCGATCTGCGGCCCGGCCATCGGGCGAATATTTCGTCGCCGGAGCGGTTCAACGCAGCGGCGAGTGAATTGCCGGCGGACGCCTCGACGCTGGCGAGCTTGATTCGCGAACTAAACGGGATCGACGACGAATTCTGGATTCGCGTCCTCTACACCCATCCGGCGCACTGGACGGACGAGATCATCTCTGCTATTGCCGAGTGCGACAAAGTGGCCAAGTACGTCGACATGCCGCTGCAGCATATTCACGATGCAATGCTTGAGCGCATGCGGCGCGAAACCAGCGGGCAATACATCCGGGACCTGATAGGGCGCATCCGCGAAGGCATTCCGGGCATCGCTTTGCGGACGACGTTCATCGTCGGTTTTCCCGGCGAGACGGAGGAATATTTCGAGTCGCTGCTTGGCTTCATGCGCGACGTGCGCTTCGAGCGATTAGGCGTTTTCACCTACTCGAAGGAGGACGGCACCAAGGCCGGCGCGATGGCGAGCCAGTTGACTGACAATCAAAAGGAGAGCCGTCGCGAGCGCGCAATGGCGACGCAACTCGAAATCAGCCGCGAGATTGCGGCGGCGCAGGTTGGCCAAGCCAAGCGGGTGCTCGTCGAGAAGCAGGCCGACGCCGAGGAACTCCGGCAGGCGAAGATGAGTTCGTGGGAGCACGGCCATATCCGCTCGGGAGAGGGCAACGGCGTGGTCGACATTGGCCCGTATCTCATCGCCCGTGGTGAGGCCGACGCGCCGGACATCGACGGCCGGGTGCTGGTGCGCGGCGACTTGCCGCTTGGCCAGTTCGCCGACGTGCGAATCACCGGCCACACCGATTACGATTTGATCGCCGAGCCGGCTTAGCCCAGCTTGGCCAAGCGAGACGCAATGAACCTCCCTAACAAACTCACCGTCAGCCGGTTTGCATTGACCGTATTTTTTTTGTTGGCGCTGTTCATCGACTTCCCGTTTCACTTCACGGTGGCGCTGGTGTTTTTTGTCGCCGCAAGCCTGACCGATCTCTTCGATGGCATCATCGCCCGCCGCCGTAACCTGATCACCGCCTTCGGCAAGCTGATGGATCCGCTGGCCGACAAGGTGCTGATTTGCTCGGCGTTCATCGCCTTCATCGAACTGGGCTGGATGCCGGCGTGGATGGTCATCTTGGTCGTGGCTCGTGAGTTGGCCATCACCGGGCTGCGGCTGTTGGCTGCCAGTAAAAACCTCGTCCTGGCAGCGGAACGCCAGGGTAAAAACAAGACCATCTCGCAGATCACGGCGATCATCGCACTGCTGGTCACGAACAGCCACGCGGACTGGCGAATCGTTGGCCAGCTGTTTGCCTATGAGATCGCCGGCCACGCATGGGCCTGGTGGGTGGCGGAGATTTCCAAGTGGGTGGCCGTGGTGCTGACGGCCCTCTCCGGGTTCCTGTACCTCTGGAATAACCGCGAGGTTTACCTCAAGGACTGCTGACCCGTGGACAGGCTCATTCTTCTCATCGCGCAGGGGCTGGGAACCGGCCGTTCACCGGTTGCGCCGGGCACGGTCGGTACGTTGCTCGGTTTGCCGCTGTTCATCCTGCTCCTGTTGCCGGGCAGCTTCGCGTTATTCGTCAGTTCGCTTTTGGTGCTCAGTGTGGCGTCTGTTTGGTTTTGCGGCCGCGCGGAGACGATCCTTGAGCTGTGCGACCCCGGCTCGGTGGTCATCGATGAGATCGTGGCGGTGCCGCTCTGTTTCGCAGGCTGGGTGTCGTCGCTGTATTTCGCCAACGGCTCAATGCCGGAGTGGACCTATTTCTTCAGTGAAAAAACCTGGTACCTATCGGTGGTCATCGTATTGCTATTTCGATTGTTCGACATTGCTAAGCCGTGGCCGATCGGAGCAAGTCAGGCATTGCCCGGTGGCTGGGGCGTCACGATTGACGATCTGCTGGCAGCCCTGTACGTCAATATCATCATGCTGTTTTTATTGGCTTGAGCGCTTGGCCCTTCAGCCTAAACTTGGCCAAGCACTAGAGCCAATGAAAACTTCTCACCCAAAAACTGCCGTCCTTATTTTTATGGGACTCCTTTCGTTTCAAGCCGCTCAAGCACAGCCGGCGCTCGGAACCAAGCCGCTGACCATCGAGGGCGACATCGCCTCGCACCTCGTCGCAGGTGTCGACCGGTTTTTGTTGCGCCAACTCTCAGCCTCCATCGCCCGTCGCGAGCAACATTGGCAACGTGACTTCACCTCTCATGCGGCCTATGCAAAGTCCGTTGAGCCGAACCGCCAGCGATTGGCCCGTATCATCGGACTGAGAGATCAGCGCGTTGCGTTTGATGGGTTGACGCTCGGGAGCACTACGGCTGAGTCGTCGCTCGTCGGGCAGACGGATCGCATCATCGTGCGCTCAGTCAGCTGGCCGGCGTTTGGAGACGTGACCGGCACCGGCTTGCTGTTGGAACCGCGAGGCCGCGAGGCCGTGGCCAACGTCGTCGCTTTACCCGACTGCAACCAGTTACCCGAACAAATCGCTGGCCTGGCCGAGGGTCTGCCGCCCGGATTGCAGTATGCCCGGCGTCTGGCCGAGAGCGGCTGCCGGGTGGTCGTGCCGCTGCTGATCGATCGAGCCGAGAAAATGTCGAAGCTCTCAAACCGCGAGTATCTGTATCGATCCGCATTTGAAATGGGGCGGCACCTCATCGGCTACGAGGTGCAGCAGTCATTGGCCGTAGTCGATTGGTACTCAAGGCGTTCACCGGACACGCCGATTGGTGTCATTGGCTGGGGAGAGGGTGGTTTGATTGCACTTTACGCTGCGGCGGTTGATACACGGATCGATGCCGCCTGCGTGAGCGGATACTTCGACTCGCGAGAAGACATCTGGCAGGAACCGATCGATCGCAACGTGTTCGGTCTACTCGAGCAGTTCGGCGACGCCGAGTTGGCGTCATTGATCGCGCCGCGTGCATTAATCATTGATGCCGCGCGAGGTCCGGAGGCAACCATTCCCGGCGGGCGCGGCGCACCGGCACGAGTGGTGACACCAGCGTTCGACTCGGTGCGGACCGAAGTGGCCCGCGCACAGAAACTGACCGACAGCTTGAAGCCGAATCCAGGCATCCGATTGGTCGCCGCCGATGAGCCGCTCGCTGGCCGGGCGCTTGGCCATTTTCTGGGCTCACTCAAGCCGGGAGCCGCGCTTGGCGAAGCGGGCGACTCGAAGATTGTGGACCGGCGAAACGGCTTCAGCGCAGCCAAGCGCCATGCTGAACAGGTGCACAAACTGGATCGGCACACGCAATGGGTGCTGCGCGAGAGCCCGTATGTCCGTAGACAATTCTACAAGCCGGACACCTCGTCGCTTGCCAAATTCGAGGCGAGCAACGAAAAGTATCGCAGGCAATTTTATGAGGATGTGATAGGCCGGTTCGACAACGAGATGCTGCCGTTCAACGCGCGCAGCCGAAAAAGTTACGAGTCGAAAAAGTGGGTGGGGCACGAGGTCGCGCTCGATATTTTTCCGGATGTCATTGCGTATGGGATTTTGCTTTTACCGCGTGACTTGAAGCCGAACGAGCAACGCCCGGTTGTTGTCTGTCAGCACGGTCTGGAGGGCCGCCCGCAGAATATCATCCAAGGGGATCATTATGCCTATCACGACTTCGCGGCCAAGCTGGCAGAGCGTGGGTTCATCACGTTTTCACCCCAAAACCTGTACATTTTTACCGACCGTTTTCGAAGTCTCCAGCGGAAGGCCAATCCGCTCAAAAAATCCCTGTTTTCAGTGATAATCCCACAGCATCAGCAAATTGTGGACTGGCTCAAAACACTCCCTTATGTTGATAAAAAAAGAATTGCATTCTACGGGCTTAGTTACGGCGGAAAAACCGCGATGCGCGTGCCACCGGTGGTGACCGACTACTGCCTCTCGATCTGTTCGGCGGACTTCAACGAGTGGGTGGGCAAGAACGCCTCAACGCGCAATCCGCACAGTTATGTGAACACCGGGGAGTACGAGATTTTTGAGTGGGATCTGGGCAGCACCTTCAACTATGCGGAGATGGCCGGGCTCATTGCACCGCGACCGTTCATGGTCGAGCGCGGTCACCATGACGGAGTTGCGTCCGATGAAACGGTTGGCTGGGAATTTGCAAAAGTGCGTTTCCTCTACCAGGGGAAACTGAAGTTGCCGGGTCGATGTGAGATCGAGTGGTTTGATGGACCGCACACCATCAATGGCAGGGGAACCTACGACTTCCTTCACCGTCATCTCGACTGGCCAAGGCGATAAAAGGAAAGCAGGTGCAGGGGACTGTTTTTTGAGCCAGAATCCCCCTAAAAAAAAAGTTCTTTTTTTTGTTTTTTTCTATTGCTAAAAAAAAAAATGACCCTAAAGTAACTGTCCCAAGAAGTTGACTCTTCTTAAAGAGCGCTTCTTAAACAGTATTGGGTCCACATTTTGTTGTGGAAGAGATACAAAAATAAGGAGGTGACAAGGAACAATGGCCGCAAAAAGGAAAGCTAAGAAAAAAGCCAAGAAGAAGGCAGCACCCAAGCGGAAAGCCGTGAAGAGGAAGGCAGCCAAGAAGAAGGCAGCGCCTAAGCGTAAAGCCAAGAAGAAGGCAGCGCCCAAGCGTAAAGCCAAGAAGAAGGCAGCACCCAAGCGGAAAGCCGTGAAGAGGAAGGCAGCCAAGAGGAAGAAGGCAGCGCCTAAGCGTAAAGCCAAGAAGAAGGCAGCCAAGAAGAAGGCAGCGCCTAAGCGTAAAGCCAAGAAGAAGAAGGCAGCGCCTAAGCGTAAAGCCAAGAAGAAGGCAGCCAAGAAGAAGGCAGCGCCCAAGCGTAAAGCCAAGCGTAAAGCCAAGAAGAAGGCAGCGCCCAAGCGTAAAGCCAAGAAGAAGGCAGCGCCCAAGCGTAAAGCCAAGCGCAAAGCCAAGAGAAGGGCAAAGCGCTAAAGGTAAGAAATAACCACTAGTGGTTTGAATTCGGTTTGGAGGTCCTGCTTCGTGCGGGACCTCCATCCTTCTTTTTTGGGACCAGTTTTGACATTATGTCGCCCATGGCAACTCTGGTTTTTGACATCGAGACTTCCGCTGTTTCGCTTGAGTCGTTCGATGAACCCTCCCAGGAATACCTGATGCGGCCTGCCAACAACCTGCCTACTGAGGAGGAGCAGGAGGCCAAGCGGGAGGAGCTCACCCGGATGATGAACCTGTGGCCGTTTACCGCGCAAGTGGTTTGTATAGCGATGATCAACGCTGAGACACTTCGCGGCCAGGTGATCTTTCTCGCCGACGATTTTGAGTCAAACACCCGGGCGGCTGCCGGGGTGGATTTCGTGCCAGTGATGGATGAGGTCGAGTTGCTGAACCAGTTTTGGGCGGTGGCCAAACATTACGACAAGGTGGTGACGTTCAACGGCCGGCAGTTCGACATTCCATTTCTTTATCTTCGCTCGGCGCAACTCGATGTGCCGATCACCAGGAAGAACTGGCTCGGTTACCGCTTTGCCACTGAGCCGCACTGTGATCTCGCCGAGCAGTTGACTTTTTACAATGTCAGCGGGCGCAGTGGTGCGGCACGCCGGTTCAACCTCGATTTTTACTGCAAGATTTTTGGCATCGAATCGCCCAAGTCGCACGGCGTCACAGGCATGGATGTGAACCAGTTGATGGAGGAAGAGCGCTACGGGGAGATCGCCGAGTACTGCCTGCGAGACGTGTTTGCCACAGTCAAGCTGTTCGACATCTGGAAGGTTCGACTAGCCGGAATCAAGTGATCCGCTCGGTTAGGCGTGTCATGGCCGGTCCATGACCGGACGCATGGCAGCGATCGCTGTCATGGTTTCGTCGGTGGCCTGTTGGTAAAGGTTACGCAACTCCGGGCGCTGGCAGGTTCCGGCTTTTTCGCGGAGCGCATGAAAGTGGATTGGGTGGCCAAACTTCACTGCGCTCGTTGCCAGCCTTGGCACGGCGCGGTGTCGCCCGTAGGCGTTGTAGGTCCAGACGCGCACCGGCACAACCGGTGCCCGCGACCTGATGATGGCCAGGCCGATGCCGGCTTGTGCGGATTTCATCTCGCCATCATCCGTCCGAGTGCCCTCGGGGAAAATGATGATGGCGCTGCCCTTGAGTAGTCGCTCAAGGATGTTTTTCAGTCCCCTGGCGCCGCCTCCTGATCGATCCACCGGCACGGAATTGAGTCCTCGCAAGAACGGCCCGGAAAGCCGGTTCGAAAACAGGTCTTCGCGGGCGAGGTAGTTGATGGGGCGAGGTAGGCTGCTGCCGACGAACGGCGGGTCGAAATAGCTCTCGTGATTGGCAGCGAGGATCACCGGGCCGGTGAGCGGCACGCGCTCGGAATGGTACACCCGGCATCGGAACAGGTTGAGGAACAGCAATCGAGACGTGCTCCAGGCCAGCCAGTAGAGCGGGGTCACCCGGTCGCCTCCAGCCGTTCGAGCACCTCGTTGATGATCAATGTGCTGGTCTCCTTTGATGTCATTTCCGAGTTGTTGATGACGCGTGCACCGAGCGGGATCATCAGCGGCGCGGCGGCGCGCTGGCTATCACGTTTGTCTCGCTCGGCCAGGTTTTCGTCCACGCCATCGGCGGCCCGGCGCTTGGACCGCTCGTCAAGCGAGGCGTCGAGGTAAAACTTGTACTCCGTGTCGGGGAAAACATTCGAGCCGATGTCGCGCCCTTCCATTACGAGGTTGCCGAACCGGGTGCAGTCGCGCTGCTTGGCCTTCATCCACTTGCGAACCCCCGGCACGGCGGCGACGGACGGCACGGCGGCACTTGTTTCGGCTGTACGTATTTCCTTCTCAGGGAAGTAGCCGTCGACATACAGGCGAACGTGCCCGTTGTCGTTTCGCAACTTGGTCTTCCAGCGCCGGCACAGCGAGGCGATGGCCTTTTCGTTGTCGAGCACCACGCCTTTCTCGAGGCAATACCACGCGAGGCTGCGGTACATGGCGCCGGTATCGACGTAGGTGTAACCCAGCGCCTTGGCGACGAGTTTGGCATTGGTGCTTTTGCCGCTGGCGCTGGTACCGTCCAGCGCGATCACGATTGGTTCTGCCATGAATGAATTAGGTTGCTCTTCAGTCCGCCGCCAACTGGTCCAGTTCCAGCGGGCTGCCCCGTTCGTCCAGCAGCGTTGCCCCCAATCCCTTGGGAGCCGGCGCAGCGATTTTCTGGAAAAACGTGGGGAACGTCTTGCGAACGCAGGCGGGATTCTTGATACGGATGCCCGGCACTTTCAATCCCAGAGTGGCGAAACACATCGCCACTCTGTGGTCGTCGTACGTTTCGATCGTCGCGCCGTGCAGTTCGCCAGGCGAGATATCCAGTGTGTCGCCGCTCTCGACGACGGCCGCGCCGCAATTGGCCAGCCCAGTGCGTAGCGCATCGACGCGTTCGCACTCCTGCACGCGCAGCCGGCCCAACTCGGTGAATCGCACCGGCCGCCTGGCTAGTGGCGCGATGGCGATCGCCGTCATGATGCTGTCACCCAGATCGTCCTGCCGCGAAACCGTGCCGGACAGCGGTAGCTTGGCCGGGAATTCAGCGTCGATCTGCCAGCCGGAGCCTGGCCAGCGTGCCACGGTGATAGGGCTCCCGCCGTCCGCCGATAAAATGTGGCCGGCGGCCCAGAAATAACTGCCGCCTGAGGCATCCGGCTCCATGGCCAGGCTGCCGCCGTCACTCGGGAACGCCTCGATCAAGCCGGTGGTCATCGCGACATACGGCGACTTCGCGCCGCTCTCGCCGTCAATGCCGATTTGCCATTGGCCAAGCGTGGCGCACAATAGTAGCGCCGAGGCAAACTGCGAACTTTCAGCGATGTCCACGCGGCAACTTCCGGCGCTTGGCCCGGTGCCGTGAATCGTCACCGGCAACTTGTCGGTCTCCGAGTCGATGCGGTAGCCGAGTTCGCGCAGCGCGTGTATTAGTCCAGCCTGCGGTCGCTCGTGCATGCGCGGCACGCCGACGAGCCGATAGACGCCTTGGCCAAGGCAGAGAAATGCCGTGAGAAAACGCGCCGCCGTACCGGCGTTGCCCACAAAAAGCTCGAGCGGTTGCTCCGCCGTGCCGCCGGACGGGATCGCTTGGCCAAGGCCGGTGACGCCGAGCGTGCGGTTGCCCGGCTCGCCGGGGTCGGGACGGACGTCGATCGCGTAGCCGAGTCGCCGCAGCGCCTCGACCATCATCTGCGTGTCTTCGCTCCACAACGCGCCCTCAAGTGTCACGTCGCCCTTCGCCAGGGCGGCGAGGATGAGCGCGCGGTTCGTGATGCTCTTCGAGCCGGGCACAGTGATCTCTACCTCAGGCGCGCCGCTCAGCGGGACGATCTCGATGAGGTCAGGCAGCGGCATCAGTCGGTGGCGGCCGAGTTATTCCAGTTGTCCCGTGCAGCCTTGGCTTGTTGTAGCCAGGCCTCGATCAGTTCCGGCGAGTCGTCGGCGATCAACCCCCGAAGTTCACCCAATTCGTCGGCGAACTCGTCGATTGCGACAAGAATGTCGTCGCGGTTCGAGCCGATGATGTCGCGCCACATAACCGGCGACCCGGCGGCCAGCCGTGTCATGTCGCGAAAGCCGGTCGCGCAAAGCTGCGCCTGCTGCTGTCCGTGCTCGGCGTCGAGCACGCGCCTGGACAGGGCTGAGGCCAGCAGGTGTGGCAGATGACTGCAACGGGCGACGAGCCGGTCGTGCGTGTCAGTCGGCATGACAACTGGCCGTGAGCCGAGGCCGGCCCAAAAATCATTCACCGTGGCGAGTGTGTCGGCGTGGGTTTCGCTGGTCGGCGTGACCACGCAGACGGTGTCGTCAAACAAGTCCGCCCGGGCTGCGCCCGGGCCGGTTTGGTCGCTACCGGCCATCGGGTGGCTGCCGACGAAGTGCACCGCGGCCCTGGCGCAAAGCGGTGTTAACTCGGCGACGAGTTGCTGCTTGGTGCTACCAACGTCGGTCATCACCGCGCCCGGTTTGAGGTGGGGCAGAGTGCGCTTGGCCAAGTCGACCATGTCGGAAATGGGCGTGCACAGAACAATCAAGTCGGCACAGGCTGCTGCCTCGGCGGGGTCGAGCGTCACTTCGTCGGCGACGCCAATCGCTTGGCACTCGGCCACGCTCTCGGGTCGGCGCACCAGTGCGGAAACGCGCTTGGCCATGCCGCGCGCCCGCGCCGCCATGCCAATCGAGCCACCAAGCAGCCCGGCCCCGATGATGGTGAGTTTGTCCAACGGCACCCGGGCATTAAACCGGTGCAGCCTCCGGGAGTCGAGCAGAGTCCGGAATCTAGTCAAAAAGACAGCGCCGCATTGACGCCGGGTAGGGTGGCCTGCTACACACCACGCCTAGTTTGGCCGCGCCAAGATCGAAGGCTGGTCAGTCACGAAAATCATGCCTGTAAAAAAGAAGACAGCTGCAAAATCCACCCGCCAGAAATCCAGGTTTCGGCGTGTGCTGCTCAAGATCAGCGGCGAGGTCCTCGGCGGCAAAACCGGCGGCATCTGCGTGGAATCCGTGCACGACATTGCCGGTCAAGTGCGCGAAGTGGCGCGGCTGGGCGTGCAGATCGGTGTTGTGGTCGGCGGCGGCAATATTTTTCGCGGCTTGCAGGGCAGCGAGAAGGGCATCGAACGGGCCACCGGTGACTACATGGGCATGCTCGCCACGGTGATCAACTCGATGGCGCTGCAGGATGCTCTCGAGAAACAGGGCGTGGCGACCCGTGTACAGTCGGCTATCAGCATGTCGCAGGTCGCCGAGCCATTCATCCGCCGCCGAGCCGTGCGTCACCTTGAGAAGGGCCGCGTGGTGATCTTTGGCGGCGGCACCGGCAACCCTTATTGCTCCACTGACACGGCAGCCGCGCTACGCGCTAACGAGATCGGCGCGGAGGTGATTTTGAAGGCCACCAAGGTGGATGGCATCTACGACAGTGACCCGATGAAAAACCCGAAGGCCAAGCGCTTCGCAACAATCAGCTACATCGACGCGCTGCAGAAACGGCTGAAGGTGATGGACTCGACGGCGTTCTCGCTTTGCATGGACAACGGCATGCCTATCATCGTCTTCGACCTCTTCAAGAAACACAACTTCCGCAAAGTTATCCTCGGCGGCCGGGTCGGTACACGGGTGAGTTAGGCTGCTTCGCCTTCTGCGCTAGGCCAAGCGCGGTGGTCAAGCCGGCCAACAGTCGGTTTCGGTTCATCGGTTGATCAAATATTCACTTCACCGGTCGCGGTGTCGCTTGGCTGCAAGCCAAGTTTCGCGCGGAGGTCCGCCAGCTCGTCGCGGATGCCGTTTTTGAAAAAGATGATATCCGCCTTGTGGATGATCAGGTTGGCACCCATGTTGACGAAGCGCGCCTGGCTGGCGACATCACCCCAGGCGTGAATGCCAGCACCAATGCCCTTGGCCCGCGCCTTGGTGAAAATTGTCTCCGCTGTCTCGAGGAACGCCGGGTCGTTGTATTGCTCCGGTTTGCCGAGGCTGCAGGATAAGTCATGCGGCCCGATGAGCACCGAGTCGATGCCAGCCACGTCTAGGATGCGATCGAGGTTTTCGACGGCCGGCACACTCTCAATGTTGATGATGAGCAGGTTGTTTTCGTTGAAGCCAGGTGTGTAGTCGGCGAGGTCGCCGGGGAGCGGTTTGCCGGCGAGCGAGTCGTTCAGGCGTTGGCCCTTAAGTGGACGCAACTTGGTTGCGCCGCGCAGTTGCTGCACTTGTTCAGCCTGCTCGATGTACGGTGCGACGACTCCGGACGCGCCGTCGTCCAGCGCCATCGTCGCCTCGTAGGGCGAGGGTGAAACGGTGCGAACTAGCGGCGGCAATCCCATCGTGGCGTAGGTGCGGCACATCCACGAAACCTGGCTGCGATCCAGTGCAATGTGCTCGGTGTCGATGAAAACAAAATCAAGTCCGCAGTCGCCGAGCACTTTCGGCCAGAACGGCGACGGCGAAACGATCAGTGTCCCGAAAACCGGCCCGCCGTCATGCAGCGCTTTTTTTAATTCAACGGATGTCATTTTAGTGGGGTCACCTTCACTGGTTGGCCGGTTTCGTTGGACTCGACAGCGGCAAAAACGGTGGCGGCGATGTCGCGTCCGCCCCTGGCATTGAGGATCGGTTCGCAGCCGGTGTCGAGTGCGCGGGCGAAGTCGTCCATCAGTAGGAAGTCATTCT
>Ga0315318_10000664_pt1 | contig 14395 bp, 6 predicted proteins | sample M1200m3416metaG_FD_203703 | JGI IMG/M metagenome (GOLD analysis project Ga0315318, IMG submission 203703) | Ammonia-oxidizing marine archaeal communities from Monterey Bay, California, United States - M1 200m 3416 | ecosystem: Environmental > Aquatic > Marine > Coastal | place: USA: California... | reverse complement strand
GGAGGGGAACATCGACGCGATCGTCAATGACCCGGATTCAGCGGAGAACTCCTTGCCCACGGACCCTTTCAAACGCGCTCTCTTCCTCGTGTTCATGGCATCTGCCGTCTGGGCCGATGGTAACGCTGACGACGCCGAGAAAGAACTTCTTACGGAGATCGGTCTTGCCCTTGACTACAGCACGGAGCAGATCGAAGCAGCGGCGAGCGCCGTATCTTCGGCATGGCAGGCCAAGGGGAGCGACCTCGACCCTTCCCTCATCGCGGTGCAGATCGCATCGGATTTCGGTTGATCCGAGCGCCAGGGAAACAATCACTCCTCGTCTCTGGTCTCTGGTGAGGACCGGGCCCACTGGCTACGAACTCCCCGGGTGAAGTCAGTAAATCCGAAAACTCGTCGGCACTGGACGAATACACTTTCTTCGGAATCGGCGATTGACCGTCATCGTTTCCCGATCGACCTCGCGTTCCATCGCTCCCACATCTCGGCGAGCTCCTTCGTCTTCCCCGGATGCTTCCCGGCGAGATTTTTCGTCTCGGTGGGATCCGTCTTCAGGTCGTAGAGTTCCCACGACTTACCCGCTCGAATGGCCTTGAGATCGCCCTGTCGAACCGCGTTGGCCCGGTTGAAACGCCAGTAGATCTCCTTGTGGGGCTCGCGCTGCTTGCCCTGGAAGATCGGGAGCAGTGACAGCCCGACCGGGGGCTTCGTCTTCCTGCCGTCGATCTGTTTCGGGTAGGCGGCGCCCGTGATGTCCATGAACGTAGCGGAGATGTCGATGATGTGACCGACCTGCCCGGTCATGGTCCCCGGCTTGATCACGCCGGGCCAGTGCGCGATGAACGGCGTGCGTGTTCCGCCCTCGTAGTCGGTTGACTTGAACTTGCGATAGGGTGTGTTGCTGGCGTTCGCCCACCCCACTGAAACCGTGCGGTAGCTCTCGACCGGTCCTGGCGGGATGTTCGGCGTCGTGTTGGGCTGCTCGGGGCAGGCGCCATTGTCGGTGAGAAACACGATCAACGTGTTGTCCCACTCGCCGAGTTCCTTAACCGTGGCGAAGAGTCGTCCCAGGTTCTGGTCGACGCGGTCGATCATGGCGCAGTAGACGGCCATCTTCAGGTCTTCCTCGTCCTTCTGCTTCTCCGACAACTCGTCCCAGGCCTTCGAGGCACGCGGGGTGAGTTTATGGTTCTCGCCAATGATGCCCATTTTCTTCATGCGCTCGAAGCGCTTCTCGCGAATGACATCCCAACCTGCCTTGTACTTGCCGCGGTACTTGGCGATGTCCTCGGGCCAGGCATGAAGCGGATAGTGAGGTGCCGTGTAGGGCAGATAGAGCAGGAAGGGCTTGTCCTCACCCTTGTATTCCTCGAGGCGGTCGATGGCGTAGGTCGTGAACGCGTCCGTCGTGTAGAACTTCGGGTCGGGATTGGTGTAACCCATGATGACCTTGTCCTCGATGGCCCAGCGCCGAACGCGTGTCTTGCCCTTGCGTCCCGGGTCTCCCTCGCCTTTGCGCGCCTTGAGCCCGGGGTTGAAGAAATTGCAGCAGCCGTCCGCGAGACCGTAATAGCGGTCAAATCCGCGCGTGGTCGGAAGCGGGCTCTGGTGCCACTTCCCGGCGATCAGCGTGCGGTAGCCGACGGTCCGCAGCACTTCACCGAAAGTGGCGCCGTACTGCATCGCCTGGTCGCCGATCTGGTAGGCGTAGTTGCCAGTAAGAAGCTCGGCACGAGTCGTGTGGCACTTGGCGGTGTTGTAGAACTGGGTGAAGCGGAGCCCGTCCTTCGCCAGCATGTCTATGTTCGGGGTGCTCACCTCGCCGCCGTAGCAGCCGATGTCCGAGTATCCCATGTCGTCGACCATTATGAGGATGATGTTCGGTTTCGGCTCCACCGCGGATACCGGAAGTGACACGCAGAGAATCAGAAGAATGGCAGTGATGCGCTTCATGGGTTGTCCGTCGATTTAAAATCCGTATAGTTCATTGGGGCACAACTGTGGCCATCCTTGCATGAAAAAATCAACACGCGTGGCCACGGGTCACTCTTACCTTGGCAAATATTCAGAGCTAGCTCCCCCTTGTGACGTTTGCCTTGCATGATCTTCTGCGTCAGATTCACGGCCTGATCATCAATATGTTATACAGGGAAAGGGGAGCGGCTTTCATTTCCGTTAGAGCCCTTATACTGCCCTTATGGCGCGGGATTCCTGCCCAGTTCACTCTCGCTACTTCCGGTATTTTTCCTTTTTCCCAACCACGGGGCGGGGAGGCGCCCCGGGAGGTTTGACCCCGGCGGAGCGCATCACCTCGGAGAGGGCCGCGATGGTGACGTTGGATGGTTTGAAGTTTCCATTTCGGAATCCCTGCGCGATCAGAAGCGGGGTCCGGCCCTGCTTGTTCATTTGATTCCAGACCTTGATGTCGGCGCCCTCCTGTGCAAGCAAGCGCACAAGCTTGGGTGACTGTTTGTAGGCTGCGGCGTGCATGACCGTGTCTCCGTTCTTGTCGGTGATGTTGATGTTTGCTCCCATCTCCAGGAGGTAGGTGACCGCCAGGATCGCCTCGTCCTCGCTGGCCGCCTCGTCGGCTTCCGGTCCGAGCATGACCCCGGCCGCGGCCAGGAGCGGTGTGCGGCCATGGTCGTTTGGCCTGCGGGGGTCCGCGCCGTGCTCGATCAGTAACTTCATCAACGGCAGATCGGCCGTCCTCGACGCGAGCAGGAAAGGTGTCGCTCCTGCCCGACCCACCCCGTCGCCACCACGGATGTTTCGCCCCAGTTTGGCATCTGCCTTCGCGCCCTTCTTCACGAGGAGTTCCGCAAACTCCAGGCTGGTCACGTCGCCGGACCCCCGCGGTGGGGGTGCGCCATCGATCCCGTCTCCGCGCCGTGGCTTGCGGACCCAGGTCAGGACGTGCAGGGGGGAGTATCCCGATCTCATGTCATTGGCATCGGCCCCGGCCTCCAGGAGCCGTGCCGCCAGCTCAAAGTGCCCATTCTCGACCGCAAGGATCAGGGCACTCGTCCCCTTCCTGGGTGCTCGGCCCCCGCCTCCTCTGTTCACCATGGCAGCATTCACGTCCGCACCATCGGCAAGCAGGATCTCGAGTACTGCCAGATGCCCCTGGCGGGCGGCAAAGAACCAAGGATTGAATCCGGACTTCAGCTTTGCTGTGTGATCCGCCCCTGCCGCGAGTAGAATCTTCACCGCTTCGGCATGACCTTCCACCGCCGCCCACATCAGAGCGGTCTGCCCCTTCCGGTCGCAGGCATTGACCTTTGCTCCGGTCGCGAGGAGTTTCTCCACCACTGCCCCAGTTCCGGTGCGGGCCGCGATCATCAGGGGAACCTCGCCGCCGTTGCCCTCGCGGTTGGCATCTGCCCCGGCATCAAGCAGGGCCGTCACCAACTCTGCATTGCCATTCGCACAGGCCAGGATCAGCGGGGTCACACCATAGCGATTGGCTTCCCTCGCATCGGCGCCCTTTGCCAGCAGCGCTTTCGCCTCCGCGACCCGTTCTTCGTAAACCGCCAGATGCAGGGCGATCCTGTCGTCCGTCGACGCCACCACCAGTCCCGGCAGAACAAGGCCGGCGAGCACCAGCAGGCTATACCGCCAACTCTTCGATGAAACCATCACTGTCGCCGAATTTCTCAAGATGTACCCCGACGCGCTCGAGTAAGGTGAGGTGGACGTTTGCCAACGGCGTCACCTCCTTGAAATGAATGTGCCGGTTGCCCCTGATGCCCGATGCGCCGCCGCCCGCCACCAGGGTCGGGAGATTGACGTGGTCGTGCTTGTTCGGGTTTCCCATCCCGCTTCCGTACAGGTAAAGCGAGTTGTCGAGCAGTGAGCCCTCGCCCTCGCGGGTCGCATCGAGTTTCTTGAGAAACTCCGCGAAGAGCGACACGTGAAAGGTATTGATCTTCGCCATCCGGGCGATCTTGGCAGGATCATTGCCGTGGTGAGTCAACGGGTGATGCGGATCGGGAACTCCCAGCTCGGGATAGGTTCGATTGCTGGTCTCGCGGGCCAGTTGAAAAGTGATGACGCGCGTTACGTCTCCCTGAAGAGCGAGCACCTGCAGATCGAACATCAGGCGGGCGTGGTCGGCATAGGAGGCGGGAACTCCAACCGGCCGGTCGAGATCCGGCAGCGGATTCTCGGAGACGTCTGCCTCCGCTTTCTGGATCCGGCGTTCGACTTCGCGCACCGTGTCGAGGTAGCCGTCCACCTTGGTGCGGTCTTCCGGACCGAGGTCGCGTTTCAGGGCCGCCATGTCCTCCTTGACGAAATCAAGCAGGCTTGCGCGACGCTTCAGCGCGGCCTGCCGTTCGGCTTTGCTCCCCCCGGCACCAAAAAGATTCTCGAACACGAGTCGTGGGTGTGCCTCCGCCGGCAGCGGAGTAGTGGGCGTCGACCACGAAAGGTTGTTCTGGTAGACACAGGCGTAACCGTTGTCGCACTGCCCGACGGTCTCCATCATATCCATCGCCAATTCCAGCGAGGGCAACTGTGTGGCCTGCCCGATCTCCTTCGCGGCAATCTGGTCGGCGGTCGTCCCGAGATAGTAGTCGGAACTCTCGGTGAGCTTGGCCCGTGCCGCGCTGAGGAAGGCCGAGTTCGAGGTCGCATGTGACCCGGGATAGGCGGGACGCAGTTCGAGGTTGGTCAGAACGTTCACCTTGTCCTTCACCGGGAAGAGGGACTTCAGGATGGGCGAGAGGTTGTCCAGCGTTGCCCCCTCCGGTGTCCAGCGGCTGAGGTCGGCCCCCATCGGCATGAAGACGTATCCCAGGCGACGCACCGGCTTGGCCGGAGTCGCTGCTGCCGCCGTCGCAGCCGGGATCATGGCGTCGAGCAGGGGCAGGCCCATCGTGGCGCCGAAGCCCCGTAGGACGGTGCGCCGCGGAAGAGCTTTTCTGGTGAGGAAGTTCACGGGATGTTCTGGGACTTGGTCATCCGCATGATAAACGGATCGCTCGCGACAATCTGTAAGATAATCGCCGAAAAGCGGTAGTTTTCCTCCGCCGCTCCGCGCACGATTTTCCGCACCGCCGGGGCATCGGAGGGCTCGATCCCGCGGCCGAGGGCGAAAACGAGCAGTCTCTCGGTCAGGGTGCGCACAAAGAGCTCGGGGCGCTTCAAGAGCCCTTCCTCAAGCCCGGCAACACCATCGAATCGTGTCCCATCCGGCAGCAGGCCGGTCGCATCGACGGGTTGCCCGCTCTCACGCGTTCGCCATTGCCCCACGGCGTCGAAGTTCTCGAAGGCGAATCCAATCGGATCCATCAGGTTGTGGCACCTTGCGCAGGCCCGGTTCTCGCGATGCACCGCGAGTCGTTGTCGCACCGGTAGTGAAGCATCGACGGTATTCTCCTCCAGCGACGGCACATCCGGGGGCGGAGGTGGTGGCGGCGTTCCGAGAAGATTCTTGAGGACCCAGTGCCCCCGCAGGACCGGCGAAGTGCGATGGGCATACGACGTGACAGTCAGGATGCTTCCATGACGCAAAATTCCTCCCCGCTGGCTGTCAGCACCGAGCTCAATCCGCCGGAAACGTTCCCCGTAGACATGCGGAATGCCGTAGTGTTTCGCAAGCCGCTCGTTCAGGTAGGTGTGATCGGAGTTCAGTAGATCCAGCACACTCCGGTCGTCGCGCAGAACGCTTTCGAAGAGCAGCTCGGTCTCGCGTCGCATGGCCTGGCGCAGGTTGTCATCGAAGTCCGGGAAGAGCCGGCCGTCGGGAGTGATTGAGTCCAGATTGCGCAAGTAAAGCCACTGGCTGGCAAAGTTCTCGATCAACGAATGCGAGCGAGGATTCATAAGCAAACGCCGCACCTCTTTCGCCATTCCTTCCGGCTTGCGCAACTCCCCGCCCGCCGCCGAATCGAGCAGGGCGTCATCCGGAATGCTGCTCCACAGAAAGAACGAAAGGCGCGAGGCAATTTCGAAGTCGTCCAGGGCGTAGGGCGATCCGGGCCTGGCTCCCTCCGGATCACGCTCCACCCGGAACAGGAATTTCGGGCTCACGAGAATCGCCGCGAGGGCGGACTCGATTCCAGCCTCAAATCCCCCGGATTCGCTACCCTCGCGATAAAACTGCAGGGTGCGGACCAGATCCCCGTCATCGGCAAGGCCGCGATACGCCCGGCGCAGGAGCGTTCGCAACAACTTCCTGGCACCAGCCTCGTCTTGCGCGGTGAGTCCTTCAAGAATCCGCTCCCGGCTAGCCGTTTCCCCTGCTTCCCCCACTTCGAACGGTCCGGTGATCGTAACCTGGTAAACTGCCGGAGAACGGCGCGGATGGCGATGCGTGTTGAATGCCGCCTCGTAGGGCTGACGCAGGGTTTCGATAAGATCCGAGGGCGTCTTCACAAAGGTCACGCCGAGTTCACGGGACCCGGCCTGCACCCTGATTCGGGCCAACAGATGAGCATCGACCTTGGTGTGGTCGCTCCGGTTCCTGGGTGGCCCTACCTTGAATGAGGTCGCCACTTCTCCATCAAGCAGAACCTGAAGTTCATGAACGCCGTTAATTCCCTCCACCTTCTCATCGCGATCGCGCATCAGGTTGAGGCGGATGATATACTCGCCACTTCGCGGAAAGGTGTGCCGGATCAACGTGCCACCACGCGTCCCGAAGGGCAGGCCCTTGACATGGCCTTCCTGGGTGAAGTCCGGGCGGAGCCGCACCGTCCTCCCGTCCGGCGAGCTTCCCACCCGGCCCAGCGCCAGGCGGCTTATTGTTTGCGCCGCACTGATGTAGCGCTCGAGCAGGGCCGGAGATAAATCGCCCACCGTCACATTGTCGAAGCCGTGACTCGCCTGATCCGGCGGCAGGAGCGAGGTTGCGTCGATCTCAAGCGCGAGCAGGTCGCGGATCACCCGCTGGTACTCGTTGCGTGTCAGGCGCCGCAACGACTCGCTCCGTCCGGGATCCGGGTGTCGGGAGGAGTGGACATCAAGCGCGTTCTCGAGCGACTCGACCAATTGGGAATACTCGGTCTCCGAGGGGCGGTCCTTGTCAACCGGTGGCATCAGGCGAGTCTGGAGCTGCCGAACCGCCTTCTCCCAGATTCCCGTCCTCTCTCCGAGGGGTTGCTCAAGGGCGGTCTCCAGATCGATGCCGCCTCTCTCACTGGCGGCGTCGTGACAGTCGAAGCAGTAGTCGGACAGGAGAGGTTTCCATTTTGCGGGCACGGCAAGGAGAGAAACGCTCATGCTCGTGAACACAGTGACGCTGAGAAGAATGCTCTGTCCGGGTGTTCTCATGGAAGGCCCCACTATTCGGTTCTCAAGGCCCACAGACTACTCCGGTTCATACACCACCACGAGCTCCGGGGGTGTCTTGCTCTCCCGGGAACCGAAGCGAATTCCATCCGTCGAAGTCGGCTGCAACAGGAGGGAAAGTTTATCGACTCCGTCACGGGTGAAGATCAACCGCTTCTCCAGGCGGGCTTTTTCCCCCACTTTGCCGATCTGCCCGATTCTCACACCACGCCGGGGTTGTTTGTTGAAGGTGATCCCACTCTCCTCCCAGTCGCTTTCGGTCTGGTAAATGTCGCCCACCTTCCTGCTTCCCGGTCCGAGGCACTTGAGACGCAACTTCGTGGCGATCGGTTGGCCTGGTACTTCGCTCAGGTCGAACTTCAGGTAGAGCATTGAATAGGCACTGTCATTCATGGAGTCCGCTCCGCCATCGATGGTGAGGTTTTCGCTGCGGGCTTCATTCCGGTCCTTCTCCTTCAGGGAAACACGACTGTCGGCAATGGCCTTGAGCACGATCTCGGGTTTGCCCTTGGGCCACTCCGGAGGATATCGATAGGAAACGGGCTTTGGTTTGGACAGATCCCCGGTTCGGATGATCTGCAACCCTGCCAGGGTGGGGGACCGCGCTGAATCCGCGTGGGGAGTGAGGCCGATCTCCAGCCATTCGAAGATTTCCACATCCTTGAACTCCCGGACAATCGCCTTTCTTGGGCTTCCTGCCGCAGTGCGCAGTTCCAGGTCCTTTTCCAAAACCTTGCCCTGGAGGGAGATATCGAACTCTCTCAACTCTTTCTCGCTTTGCTCCAGTTCCGCAAAGTGCAGACGCACGGTGTAGAGCCCCGCCTTGTGGTCAGGACCAATCACGGCGACTCCCAGTTTCTCAATACCTTCGTAACCCGATGAATAAACCCACGACTTGTCCGTCCCCTTGATGGTTCTCGTTTCGGCGGTGCGCATGTAGGTGGTGGTTGACTCGCTTCCATTGACTTCGAGATCCAGATTGAGCTCCAGGGGAGCGATTCGGCTGTCCGACCGGGGCCTCGGGTAGGAAAGCCACAGGTTGCCGTCATGATCTCGCCTGTCTCCCGGTGCACCGAAGTTCAGGTGCAGATGCTTCACGGGGAGAACCGGGCCGGGGGTGGCAAAAATTCCCCAGGCACGATCGCGTTCCTCTCCCACAGGTTCCAGCGTCACTGTCGATTGGATAGCGAAGAGACATTGGCAACCCGCACTGGCTTCGGGAATGTGCAGGAGACCGTTTGCCGGGATCATGTTGATGGTGCACCCGGTGCGCATGCCGCTGAAATGACTGACTCCCGCATCACTTTGCAGATCGTAATAGGCTGTCGAGCCGCTCCGGAAAAACAAAAGATTTTCGGTGGCAGAGACATGTCCACAGTGGTGCCCCATGCGGAGAAACTCCCAAGGGCTTTCCTCTCCGGTGGTGGGATGCTTGCGTGTCTTCTGCTTGCCCGTGCGCAAGTTATAGGCCCATGGTTCCGCCACAATGGTCTCACCCATCACCAGTGGGCGGATACGGTAATTTGCGTCCTTGTGCCATAGTTCCCTGCCGGTGGAAGCATCCACCACCGCGAGCTTGCGTTGCTTGAATTCACCCGCGAGGAACTGCTTCCAGTAATGTCCGTTTCCGCTGGCTCCCGCGAAGATCAGGGCCTGATCATGGTACATCATCATGAGTTCGCCAGCTCCCTTGCTCAGTCCCGTGCAGTTGGTGAAATCGAGCACCTTGGACCAGATTTCATTGCCTGTTTTCAGATCGAGAGCGACCGCAAGCTTGCGGTCCGCGGACTTGATTCGCTTCTCCGCCTCCTCCCTCGCCTTTCCGGTCAGTCTGGCCAGGTGAGAGCGATCCTGCTTCAGGCGTTCTTCCAATTGTTCGGTAGTCATTCTGGCATCCACGAGAAAGACCCGGTCATCTCCCACCGCGATCGTCATCTGTGAAATCGAGTCCCCCTTGTAAGTCCAGAGATGCTTTCCGCTGCCGGCTTCGTAGGCAAAGAGCGCCTTCGAATAGCGACTGCGGCCGGATCCCGGAATCAGGGATGCCGACATGCTTCCGATCACGATCCCGTCATGAACTCCCAGATAGCTCCAGGTGCTGCTCGCTTTCCTGATCTCCTCCGGGATCTCGAAGCGATTGAGAACTTCGCCGGTTTCCGGATGAAAGCGGTAACACACGTTCTTGGTGGCCAGAAAGGCGCCATTCCTGTCTGCGGCGATGTTTCCCGGGACGGACTGGGTCCGATAGCGGGACTGTCCCTCATAAGAGGTCTCCCAGAGCTTGGACCCATTATAAGCGTCGTAGGCCAGGAGGACATTCTCTCCCACAATGAACATGCGTCCGTCCAGCGAGACCGGAGGGGTCCCCTGCGAGTGGCGGTTGATCATCTCGGTCGGACCGGGCGCGCCATACCAGAGCACTCCCAATGGTGCGGTCAACCGTTTCTCGTTGCTGAATCCGGTATTCCCGGAAGTCCCATACTGATGAGTCCAGCTCCCGGCCCCGTTCAGCGCACCGCGCGAAACACTGCCCCACGGGACGCCTTCGCCCAGTTCAGCCGGGGTTCCCAGTTTTAACCGGTTCAGCCACATCTTCACGTCATCAGCACTCATGGCAACCCTGGGATCACTTTCCGGGGGCTGCCCGATTAGGACAGTGCCTCCGAGCGGCCGCACCTTGCTTGCAATTTCTTCCGGTTCGTAGGGAACCTTGCCCGAGAAAAGCGCGCTTTCAGAGACTACCACGTTGGCGAAATAGTTCGGCAATTGTTCGGTCGCACCGTGCAGGACATGAATGCTGGAACCGTAGACTCCGGTCGAAGCGAGAGCCTTTCTCACTTTCGCCACCACCTGGGCATCAGGGTCAATGGCAATGACTTTCAGTCCCGCCTTTTGCATCAACTCCCAGGCCAGTTCCCCCGTCTCCAGGCCTGCCACGAGAGCATATCCGCCACCGCGGGGAAGGACCTTCGTCACTTCGCGAAGAACACCTGCGATCCCCGTTCGCTGGGAATCGGTGCCACCTGCAAACCTGGAAGGGGCCTGGGGAACAGCCGCATCTTCCGGCGCTTCTCCCGTGCCAAAGCAATAAATGCGCCCCGAGTCGGAGGACACGAGCAACTTGCCACCCGCCACGGCCAGTCCGGCGGCCTTCCCATGAATGGGCGCCCGCCACAACTCCTTGCCGTTCTCGGCGGACAGGCCGGCAACAAATTCCTGGCCGCCTGCAAAGACAACATCACGGGTGGCGATCAGGGAGGAATATGCTTCGATGGGGGTCTTCCAGTGTACCGCATCAAGGCTCGCCTCGTGCGCCTCTTCCTCCGCAAGCATCGCCTTCAAGGCCCTGGACTGCTTCAGGATCTCCTTCTTCAGATTCGCGACATTCTTCTCGTTGCGTTCCTTGGGATCCTTGCTCTCCTCCGCGCGCAGCAGATGACGGGCCTTCGCTTCCAGCACGACAGGATCATCCCCCCCCCGACCGTCATGGCGCTGGCGCATCTTGTGCAACTTGATCGAACCGGCGGCATATTTCTTCCGGTCTACGGCTGCGATCCACTCAGTGGTTGCAAAATAGGCGGTTTCTCCACGAACCACGATTCTCCGACCATGGAACCATCCCTCCCCGCTCTTGCCGCTCTCGGCATCAAAGACCACGTTCTGGTTCGCACCCGTGATCAGTTGATCCTCGACAAGAACCCCATAAGTTCCCCCGACGATGCCATCCGCGCGCCAACTCGCTTTCGCGTGAAAGCGCTTCTTTCCATCTTTCCGGTAGAAGGCAGCTGGTAAATCCCGGCCGGAGGGGACGTAAAGATACTTCTCGTTCGCAAGGAGATACCCTTGTGGGGCCAGCCGGCTCCGATTGTTGTCCTGCTCGCCGAGGGTGTCATTCATCCAGATCACTTCTCCGCTCTCTGCCTCCAGTGCGCAGAGAATGATTCCCTCATGCGGGAAAACCCCGGCTCCGCAGTAGGCAATCCCGTCACGAACGAGAATCCCGGAACGAACCGGCCAACGGGAAATCAGACGACCGTTGCCGAGGTGGCGTGTCCGGTCGAATCCGAGCAACCGTTTCCAGATTACCGAACCGCTTTCGGCATCGAGACAGTAAACGAACCCGTCGTCCGATCCGAAGTAGAGCCTGCCCGTATCAAGGGAAGGACCGAGTCTCACCGGTCCGTCGGCAAAGAAGCTCCAACGCACCTTTCCACTCCTTGAATCGAGGCAGCGGACCTGGTCATCAGAGGAAGAACCAAAGTAGACGGCCTCGTCACTGGCAGCGACCTGGAAGGCGAGATCAAAATCAAGTCGGTTTATCTCGAGGTTGCCCTCGACGGCATGAGGAATGGGTGGAGCCCACGCTGCCTCGGGGGCGCTGGCGGACACATGAAGCCAATGTTGAGACAGTGGCAATTCGATCAGAGTGTCCGAGAATCCGCTCCTCTCCGCATCATGAAGGTGCATGGGCCAGTCATCCGCGCCCCACACCGTGCCGATTGCTGCTATCAAGGTAGCGAGCACCCCTCTTGAAGTTCTTGTTGTTTTCATAAGTGTTTCTCCGGAGGTTTCCGCGGGCTCCTTCATCAGGCCATTACGGCATTTTATCAGTAAAGGATGTGTGGCAAACCTTTTCCAGGACTTCTTATAAGACGAGGGAATAATGGAGAACTGCAACCAGGGCAAAAATCAAGGGTCAATATGCTGCTGATTGGACGGACGCGTTCACCTCTGCACCATCGAATTCTCAGCAACCCGAATAGAGTGGTCCGCATTCCGAACCGGCCACCGGTTGTTATATGATGCTGACAACGACCTTCTTGAGGAGGGGCTGAAACCCAAAAGCCCTGAGCCCGTGAACCCGGGCACCTGAGAGAGTCTCCGGCGACACAATGTACCCGCTCGTCTTCCGCCTTGCCACCGATCCCCGGATCGACGTATCCCGGTTTCATGGAAAAGTCGCTGATTGTTCCCGGCAGGGGATGACTGCCGCGCGCCGTCCTTCGGTCATTCCCCGCCTTCAATGGTGTAATCGGCTCCCCGTTCCTTCACCACGCGACGGCGCCACGACTCCGGGTAACCAACGGCTTTGGGCAGTTCCCCCGGATTCTTCAACCAGCCGTCATTATGCTTTACCAGAATTTGCCCGCCCAGTTCCTTCCAGTTTCGAAACACTGTCTGCCCGCAGGAGTTCGAGTAATCGGTCAGGAAAGCGTGCAAGGCGGCCTTGTCGCTCTTGGCCAATCGGAGTGCGGTTTCCTCAATTGCAGACTGCATGGTGAGGAATTTCTTTTCGGTCCCGCCCTGGACGGCCTGAATATCCGGAAACACCTGTGACCAGCGATCGTAGGCGTAGTTGGCAACCAGACTGCAGGCCCACCATGCAGAATCCCATGAAAACAGATCGAGTTTGCCGTTGCCGTAGCATTCCGGCACGGAATTGATTCCGCAGTAAAACGGCGCAAAACACGACGTATACGCGTCGTCGGGAGCAAACCAGAAAACACCGCCAATCGGATCGGGAAGCCAGGATCGACACTGGGCCAACCAGACACAGGAAGCTTGCTGCGTGGAGATCGGACGCTCCCATCCAAATTGTGTGTCATCCACCTCCCATGTCAAATCGCGGTAGCGGTAAGGGCTGCCGAACGGACCGGCATCAATGCCTTTGGTCATGTCGTAGGGGGTTTCCTCAAAATGATCGCGCATCAGCTGCATGACATCGTGCAGTGAAAGTTTCTGATCGGGCTTGATGAAAACCGGATAGTCCTCCGCGCTGTCGACACCGCGAAAAAAATCGTCGCTGAAATTCCGGGTGGGTGCGGCACGTCGATAGACGCTCCATACGCGACCCGCGCAGGCACGGACGTAGTAGTCGTTAATTCCCGGGTGATAAGCGTCACGAAAACTGAACGGTCGACCGGACTTCGGGTCATAAAATCCTTTATTCACGGCAAAATCGACAACGTCCTCGCTGAACAGCCAGTTTTCGGGATCGTCCATGGGGAATGCCGTGATTCGTCCCATGTTCGCGCACACGGTGATACAATCATCCGGCACGCGCGCGGCGACCCACACCGCTCCCTTTGTATCAGGTCCCCTGCCGATCATATCCATGATCCAGGCCTCGTTCTTGTCTGCCACACAGAGAGTCTCACCGGTGCTCGAATAACCGTAGGTGCGGGTCAATCGGTCAATTTCAGCAATGGCAGAACGGGCCGTTTTGCAGCGGCGCAATGCCAGAAACATCAATCGCGAATAGGACAGGCCGTCCTTGCTTTTCAGTTCAGGGCGGCCGTCCCAGGTTGTTTCCGCTATCGCAAGTTGATGTTCGTTCAAGTAGCCGACCACACGGAAGGTTGGACCTTTCCAGTCGGCTTCGACAGCATCCTCCACCTCCGGATCCGGGGCCTCCCGCCCGGCGATGACATGCAGGTTCCCGATGCCAACGCCATCGACTGAATACGTGAGCATCACCGAGCCATCGGCAGACGCGTCACGGCCAACGATAATATTGGTGCAGGCCCGCGGAGAGTCGCTTGCCCAGAGAATGCTCAGCAGGCTGAGGATTAAGAGGTGTCGATGGCAGGCAGGAGACAGGTAGGTCATCATGAAATCTTCCTCAGATCAGTTTAAACAGTAGACACTCTCGCGCATTGTTGCTTTCAGGAAATTGGGGGGTGGACAACTGTTTTTTGTGGTTCCGGTGTGCCATGGAGCATGCTCTCTTCATTCAGGATTTCCCGGTTACCTCTCTCCATTGGCAACCCAGTCCTTCAGGTATTGCTGATCCTCTTCGCTCAGCGAATCAACCGGGACAATGAACTCCTTTTTGTCATCACGGACGAAGTGCACCTTGTTTCCCGAAACGGAAACCGTCCTGGCCTTGATCTTGGTGCCGGACTTGTTGGTGAAGACCCTGAGGGGTCCGGCATTTTCCAGTCCCTGCTCGCACCAGCAGGGCAGCGCCTGAAGGGGAGTGTCAGGCCCCTTGTACTGAACGCTCAGGGCTTCCTGGCCACTGCCTTCGAAGAAGAGGACCTCGATCTTTCTCCATCCCTTGCGAAGCTGAAGTTCGCCAGACTTCGTGACGGGCGGA
>Ga0315318_10000661_pt1 | contig 14412 bp, 10 predicted proteins | sample M1200m3416metaG_FD_203703 | JGI IMG/M metagenome (GOLD analysis project Ga0315318, IMG submission 203703) | Ammonia-oxidizing marine archaeal communities from Monterey Bay, California, United States - M1 200m 3416 | ecosystem: Environmental > Aquatic > Marine > Coastal | place: USA: California... | reverse complement strand
GATATCCGCCATCGGTCAGATGAGGCCCGACCTGCACCCCATCCCCAATCGACGAGCTCTCGGATTCATCGAACTGACCACGCCGACCGTGATGTTCGTCTGCGGCTCAATACTGACAATCCTCGGTCTCGGCATGACCTCCAATCAACCCCCGGTCTACGAGGCAGCTCCGATAGTAGTCGACACCAATTCTCTAGTAGACCTCCTAGGCTCTGTGATACTGTCTTCTGATGTGGCCCTGAAACTCCAGTGGATACATCCAATCGGACTGGCCGGAATCGCGCTTTCGCTAGCGGGCTGGGCTCTCCTAATTCCTATTCCTGGGTTCCCGGGTGATCGGATACTGCACGCTCTGATAGGCCCAGAAGACATGCAGGAAGGCAGTAACCAGACATCCATCTTCATCGCGACTCTCGGTTTCACGCTCCTCATCTTCATGAGCACGGAATACTGGCCATGGCTGCTTCTGGCCGCTATCGCGGCATGGCGCAGGTTCAGTCCCGAGCAGATGCCATCTCCTTACATCGTCGACGAGTATGCAGGACTGGATGAGGTTCCGATGAGGCAGATTGCCTCATTGACTCTGGTTATCTTGCTACTTGGCTACCCCGGACTCAATCCCAGCTACGAGATGGAGAATTGGGATGGAGGGCTCTCCACAGATTCGTGGCCAGAGTTCATGACCTTCGAGGAAGGGAATGCCGAGGTCGAACTGACTCTTGAGCCAGTTGGAGTGATGCCGGTCTCTGGATGGCTGCAGATGCGCGTCGAAGGAGCTCCTTCAGGGGACTGGCAAATCCATTCTGAGTGCATGAATGAAAGGGGAATTTGCCGTTTCGACGACATAACTCAGGTCTCTCCCGGTAGCGTGTCGGTCAGCATGAATAGAGATCAAATGGAGGCCAGTGAACAAACTTTCAGACTGGTCATCCTTGTCGATGTCGCTAACCACGTCACTGAGCACGCCATAGTTTTCCAGCCGACAGGAGTGACCACATCAATAGATCCACTTTGGGTAATGGTAGAGGATACAAAGACACCTAGGATATGCGTTGAGATTATGGTCGTCGAGGGTGACTACGTCAACCTGACGAACTACGACCCATTCTGGTCGTTTGAGAACGAGACCTCTCTGGGCCCCGGAATTCACGATCTATGCATGCGAGGTCACGAGGGTGCCATACAATCTCTGTCTATGCAGGACAACCAGTACCGCAGAATAGGCCCCTCAATCCTTCTATCCCGCGAAAATCTATCCAACGACGTACTGTTTTTGCCAATCGAAGGTACCCAACCCATAATCCAAACCTCCGGCAGCGAGTGGCGCATTCCTGAGTGGTTTGAGTCGGACTCCGGGTACGCGATAGCCCGAGGTGAATCCGGCTCGGCCTTCTGCCCGTCCTCTGATGTAATCGCAGAAGTAAACGCCAGTGGCGACTGGGACAGGGACCTCGCTGACCGCTCGTCGATACTCATTCCTGCTGGTGAAATCGGTAATGCAACCCTCCGATTCAACGCATCGGGCTGGCTGGCGCTGTGTGAAGATACGACCATGATAGCATCGTACAGGGTGATTGAGGGGCCGGACATCATTGTTGAGCCAGGGACCCTCGCGTCGAGGATGCCGAATGGTGAGTTCAGCATCGTGAACCGTGAAAACGAATCGATGGCAATATCTCTTGATTGGACAGGGGACGCAGTAGCTTGGGACAATTGGGAGGTGTGGGCGCCTTCTGAGGTGGCAGCTATGTCGTCGGTCACAGCCAACGCATCTGCCCATGGAACTCCTTTCGCATGGTGGGCAGCGTGGGTGACGGCAGACGAAGATGGCATCACACTCCACTTTGCGGCACGCTCGTGGGAGGCTGCATGATGAGGATAGCAATCCTTGGCGTTGGTTCGATAGGGGGAGTCCTGCTTGGGGCCTTGGCTGATACCGATGCAGAACTCGTGGCTGTGGCCCGAGGTGAGAACTCTGGTATGCTGTCGCAGGTTGGACTGGTCCTGCACACCCCGGAAGGCTCGATTGAGGCGATCCCCGCCGAACGCTTCTCCACCGTGGACAGCGAAGCCGGCCCACTGTCCCCTGAGCTGAGGGGGTCGTGCGATGCGGTGCTCATCTGCGGTAAGGCCAACTCTACTTCCCTACTCGCGCAGATTGCAGAGGAGTTACTCAACGAGGGCGGCGTCGCTGCCAGTCTGCAGAACGGCATGGGACACGCAGAGACTCTCGCCCACAGACTGGGCAGGGCCAGAACGCTCGGAGGGACGACCACCCACGGAGCCTGGCGCGGCGAGACTGGAACCCACTGGGTCGGTCGTGGCAACATCAAGTTAGGCAGGCTCGACAACTCTTCTCCTGAAGGGGCTGCAGCGATGCTGATGACCAAACTGGAAGAGGCCCGTCTCGACCCAGAATGGTCGGACAACATCCAGCGCACCATCTGGACGAAGATACTGCTCAACGTCGCTATTAACCCGGTGTGCGCAATAGCCGGTGTGCGCAACGGCGCGCTGCTCGAGGTACCCGAACTCTGGGAGCAGGCATACTCGGCGATGCAGGAAGCAGCAGCGGTTGCCGGTGCCAGTGGAGCTGACCTCTCCAATCTCGACCTCGAGAGTACTCTGCGCATTGTAGCAGGGGCCACTGCACAGAACCGCTGCTCGATGCTACAGGACGTGATGGCAGGACGTCAAACTGAGATTGACGAACTGTGCGGAGCAGTAGTATCCTTGGGGGAGTCAGTCGGAGTCCCCACTCCGAGGAACGCTATGCTCCACGCACTGGTTCGAGGCATACACATCTCGTCTAGTTTGGAGTGACGCCGTCGGCGATTTTTCGATACATCAGTAATCGTTGTGCTGCTCGCATGGACGCCTCAACGTTCATTAGCAAACAGGCGAGGAGCGCGCAAATGTCGCCGGCGATATTTCGTACGGTGATAGGGTGAGGGGATGCATCTACTTCGAATGGAACTTGAGAATTTCAAATCATTCGGGGGCGAAGTTACGATTCCCCTTGAAGAGGGATTCACAGCGATAACCGGACCGAATGGCTCGGGCAAGTCGAACACCTTGGATGCTCTCGAGTTCGTCCTCGGCCCGAAGTCCACGAAGTCCTTGAGGGCAGCTAACGTGACCCAGTTGATATTCAATGGAGGCAAGCGGGGCAGACCCGCCAAGAATATGTCGGCCAGTCTAGTCTTCAGCAATACCGCGGAGTCTGGCAGCCGTAGAAGATTGAGAATTGACACCGATGAGGTCCGGTTCACTAGGACTGTCAGGTTAGGCAGGAAGGGAGCCCCAATCTCTTCCTACCGGATTAACGACGAACCCTCATCAGCAACCGAAATGCGACGGGTCCTAGCTGAGGCGGGTCTGAGGGCCGGCGGCTACAACATCGTGAAGCAAGGCGATGTCACTAGTCTCGCCACGATGACCCCTCACAAGAGAAGAGGAATTCTCGAGGACGTCGCCGGTGTCACCGCCTACGACGACGAGATCCGCCGGGCCAACACCCAACGCAAGCACGTCGAGAACAACATCGAGACCATTGACCTATTCGAGGACGAACAGAAGAAGCGCCTCAAGGACCTTGGTAAGGAGCGCGAGCAGGCCCTCAAATTCAAGGAGCTCAAGGAGGAGTTGGATACTGCTAGGATCGCGCTACACCAGTCGAGGCATAGGAACCGCTCGGACGAGGTAGGTCTACTCGGTGAGGAACGTTCCCGCTATCGCGAGGATATTGACGCCATAAGTGGAAAGATTACTGATGGCAACAAGGGACTTCTGGCGCTCGACGAGGAACTGGTCAAGGTAGACTCCGACATCAACGAGATTTCCGGCGGTGAAGCCCGAGAACTGTTTGAGCAGATTCGTCAGTATCAAATCGACATCGAGACTGGAGGAGACAGGATTGGTGATCAACGCAGTATCATCGAGGGTGCCGAAGAAGAGACAGAGGAGTTCCGTAAAGAGCTACAGGGAGCTCAGTCGGCTCACGAACAGGCCGAAGTCGCACTAACGAGCGCCAGCCAAACCCTCGAAGAGGCAAAAGAATCACTCAAGAGTGCCTCTGAGGACGAGCACGATGCAAGGGAGGCAATTGAGTCTGGAGATAAGGCCGGACGAGGCCTCAAGCGAACCCTCGGCCAAGCTACCGAAGCCGTGGACGAGGCTCATACAATTCATGCTCAGGCTAGGTTGAACGCAGATCTGGCCGAGCAGACAGCACAGATAGCCTCGCGCAAACTGGCTGATCTTGAAGAGGAGTTTGAGGAAGCCACGATGGTCCGCGACGACCTCGAATTGGTCGGCGAGGACCTACAGGGAGACCAACCTACAATCGACCGCAGTTCTCTGGCCGAAGAACTCCGCCGACTACAGAAGCAGGAGGCGGAGCTGGTCGGGGACAGGGATCGTTCGGAGATTAGCGTCAGGGATGCCGAGAGAGATTTGAACAAGGCCCGAGCGCGTCAGGAGGGCCGTGCCAACACTCCTGGCTCAGCAGTGACGCTGGCAGCACTCACTAGACTCCGCCAGAGTGGCGATGTGAAAGGAATCCTCGGCTCTCTCGGAGAACTGACCGCACCGAAGGACCCGTCACACGAGGAGGCGCTGGCCAATTCCCTCGGAGCCGGACTCAGGAGCATCGTCGTCACTGACGACGATGTCGCAGCCAAGTGTATTTCTTGGCTAAGACAGAATGGAGGCGGCAGAGCCACCTTCCTACCGCTCAGCAAACTCAGCATCAGTCGCCCTGGGGGGCGCTCCCTGATTGTCGCCAACAACCCCGGAGTCGTCGGCTTTGCTCATGACTTACTGGAGTATGACTCGGAGATTGAAACCGCTGTCAGGTATGCTGGACGCAACACACTCGTAGTCGACACGATGGAAGTAGCCCGGCGTAACATGGGTGGAGTTAGGTTGGTTACTCTTGATGGCTCGGTCATCGAGAGTTCCGGAGCAATGACCGGTGGCTCTGCTTCTAAATCCACTCGAAACGCATTCGGCGGTGGCTCGGTCTCCTCGAGTCTAGACAGGCTGGAAGCTGCGGTCGAGGGGGCCAATCTCATCTACTCTACCGTCGAGGCTGCTCTCAGGGAACTGCGCACCAACCAACAGAACCTACGCGACAGGATACACGGTCTCGATGACGGTGATCGTTCATTGCAACTACGCAACTGGAAGGCGGACATCGAGCGGGCCCAGCGAAATGTCGACGAAATCCGCAAGAAGGTGATAGCATCTACTGGCGAGTTCGAGCGCTTCGAGGCTGCCCATGTCACTGCTAGGGCCGCGGCCGAAGAAGCTAGGAATAATTACGAGTCTGTAGTTACCGATAGAGCCGCAGCTGCTCAGGCCCTACAGGACCACGCCCCTGATCACCTTTCACAGAAGCTCCGTGAGGCGGAGCGGACGATGACTGAGGCCGAACGCACTAGGCTGGCCTCAGAATCAGCGATTTCCAACGGTAACGAACGCTTGCAGATTCTATCTGGTCGCGTTGAGGACATCCAGCGGCAAATTGACAAGAAGCTCAAGTCCATGTCTGAGGCAGAGTCAAGGATTTCCGAGTTGGAGAAGGCGATTACCGAGGCCAATGACAACCTTGAGGGCCTCAGAGAACAGGCCTCCCAGTTCGATGAAGAGCAGCAGGCACTCAAAGAAAGGAGGGACGAGATAGTCGACGAGCGAGCGAGCCTACGGGCCTCGGTCGAGACTCTGTCCCAGAAGAGAGAGACTCTAGCGGCCCGTATAGAGGATCTGAATGTGCAAATCCAGCAGAAGCGCGAGGCGGTTGACGAGATAGTTACCGAACTCAAGGATGCGGGGATAGCAATCCCGTCACCAGAAGCGCAATTGCCGACCGTGGCTGAGGCGGAGAAGAGCGTGCAGGGGCTCGATCGCCGCCTCGGTCATCTCGGCGATGTGAACATGCTTGCCATTGAGCAGTATGACAGCACTGCTGAGCGTATCGCCGGGCTGGTGGAGGATGGCAAGCTGCTACGCAACCGACGTGAACAACTCGTCTCGATAGCAGTTCAACTTGAGGACGAGAGGAAAACCAGACTGATGGCTGTGTTCAATCACGTCAACAACAACTTCTCAAGAGTCTACGAGATACTGCAGCCTACAGGGAGCGGAAAACTCCAGATGGAGAATCCGAAGAATCCCTTTGACGGCGGCTTGGAGATGCAGTGTGTTCCTCCGGGCAAGAGCAAGAACACTCGCCGGAGCATGCTGTCCGGTGGTGAGAAGTCAATGGCCGCACTGGCCCTGATATTCGCCATCCAGGACTACGAACCCAGTCCATTCTACTACCTTGACGAAGTCGACCAGAATCTCGACCCATTCAACGCCGAGCGCATCGCGACCCTGTGCAGGATGCGCAGCCAGCGAGCACAGTTCCTCATGGTGACTCTGCGTAAGGTCAGCCTCACTCTCGCCGACCACCACATCGGCATCACCCACGCCGGTGACGGGCGCAGTCGCCTAATCACTGACTTCGATAGGGCGGCTGCCCTCGAGATGGGCGAGGAGTTCGAGGCCGAGAACAACGCCCAGTCGTTGGCTGAGGCCGAGCGTGAGGCGATGCCTGAATTACCGGACCCAGAGGGAATGCCCCGGGCCCCCGAGCCCCTTGGCACTCCGAAGAGTCTGGGCGGAGTCGCCGAACGAGCCGGAGTGGATATCGAATCTACTGAGGTAGAGGTTGAGGCCGAGGCAGAGGGCGGTACCATCGAGTCTCTACGTGATCGCACTGAAGACTGGACCGAGGACATAGAGGAGCGCGAAGAACTCGAGCATACTCTTGCAGAACCGGAGAACGAAGACGAGGTCGATTCAGAGCCCGAGCAGAAGGAGGCGGAATGATGGCGGTATTCGACGGCCAGGCCATGCGCGACGATATTGTAGCGAGGATGCTGGGCGGCGATACCGATCTTGAGACCAGCAGATATCTCGACAGACTGGTCGAGCTCGCTACTCTCGAGGAGGCCGAGCACCAGTTCCTGATTGATCCGTTTGATCGTTCGGTGGCGCTAGTCCTGCAACTCTTCCAGTCCAGCGACCTCGATCCGTGGGACGTCGACCTCAGCTCTTTCCTCGAAATGTTCAACGAGAGAATCAAGGAGTCCGAGAACATCGATCTGCCTACATGCGGCAGACTTGTCAGGATGGCCTGGTGTATTCTGAGAGGCCAAGCCTCTACTCTATTGGAGAGGCAGGAGCACGCCTTCGACTTTGAAGAGGAGGAAGTCTGGGACTTCGACGGAGGTTGGGAGTCCGAGTTCGACGATGCCGACTACAACTTCTCCATCGGAGTCCTGACCGGTGCGGCTGATGCAGCCCTGCCTCAGATGTTTGAAGGCAGGATTCACCGCGACGAGAGTCGACCTGTTACTCTCGGCGAGCTCCTTTTGGGGCTGCAGGACGCAGGCAGACTCGCAGCCGAGCAGCGCTTGCGAGAGGAAATCGCCAAGGAGCGCCGTGAGGCCAACGATCGCGCTAGGGAGAGATTCAGCGGCAGCCTCCACATCGAAGATCTCGAGGGTGATCTGCAGCGGACATGGGAGTCACTGAAGTCGCGTTCGAAGGGGGCTGGAAAACCCATTGGGCTGGAGGATCTGGTGCAGGACATCTCCTCGAAGTCAATCGAATCAGGGATCCCGGAGGAGGAAGCGGAGGCCGAGGCGCAGGTGACAGCCTTGGTTTCAGCACTGTTCCTGACGAACAGAGGTTACGTCGACCTGAAGCAGGAGAAGGGACGCAACGGCAATATCACTCTCAAGGATCTGTGGACACGAGATGATGACTTCTCGGCCCTCTCTCAGAAACTACACCCCAAGCCTATGATAGCGGAGGCCTTCACAGATGTCTGAAACACCTCTTTCCACCGTACTCGAGGCGATACTGTTCGGGGCTGGTCGCTCGATGTCGCTCGAGGAACTCTCCGAACTGCTCGAAAAACCACAGGGCGAGGTCCAGTCAGCCTTGCGTGAACTACAGGCCACCATCCGTCGTCGCCGCGACTCTGCGCTTCAGCTCACCGACGTCGCTGGTCGCTGGATCTTTGAGGTCAGGCCAAGTCTTTCTCCTCATCTACCTGAATCGTTCCGCGCTGACATACCACAGAGACTGCTACCTGCGGCCGCACTAGTGGCCTATCACCAGCCGATGGCCCAATCGCAGTTGGTGGATATGTTGGGGCAGAGGGCGTACGATCACGTCCGCGATCTCGCTAAGATGGGCCTAATCGATCGTAGGAGGGATGGCCTGACTAGGCGCCTCACCACCACTCGCCGGTTCGCTGAGTACTTTGGATGTCCCGAAGTAGAGTACCGCAAGGTTAGGACTTGGTTCAGGGAGGAGGCTTCTAAGATGGGTCTGACGAGCGCTCAGTTAGCTGCTTCTCTGGCTCCCGACGACCAATTGACCATCAATGAGTTCTCCGAAGACGCCATGGTCACGGAAGAGCCTATAGAGGCAGAGGAGTGAATCACTCCTTTCTCAAATTCTCCAGTTCTTCTTCGACTGCCTTCTGAGTAATTCTGCCACCCTGTTCGCGTAGGCGAGCTGCGACGATGTCGACCTCCGCTCCCTCCGCACCCGCAGTCACTGCCATGTTCCTGACGTGGAGTTTCATGTGTCCGGCTTGGATGCCCACTGTCGCCAGCGCCCTCAGGGCGCCGAGATTCTGAGCCAGTCCTGCGGCCGCCATCACCTTGGCAAGGTCGTTAGCAGAGGTGATTCCGAGCAGAGCCACATTGGCTTGCGCTGCAGGGTGCACTCTCACTGCACCTCCTACTAGTCCCACAGCCATTGGCAGTTCAATCGAGCCCACTAGATTGCCTTCACTGTCCTTCTCCCAGTGAGTCAACGAGCCATAGGTCCTCTCGTGCGCGGCGAAGCTATGGGCACCGGACTCCACCGCCCGCCAGTCCTGCCCGCAAGCAAGGGCTATGGGCGATATTGCGTTCATGATGCCCTTGTTATGGGTCGTGGCGCGAAAAGGGTCCGCCTTGGCGAAGTGATATGCCTGCAGTATCCCGTCTATTACCTCTGAGCCCTGCTCCGCATCGCCCTTGTCGGACAGCTCCTTGGGGCTGAATACAGCACTCACTCTAGCCAGCCTGTGTACTGCGAGGTTGCTGATTATGCGTAGTATCACGGTTCCGCCTGTCACGCCCTCTATTTTCGGAGCAATGGTCTCGGCCATGGTATTGACAGCGTTTGCCCCCATTGCATCCCTGCAATCCACCAGAATGTGGACGATGACCATGGCCCCGGAGTCAGTTTCTATGATTCTGACCCGAATATCCCGACATCCGCCGCCAAATTTGACCAGAATTGGATCGACAGCATTGCAGGATTCAATTAATTCAGCGCTTTTTTCTAGGATTGAGTCCTTTGCAGCTTCTGGATCATCGCAACCAACTACCTGGATTTGCCCAATCATCACCGGGTCGTCATTGTCCGAGGTGAATCCGCCATTGGCATGACACCTCTTCGCCATGTTACTGGCTGCGGCCACTACGCTAGGCTCCTCGAGAACGAACGGTATCAGATAGTGCTCACCATCGATGATGAAATTAGTAGCGACACCGATGGGCAGTGAGTAGGTCCCGACGACATTCTCAATCATCCTATCTGCAGAGTCTTCTGAGAGTTCACCTGTCGAGGACCACGCCTCAACCTGCTCCGGGGTGAGGTCGACTATGCTAGCTAGCATCTCCCTACGTTCTGAAACAGAGAGCTTGTAGAATCCTTCGAGTCGGCTGCTGTCTACTGGCATCTGTATCAGTTGAAGCCCGACGTAATTGGCTTCTAACTGTTTGCGATTGACTCTGTTCCTGTCCGTAATCAAGCCATACATTCTAAGAAACACCTCATAATAATGCGTTAATCTGCCCATTAACGGATCATTAACGTATTAACAAAGCGTTAGAGAAGCGTTAACGTTGAATTATCACATTCAATGTACTGGGTAGAAGATGCCCGATTCAAACCCCTCGGAAAAACGTGAGAATGCGTTAAATCGCCCTATTGAAAGCGTGAGAATACGTGAATATTAAGAATGATGGAGCCCGCTGCTCGGGCAATGATTGGAGAGGCAGTTTCACTGCTCGACCTACCTCCGCTCAGGGGCAACCCCTTCGAACTCAGGCCAATCGAGTCAACGCGAGCTCAGGACATAGTCGGACGAGATTCGTTGATGACCCGTCTTAGGGAGCACATAATCTCCGAATCTCCACGGATGGTGCTCTTGGTCGGGGAGCGAGGTAGTGGCAGAACCTCCCTGGTGAATGCTCTGTCTTCCCAGGTCAGTAAGAAGTTCGTCGGTCAGTTCTGGCCTCAGGACGCAGCTGTCAGCTCCGTGATGAACGAGATCGCCGTCCATTTCATCGGTCATGACGTTCCTCGATCTACAGGGCAGATGTGCGAGCGCCTTATCGATATCCTCGAACAGGGCACGGGACCGCTCCCCTTAATCGCCCTCGATTACCCCTCAAATGCTCCTATGAATGACTTCCTAGCGCGCATGACGCCACTACTACAGAGGCTGAAGGCACTTGTTTTGGTGACTCTGACGCCGGCACAACTGGCTTCTTTGGACGACGAGGTACTCGATGTGTTCGATTCTCCCGAGCATCTTGACGGCCTTTCGGAGGGGCAGATACAGAAGTTGGCCGACAATCTCGTGCGCAGGAAGGCCCGAGAGCGCTGGATCATCAACCCTGATCTATTAGCTGCTATTCACGATAAAACAGCAGGAAATCCACGCTCTGTGGTGCGTCTATGCAGGGACCTCGTCGATGAGAGGCGAGGTGCTGGCTCGGAGGGCACTCTTGAGAGGCTGGTCGGATGGCAGAGAATCGTTCAGGAAGAAGACGAAGACCCCCCGGAGGCCCCCATTCCTACTTCCACCTCCTCCATTGAGCCTGAGTCAGAACCCGTTTCTGAGCCAGTCGAAGATGGTGAGGATTGGGATGTCGAGCCCGACGACCTTTGGGAGGATGAACCTGAACCCGAGGGCGAGCCCGGAGATTTCGACTGGGACGAAGAACTTCCTGAGCCAGACGAAATCTGGGATGAAGGACCCGAAATTGAGTCGCAGTCACCCCCTTCAGAGGAGAGCCAAGATACATTGGAAAAACCTCTTTTCACTGAGGGGGGCGCTGATTCACTAGTACAGTCTCGCCACTCCGGCGGACTCAGTGGTTTGGCTGACAGATCGCAGAGGATTAGCGCAGCCATGCCAGAGGGCCCGGACGAGACTCCGATTACGGTCGCCGAGAACCGACCTCAGTTGACACCAGCCCCAATCAAGCCCCCTCTTAGGCCGGATCCTGAACCTGCATTCGTCACCGATGCCAAACCAGACACCTCGGTGTCGCCCACCCAAGATCAGCCTGTGATGGTTGCCGAGGGTGCACTCTGGACCGTTGACCCGAGTCTCGGCTCATCTCTACCTGACCTAGATGTGAAACCAAAGACCAGTCCCGAACCGGTCTTTGATATCGATCACTCTCCTCCTCTGCTTGCTGAAGTACCGGATTCTGTGTTGGAGGAACCGGAACCCGCGCTCTCTGCGCCCCCTCTCCCCCCTGCTCCACCCAGAATCCCGATACCCCTCGGGCCAACCTGGGATGCCGACGAGCCCCTTGATCGAACTAGGGCCGCGACTGTTTCCGATGTAGAACGTACCGTGCTGGAAGCAGCCCGGGCACGTGAGGTCTCTCCCTCGGACCCGGAGTTGCAGGCCCTTCTTGAGGTCGGCAGGACGCGACTCTCGCAGATCTTCAACGGATTGCGCAAAGCAGGATTGCTTTCAGTCAGGAAGCAGGGCAGGTCGAGGCTGTTCAAACTAAGCAGAGCAGCCTCGTTGGAACTCGAGATGACTTAGGTGCTAGGATGATCGATTCAGTGGTTACTCGGGACAAGGTGGAGAAGTATCTGGCACTGACATCCGAGGCTAGGTCGAAGGCGACCCCTTGCGCGAAGGGTGCAGAGGACGAGGCCAGATTGACCTCGATGTTGAGGATGTGCGACGACTATGCTGCCGACGCTCGGCATTTCATGGATTCTGGCGATCTGGTTCGCGCCTTCGGAGCCATCAACTACTCGCACGCCTGGTTGGATGCCGCTGTTCGAATCGGCTTAATGGACGGTCATGGAGATGACCGACTATTCACGCTGCCCTAGGCCTCGATCAGCCTGAGGAAGCGACCTGATGCGACTTCAATGTAGGATCCTCCGGAGGATATCAATTGCTCCTTCAGTCCTCGGTCGACTGTCAGTACCGGCCACCCCCTCAGGCCAGATAGAGTTACCAGCATCTCGTCCGTGTGAGCCACGCCCTCGATATCGGAAACTCTCTCGGAACGCCTCTCTAGCAGATTTAGGAGGAGCCCCTTCCTCTGCTGCGACAGCAGATTTAGCTCACGATGCACACATTCCAGCACCATCATATCGGCTTGTCCAACCACTCCTTTCATCGCATCATCAAGATTCAGTCCTGCATCCATCAGCGCGGCCCAGCCGCAAGCATCCACTAAGACGCCGACCATCCCATCACCCTGCGATCGAGCCGTGGCCGATGAGCCGCCAGCGCGAGCCGATACGACGGGACAGTGTGATTCGACTACCCAACTTGGCGCAGATTGGTAGTCTCAATTGCAGCGTAGCCGATTTTCCTTTGATAGATGAGACTGTTCCAACACTAGTTGCAGTGGCAGAGTTAACCATCAGCATCTCATTGGGTTGTAGGGGGCGAACTGATTCGGCATCGCCTTCTCCAGTTGAGACCATGTTCTCGAGCAACTCAAGATTGAGATCGAGAGATTCCCATATCGGTGGCAGTTCACCCTCTCGAGCCATGACCTGCCCGGAGAGCTCGTCAGCCTTGGTGGAGACCGGATCCATCGGGGTAGCGATGCCGCACAGTCCTCCAGCATGCACCGATTGGAGATCGATTCCACCTCCCTTGACGCTCTCAATGGTAGTTCTGATAGGATCCCAAGTAGTCTTTCCTCCGCCCTGCACTCTGCGACCGGGAGCTATCAGTATCGAATCTCCCACACTGAAGGAACCTTCGACGATGCTGCCGCCAATTATCCCGCCCTGCAATTTTTCGGGGCGGGAACCAGGGCGATTCGTGTCGAACGAGCGAGCGACGTACATCAGCCCCGGCTCATTGGGGGATCTGTCTGGAGTAGGAATAACGTCTTCGATGGCTTGTATCAGGACGTCTAGGTTGACATCGTGGTGGGCCGAGACTGGGATAATTGGAGCAGATTCGGCTATTGTACCCTTGAGGAATCCCCTAATCTCCTCATGAGATTCGACAGCCCTATCGTGACTCACTATGTCGATCTTGTTCTGTACTACTACTATGTTCTCTATGCCCGCTATCTGTAGTGCGGCTAGATGTTCGCGAGTCTGAGGTTGCGGGCACTTCTCAGTGGCAGAAATGAGTAGCATCGCCCCGTCCATGATTGACGCCCCGGAGATCATCACAGCCATCAGGGTCTCGTGGCCCGGGGCGTCAACGAATGAAACCACTCGCAGTAGTTCGCCATCCGAGTCATCGTTGCCATCAGGGTGCTTGCCTCTAGCGTAGTACCTGCCGTCAACAGTCTTGTAGAAAGCCGTGTCGGCATAACCCAACTTGATGCTGATGCCACGCTTCCTCTCCTCTGAGTGGGTGTCGGTCCAGACCCCAGAGAGCGCTTGGGTGAGGGTAGTCTTGCCATGGTCGACGTGACCGACCATACCTATGTTGACTACAGGCTGACCGGGGAGGCTCTGAGTCAGTTCAATTCCTCCCGTCGATTCACTCCTCTTCTCCAGAGGGCTCCTCGATAGGTGCGGCCTCCTCGACGAGGCCGAAGATGGCGTCGAGGGAGCGATTGCCCACCTCGGTAATCTTCAGATTAATTTGGCGGGTGTCCTGGCTGATTACGTTGCCCCGCAGTTTTCGCCGCCTTCTGAGACCGTCGTACTTGTAGCGGTACACCTTGCCTCTCTTCTTGACATAGCGCTTGCCCTTGTAGCCGATTCCAGCGGTGATGAGTACTGGCTTGATACCACCGCCGTCCAGTTCCGGCCTCATGGGGCGCCCTGTTAGATCCGAGCCACCGGTGATTTCTAACTTGTATCCGGACAGAGATTTGTCACCTTCGCCGACGAACATGCCGTCCACCGAATCTCCAATCCTCTTACCCAGGAAATGGTTGTAGTTTGAGCCCGTAATCTCGATACCGAAGGCCCGACCGTCCGACGTGGGATTGGTATCGTTAATCACCGCTTTGAACGCCTGCTCCGCTGCCACCTAATCACCTCGGACGGCCTCCCGACTAAAGGCCCCTATAAGAGCGGTTCGGAAGCGCCGTAGGCGCTTGCTGAATC
>Ga0315318_10000658_pt1 | contig 14450 bp, 6 predicted proteins | sample M1200m3416metaG_FD_203703 | JGI IMG/M metagenome (GOLD analysis project Ga0315318, IMG submission 203703) | Ammonia-oxidizing marine archaeal communities from Monterey Bay, California, United States - M1 200m 3416 | ecosystem: Environmental > Aquatic > Marine > Coastal | place: USA: California... | reverse complement strand
CGGGCTGGAGCTCTGCGATAAGCTGAACGATATGCCCGCGAGTGACATAGATGTCGAGATCCCCATCCAGGTCGTAATCAAAGAGCTTCGTCCCGAAGCCCAGGGGCTTGTAGGTCGCCTCGACAAGGCCCGCCTTGTAGGTGCCATCGAAGAAGAAGCCATCTCCCTCACCCCTGTAGAGCGTATCGGTCTCTTCAGCGTAGTTGGTCATGAAATAGTCCATGTGGCCGTCTCCATCGACATCTCCGCCGTCAATGCCCATGCAGGCTTCGCTGCGGGCGTGGGAGTTGAGAGCGACTCCGGCCTCGAGAGCAGCATCCTCAAAGCGGCCCTTGCCAAGATTGCGCCAGAGAAAATTCGGCACCGAATCGTTGGCAACCAGGAAGTCGACATCACCGTCCCCATCGTAGTCGGTAGGGAGAACCCCCAGCCCCTTCGCCATGATCCTCCCGGTCCGGGTCACTCCCGCGGATTTCGAGATGTCCTCGAATTTTCCACCGCCCCGGTTGATGAAGAGCGAATCAGGAGCCCCATCGTATTTGTTCGGATGGCAATAGGACGGCAGCCTCCGTGAATTACCCGTGCAGGCCTTGTGAACCAGGGTGTCGTAGATCAGATAATTGGTGACGAAGAGGTCCAGCAGACCATCTCCGTTGACGTCGGCAAAGGCCGCGCTCGCGCTCCAATACGGACACTCGACTCCGGCCTTACGCGAGATGTCGGTGAAGGTTCCATCTGCATTGTTTCGGTAGAGAGAGTTGCGGCCGAAATTGGTGACGTAGAGATCCTGGTCTCCATCGTTATCGATGTCCCCGACGGCCGCGCCAGCGCCATATCCCCGATCGGCGACTCCCGCCAGAACGCTCACATCTGTAAACTTCCCATCGGCGCCCTGGCGGTAGAGAACATTGGCCTGCGCGCCCGCCTTGCCGGCCCCGGCGGAGTCTCCATGCCCCTGGACCAGGTAGAGATCCAGCAGGCCATCTCCATCGTAGTCGAACCACGCCGCCCCGCCGATCATCGACTCGGGCAGCAGCTTCTTGCCCACGGCGCCATTGACGTGCAGAAAAGAGATTTTTTTCTCCTCGGTCACATCCACGAAAGCATCCGCCGCCTCGCCGCCCGCAAACGGATAAAAAACGCCTGAAACGGCAAAAAGCGTCAATGCTACCCGCAAAGAAGCGGCGTTGCCCTTCAGCTGAGATAAACGGAACATGCTGATACCAGACTCTGCTTTGACTTCCGGCTCCCCGGGTTCTAAATTTTCCTGTCCGGCGCCGCGACCGAAACCGCGCTCCCCTTCAACAGGTGACACCTTGATTCTACCAATTTCCCATTCAACTGCCACCAACAGAGCCCTGGGACTGGCCATTACCGCTGTGCTGGTAATCCTGCCCCTTTGCGGCTGCAATCCCGACCCGGGACCAGGCGCCGGGAATTCTTCCGGCGCGCCGGGAGCCTCCTCGGGCGGCACCATGGAACACGCCAGGATGCTGGTCGATTCAGGCAGGGCCAGGGAAAGCATCTCGATCCTCAAACAGCTCGGCGACAAGACCGGCCCCGAGGCCCACGCGATCCTGGCCCGGGCCTACCACCAGACCATGAGGTGGAACCTTTCTATCAAATCATCCGAGGCCGCCCTGGCGACCCGTCCGAACGACACCGACCTGCTCTACCTGAAGGCCGACAGCCTGCGCAACATTGAGGAGCCCCAGGCCGCCAGGGAGCTCCTGGAGACGATCCTGAAGCGAACCCCGGAACATTGGGAGGCCAAGCTCTCACTCGGACGCATCCTCCAGAGAATGACCAGTCCGGACAAAGCGATCGAGCTGTTCGAATCCTACCTTCAGGAGGCCCCAGCGAACCATTACCTCGCGGAAGAAGCCCGGCTGGAATACGGCAGAGCCCTGCGCTCGGTAAGGCGACACCAGGACGCGGCGGACCAGTTCGCTGTCCTCCTCGAGAGAGAACCCAGCAACAACATCTACTATTCCGAGCTCTCCAGCACGCTCTACAGGATGCGCCTGCGGCCGCAGGCAAAACTGCTGGAGGAAATCTACAGGGTGTTCTCCGAGCAGGCTTTCGAAGAGCACGTTGAAAAGGGACTCTTCTCCAGCGGACGTGACGGAGTCGCGATGGGCCAGCGCGCCTGGAACAGGCGCAACCAGAAGCGCTTCCTCGAATCCTTCGCCGCCTACGAAGAGGCCCTGGCGCTCAACCCGGCGGACCCGAGAATCAAGATCTACTTCGCGGACCTGTGCCTTAAATTCGAACGTCACCAGCAGGCCCTCGAGATCATCGAAAACGGAATTCGGAACCCGCGCGGGCCGCTCTCTGGACTCTTCGCCGCGCTGGGAAAGATTCACCTTTTCGCCGGGCGGGATCAACAGGCCGCCGTGGCGCTCAAGCAGGCCATCGAAGCCCTGCGCCAGGAAGGTAACCTGGGGGGCTACAACAGGGGGCAGGCCGATGGGCTCGCCCTCTACAATAACCTGGCCGAGGCTTTCATCCACCTGGAGGACTACGCTGGAGCGGGCAGAATCCTTGCCGCCACGCGCAAGGCCGGAGCGGAAAACTCGCGACATCTCTACCTGGCTGGAAAGCTGTCACTTCAAAGCGGCCAGGCAGCCGCTGCCCTCGCCTATTTCGAGAAGGCCCTCCGGGTCGGAGACAGCCAGAAGGGAGCCCTTGCCCCCTGGAAAGCGGCGGCCCTCGCCCGGGAAGGGAAGACGGTCGAGGCTCTTTCCATCCTGCTGAATCCCGGAACGTATCCGGCTGACACGAAGCTCCTTGATATCGTCCTGGCGGCCCTGCCCCCGAAACACCCCGATCGTGAGAAGTTGGAGAGCCTCAAGACCCGCAGCCAACTGGCCACCCAGCACATCTCAGACCTCCAGGGCAAGCTCCAGGGTCTCAAACTTCGCGATGCCGGCTGCGCCAGGATCCTCTCCGAGCTCGGCGACATCTATGAGAAGCAAGACAACCCCGCGGCCCTTGACTACTACTTCCTGGCAAGCGACATCGACTCCTCAAAACCCGCTGTGCTGAGAAGGCTCCTGGAAGAGCTCAAAGAAAAGCGGCATTATTTTACCCGCATGCGGCTGCTGAGAAGGCTGAAGGATGCCGCGCCTGATGACCTTCAGGCTCTTGCCAATCTCTCGAGCATGTATCTTGACCTGCATGTCAGGCTCAGCGAAGCTCGCGACATGGCGCTTCGATGCCTTGAGGCCCGTCCGGATCCGGACTCGCATCTCCTGGCCTCCCGCGCCTCCCTCCTGCAGGGAGACAGAAAGGAGGCGCGCCGGCTGCTCGAGAAAGGTCTCGAGCTCGCGCCTGGAAACAACCGCCTGAAGAAGGCTCTCGAAGAGGCCGCGGACAGGTAAGAGGCTCGCCTCGATGCGAGGGAGATTATCTCCTTTCCCCTGCTGCCATCTCGGCTACTATAGCGGGCCGCGTGACTCGGAAAGAAGACGCTGAGCGCTCTCCTCGAGCAATCCGCCAGCTACCCACCGGCAGGTCATTCTCTGTAAATCTCAGCCCCCACAACGGTACCCATCATGAAAACATCTGCCCTTGCAACGCTATTGATCTGGCTCGGATTCATGTCGGCGACATCCCTCGCTACGGCAGATGAACGCATTTCAGCTCTCTTCCTCGGCGACAATGGACACCATCGTCCTCTCGAGCGTGCCCGGCAGCTGATCCCCGTTCTCAAGCCCCGAGGAATCGACATTGAGTACACCGACCGGGTCGAAGACCTCAACCCCGACAAGCTGGCCTCCTACGATTGCCTGATCGTCTACGCCAACATTGGAAAGATTACCGAGGCCCAGGAAAAGGCTCTCCTTGACTTCGTTGAGGAAGGAAAGGGCTTCGTCCCCCTGCACTGCGCGTCCTATTGCTTTCTCAACTCGCCGAAATACATCGCGCTGGTAGGCGCCCAGTTCAAGCGGCACGGAGGCGAGGTCTTCCGCGTCGACAACATCCAGCCGAAGCATCCGGTCATGGAAGGGTACCAGGGCTTCGAGAGCTGGGACGAGACCTATGTACACGCCCATCACAACGAGAAAAACCGCACCGTTCTCGAAACCCGTAAGGAAGGAAAAACGAACGAACCCTGGACCTGGGTTCGAACCCACGGCCGCGGAAGAATCTTCTACACCGCCTGGGGACACGACCATCGCACCTGGGAACATCCGGGCTTCCATGAGCTTGTGGAGAGAGGCATACGCTGGAGTACGGGCGAGGATAAGTTTTCCCTGTCTCATAAGCGCAAGCCGCACAGCGGGCTGAAACCCTTCGATTTCAAGAGCGCCAAGCTTCCCAACTACCTGCCCAACAGGCGCTGGGGAACTCTCGGACAGGAGCTCAACCGGATGCAGAAGCCGGTTTCCCCTGCCCGCTCACAGAAACACATGGTGCTTCCGAAAGGGTTCGAAGCGAGACTCTTCGCGGCGGAACCGGACATCACCAAGCCGATCACCATGACCTGGGACACGCGGGGAAGGCTCTGGATCAGCGAGACGACGGACTATCCCAACGAGATCAAGCCCGAGGGCAAAGGGGAAGACCGGATCAGGATCTGCGAAGACACCGATGGAGACGGCCGGGCAGACAAGTTCACCGTCTTCGCCGACAAGCTGAGCATCCCGACGAGCCTCTGCTTCGCCGGAGGAGGCCTCCTTGTCCACCAGGCGCCCCACACCCTCTTTCTGCGCGACACAGATGGAGATGACCGGGCGGATGAACGAAAGGTCCTCTTCAGCGGCTGGTCTACAGGCGACACCCACGCGGGGCCGAGCAATATGCACTGGGGCTTCGACAATTGGATCTGGGGAATCGTCGGCTACTCTGGCTTCAACGGAAAAATAGGGGCCGAACAGCAGCGTTTCTCCACTGGCTTCTACCGGTTCAAGCCGGATGGATCGAGAGGCGAGTTCATTCGCAACACCAACAACAACTCCTGGGGCGTGAGCTTCAGCGAGGAGGGTGTCGTCTTCGGCTCGACCGCCAACCGGAACCCGAGTGTCTATATGCCGATGGCCAACCGCTACTACGAGGCGGTGAGGGGCTGGTCGTCGAAGCGTCTCGACACGAACTCGCAAACCGCCCGCTTCTACCCGATCACGCCGAACGTCAGGCAGGTAGATCATCACGAGAACTTTACCGCGGCGGCAGGACACGCGCTCTATACCGCCCGCAGCTACCCGAAGCACTATTGGAACCGCGCGGCCTTCGTCAACGGACCGACCGGCCACCTCGTCGCCACCTTCCTCATAGAAGGTGTCGGCAGCGATTACCTGACTCGCAACAGCTGGAACCTGCTGGCAAGCGATGACGAATGGACGGCACCAATCATGTCCGAGGTCGGCCCCGATGGCATGGTCTGGATGATCGACTGGTACAACTATATCGTCCAGCACAACCCCACCCCCAGTGGCTACAGGAACGGAAAAGGCAACGCCTACGTAACACCCCTGCGCGACAAGGTTCACGGCCGCATCTACCGGCTGGTCTACAATGGCCGAAACGCCTACAGACCCCAGGATCTCCAGAAGGCGAGCCCCGCCCAGCTGGTCGCCCAATTATCCAACAACAACCTCTTCTGGCGAAAGAACGCCCAGCGCCTGCTGGTCGAGAGAGGAAACCTCGATGTGGTGCCGGCCCTCAGCAGGCTCGCGGCTGACCGGAAGGTCGATGAGATCGGCCTCAATACCGCCGCGATCCACGCACTCTGGACGATGCACGGAATCGGCGCGATGGATGGTTCGGTACCCGCGGCTACCGGGGCCGCTCTCGGAGCGCTGGGACACCCTTCAGCAGGAGTCCGCCGAACGGCTCTCAAGGTGGCGCCTCGCACAGACACCAGCTCAAAAGCCATCATCAAGGCCGGCAGCCTTCGCGATCCGGCTGGACAGGTTCGCCTGGCGGCATTCCTTGCCCTCGCGGAAATGCCTCCGTCAAAAGACGCGGCCGCGGCAATCGCCGCAGCTATCAACCTGCCGGCCAACTCCGGTGACCGCTGGATCCCCGACGCGGCGACCAGCGCCGCCGCCCGGCATGACCTTCATTTCCTCCAGGCCGTGGCGGGCTCGCCGGAGGCGACCCGGCAGGATGCCAGGCAGCTCGAGATGATCGAGCGAATCGCCGAGCATTACGCCCGCGGCGCCCCGGTCGGGAACGCCGGAGAGCTGGTCCTGTCCTGCGCCGGGACGAAGCGCTTGATCGCGGACCCCATCGTCCGCGGCCTGGCGAAGGGATGGCCGCAGGGACGCGCCGTGAAATTCAACGCCGCAGAGGAAAAGGCGCTGGCAAAGGTGCTCACCCGGATCTCGGGGCCGGTCAAGGGACAGCTCCTCTCCCTGGCCGCCCGCTGGAAGACCACAGCCCTCGACACCCATATCGAAGAGGTCATCTCGGGCTATGTGAAAACGATGACATCTCCCGAGGCCCCGGAGAAGGACCGAATCGAGGCCGCCTCCGAGTTGGTCTCCTTCCATGGAGGCGACAAGAACATAGCGAATGAGATCATCGACGAGATCACCCCGACCGCCTCGCCCTCCCTCGCAAAAGGCCTTCTCGGGGCGGTATCGAAAAGCCAGGCGCCCGGTGTCGGCCACTCCCTGCTTGGTAAATACGATTCGTTGACCCCTGGAACGAAGCAGGAAGTTCTCCGGGTCGTACTGAAGCGAGCCGACTGGTCGCGCAGCCTGCTGGAAAAATCGCAGAAGGATGGCCTCGATCTCTCGGCGCTGTCCCTCGACCAGAAGCAGGGCCTTGCCCGTCACCCGGACAAGGGAGTGGCAGCCCTCGCTCGCGAGCTGCTTGCGAAGGCCGGCTCTCTCCCCAACCCGGACCGCCAGAAAGTGATCGACAGCCTGCTTGCGATAACCCGCAAGCCTGGAAACGCGGGCAACGGCAAGGAGCTCTACAAGAAACTCTGCTCGAAATGCCATGTGCACAGCGGTGAAGGCAAGAACATCGGACCAGAGCTGACCGGCATGGCGGTCCATCCAAAGGAGGAACTGCTCATACACATCCTCGACCCCAACCGGAGCGTCGAGGGAAACTACAGGCAGTACACCGTCGTCACCCGCAAGGGAAAGATACTCACGGGCCTGCTGGCCTCCGAGAATCGCAACGCTCTTGAGATCTACGACGCGGAGGGCGCCAAGCATATCGTCCTTCGGGAGGATCTCAAGCGGCTGGTGTCAAGCAAGCTCTCCCTGATGCCGGAAGGCTTTGAGAAACAGCTTTCGGCGCAGGGGATCGGCGACCTGCTCGAATTCCTCACCCAGCGCGGACGCTTCATGCCCATCCCGCTGGGTAAATACGCCACCATCGTCTCGACCGCCGGAATGTTCTTCAGCAAGAAGTCCGGATTCGAGCGCCTGGTGTTCCCGGACTGGAAGCCAAAGACCTTTGAGGGAGTGCCCTTTCACCTCGTCGACCCCCAGGGTGACACGGTGCCCAATGTCATCATGCTCAATGGCCCCAACGGGAACTTCCCGCCCAAGATGCCGAAGGTGGTCAAGCTCCCCTGCAACGCTCCGGCGAAGGCCATCCATTTCCTCAGCGGGGTGAGTGGCTGGGGCTCGAAGGGAGCCCCCAATCGAACGGTCAGCATGATCGTCCGTCTCCACTACGCGGATGGAAAGCGGGAGGACCACCCCCTGCTCGACGGGATCCATTTCGCCGACTATATCGGCCAATTCGACGTACCCGGATCCAAGCTCGCCTTCAAGCTGCGCAGTCAGCAGATCCGGTACCTCTCCATTCGTCCAAAGCGGTCGGAGCCCATACGGGAGCTCGAGCTCATCAAGGGAACGGACCGCTCAGCTCCCATCGTCATGTCCATCACGGTCGAGGGACCGCAGTAGCATCGGAAAACCGTCAGCTTCTTCGCTTCGAGATGAACTCGCCAAAGGAAGCTGCATCGAGAGTGTTGACCACCCGCTCGGCCTCGAAGCCCGCCTTGCGGGCGATTCCCACGCCAAAACGGATATCTCCGATTCCGGCGACCCGATGCGCATCGGGATTGATGCTGGTCAACAGGCCAAGCTCCCGCGCCCGGGGGCCATGCCTCCAGTCAAGATCCAGGCGCCTGGGATTCGCGTTGACCTCCACCACGACTCCCTCATCCGAGGCCGCACTGAGCACCCGCTCCATGTCAAGAGCAACCCCATCTCTCCTCAGCAACAACCTCGTGGTTACATGACCGAGCATCGTGGTATAGGGATTGGAGATGGCCCGAAGCACCCGCTCGGTCATCTCTTCGACAGGCTGGTTGAAACTCGAATGGAGCGAGGCGATCACAAAATCAAAGAGTTTCAGCACATCCTCCTCATAGTCGAGGGAACCGTCCGCGAGTATGTCGGACTCGATTCCCTTGAAAATCCGAAACTCTTTCATTGAATCGTTGAGACGGTCGATCTCCTCGTGCTGCCTCTTCACGTCATCCGGCTTGAGCCCCCCCGCATAAAAAGCGGACTGGCTGTGATCGGTGACTCCCATATAGGAAAGGCCGCGAGAGAGCGCCGCCTCGGCCATCTCTTCAATGCTCGCCTCCCCATCGCTGTATTCGGTGTGCAGATGCACCAACCCCCTGATGTCTTCCTCCTCGACCAGGTCTGGCAGGCTGGAGTCGGCGGCCTGCTCGACCTCTCCAAAATTTTCACGGAGCTCGGGATGAATGAAATCGAGACCCAGCACTCGATGAATATCCTCTTCACTGGCGCACTCGATCAACTCGTCGCCGCGAAAGATCCCGTACTCATTGAGCTTGAGGCCCTGCTTCTTCGCCAGGGCGCGCAGCGCCGTATTGTGTTCCTTCGAGCCGGTGAAATGACAGAGAGCGAAAGGAAGCTGAGGCTCCTCGACCATCCGAAAGTCGACCCCGAGTCCGCCTGGGCAGCGCAGGCTGGTCTTGGACTCCCCCCTGGCTATGACCTCGGCCTCCTCGTCCCAGGAACAGATGTGGTCAACGACCGCGGCAGGATCCGCAGTCGAAACCACGAGATCCAGATCCTTCATCACCTCCTTTGCCCGCCGGTAGCTGCCGGCGATTTCCACCCGTCTGACCGCCGCGCACCCCGTCATGTATTCGAGCAATTCCGCAACCACCTGCTCGCATTCAGCCCTCAGGAACATTCCCGACACCGACCGGATGTAATCGATCCCCTGAAGGATCTTCTCCTCTGTCCTGGAGCCAAAACCCTTGAAGGTGGCAAGGCGGCCTTCGCTGCAGGCCCTGGTCAGGGCATCGAGATCATCGAGCCCCATCTCTTTCCAGATCACGCGAATCTTCTTCGGTCCGAGACCGGGTACATCGAGCATGGCCCGAACCCCAGCCGGTACAGCCGCGTGCAATTCCTCAAGCCTCGCTGTCTCACCTGTGGTCACCAGGTCGGCTATGATCCCGGCGATAGATTCCCCTACGCCCTTCACCGAGGTCAGCTCCCCGGCATCCACAAGCTTTGACAGGTCACCTTCCAGGCCCTCCAGAGCCCTCGCCCCACTGCGAAAAGACCGTGATCGAAACGGATTATCGGACTCCAGATCGAGCAAATCTGCCATGAAATGTAGAGTCTTGACGACCTGGGTACGATCCAATGAGCAAACTCCCCGAAAAGAAAAAAAAACTCTGATGGCGATCATTTGCCACCCCGAGATGTGTCGATATAATACCGGGTTTTCCCCTCATGTTAACAGGGGCTACAATAGCCAGAACAGCCTCAGAAAATGACTGAAAGTACAAAAATCAAGCCTATCGAAAGTATCCGCAATATCGCGGTGATCGCCCACGTTGACCACGGGAAAACGACCCTGGTCGACAAGCTGCTCAAGGAAACGGACTCGCTCCCCAGTCACCAGGACCTGGGTGAGTGCATCCTCGACTCCAACGATCTTGAGCGGGAGCGCGGAATCACCATCCTTGCCAAGAACATCTCCCTGCCCTACAGGGGCGTCAAGATCAACCTGATCGACACTCCGGGTCACGCCGACTTCGGCGGCGAAGTGGAACGAGTCCTGCAGATGGCTGACGGGGTCCTGCTGTTGGTGGATGCCGCGGAGGGCCCCATGCCCCAGACCCGTTTCGTCCTCAAGAAGGCCTTTGGCCATCGACTGCGCCCGCTGGTGGTCATCAACAAGATCGACCGGCCCGACAGCCGACTCAGCGAGGTTGTCGACGAGATTGGCGAGCTCTTCCTTGAGTTGGCTGAAGAGCTCGAGCTCGACACCGTCGACGATTTCGGCGGCGAGGACGTCCTGGATTTCCCGATCGTCTACGCCTCGGCAACAGGCGGCTACGCTCGGCTCAGCCCGGAAGATGAAAATGATAACGTAACCCCGCTGCTCGATATGATGATCGACCAGATCCCTCCTCCAAACGTCGAGCAGGAATCTCCTCTACAGCTCCAGATCACCACCATCGACTACAACGACTATGTCGGGCGCATTGGAATCGGACGGGTCACCAAGGGCTCCATCGAAACCGGGGACAGGATCATGGTCTGCGGACGGGAAGAGAACAGAGAAGAGGGAGTAACTGATCTCTTCATCTTCGACAAGCTTGGTCGGACACCGATCAACAAAGTCACCGCCGGCGACATCTGCGCGGTAACAGGTATCGGCAACGTCGAGATCGGGGACACCATCACCGACCCGGAGCGGCCCGACCCGCTCCCGCTCATCGAGATCGACCTGCCGACCATCTCGATGGTCTTCCAGGTCAATGACAGTCCCTTCGCCGGAACGGAAGGAAAATTCGTGACCTCGCGGCAGCTTCGCGATCGGCTCTACAAGGAGCTCGAGTCAAATGTCGCCCTTCGTGTCGAAAATCTTCCCCTGGCCGGCTCCTTCGAGGTCTCCGGCAGAGGAACTCTCCATCTCGGAATCCTCATTGAAAACATGAGACGGGAAGACTATGAATTCCAGGTTGGCAAGCCGCGCCCCATCTTCATCGAAGAAGATGGAAAGAAAAAGGAACCGATAGAGCTCCTCCACGTGCAGACCCCCGAAGAAAGCACTGGCAAAGTGATCGAGCTGGTTGGAGCGCGCAGGGGTGAAATGATACGTTATGAGCCACAGGGCGAGCGGATTCTCATGCAGTTCAAGGTTCCCGCGCGGGGCCTGATCGGGGTCAGCTCGCGCCTGATGAGCCTCACCGCGGGAGAGGCTATTGTCTGCCACAATTTCGATGGATACGAGCCCCACAAGGGCTCGATACCGGGTCGCGCCGCTGGCGTCATGGTCTCCAGCGAAAGAGGCAAAGCCATAGGCTACGCGCTGTTCAACCTGAAAGACCGCGGCCCCATGTTTGTCGCTCCAGGCGAGCCGGTCTACGAGGGAATGATCGTTGGTGAGCATTGCAAAGAGGACGACATCACGGTCAACCTGTGTCGCGAAAAGAAGCTGACCAATGTCCGCGCATCCGGCAGTGACAAGAACATCCTCCTGAGCCCCCCGCGGGTGATGTCGATCGAGGAGGCTCTCGAGTACATCGAAGAAGATGAGTTCCTTGAGATCACCCCGAAAAACTACCGGCTCAGAAAACGTGTCCTGAACGCAAAGCTGCGGCGCAAGGATCAGCGAGACTGAGTGGCCGATCAGGCAGGCCTGTCTTCACATGGGAGATTCCGCGATCAGCATTGAACTCTGGAAACCCGAGCTCCCTGACCTTGACGTCATCGCCTTCCTGGTACCCGTCCTGGCGATGTGGATCCTGGGATTCGGAGGGATCGCCGGCTGGCTCAAGCTGCGCCGAGGCATGAGAACGGGAGACACCCGCAAGCTCTTCCATTTCTCAATCTTCTTTCTCGCCACTTATGTACACGCCAGCTACGGGCCGGCGGGCGTCAACCTGTTAGGGTGTCTCGCGGCAATCTATATCGGCTATTGCCTGTTGAGCGGCGACGGCAACCCTCTCTACGAAGCCATGGCCCGGAAATCCGATCACCCGCGAAGATCTCTTCATATCCTCATCCCCTTCCTGGCCACTGCGGCCGGCGGCATCTGCTCGCTCTCGCTGTTTGGTGAGTACGCGCTCTTCGGATTCGCCATCTGTGGAATCGCAGACGCCATCGCCGAGCCGATAGGAATCCGTCTTGGCCGACATCGCTACCGCAGCCTGAATCTTCCCGGCTGCAAGGCTTCCCACCGCTCATTCGAAGGGAGCCTGGCGGTATTCGTCGCCTCCTTCCTGGTCGCGGTTCTCATCCAATGCACCACCCTCAACCCACTATCGCCGCTTTCCCTCACCGGCAGCCTGCTTCCGGCCGCCGCAATCGCAACGGGAGCGACACTGGTGGAGGGACTGTCACCCCACGGAACGGACAATTTCACCATCCAGGTCGCGGTCTCCGGGCTTGCATTCACCGGCGCAAACCTGTCCACCGCGGCTTGAGCCCATCGGATCCCCGATTCCCCCCGGATGTGAGGAGGACCGCGAGGAGAGGACTTGGGTAAGTCCCCACCGCACGGTCCTTTTGTTTGGCGGGCTCCTGTTAAGGAGGAACGTAGGGTGTTGGGTTTTGGGTCTCTACCCCTGTAAGTGCAATTGCCATACCATTCGGAAAAAGAGACTTATGTTGTCATAAGTCTTTATTCCCCATGCCAGGTTATGAATAACCAGGACACTATTTTGCCAAGTGACAGATTATCTGACACTTTTCGGCGTCCGCCTGTCCCCTGAAAAACAACCCTAGAAGACCCTGCCAAAAACCGCCTTGAGGTAGCGCGACTCCGGACAATGAGCGGAAACAGGATGATCAGATGACGCTCCCCCGTGGTGGAAGATGCGGAAATCCCGGCCGGAGAGCTCAGCCGCATGCTGCAGGATTCGCAGGAAGTGCTCCTGGGAAACCAGGCCGGAGCAGGAGCAGGTCAGAAGGATTCCCCCTGGAGCGATGGCCTGCATTGCCAACTTGTTGATATCAAGATAACGCCGCTCCGCTTCTTCAAACCGATCCCTCTCTCGCGCCCATTTTGGAGGGTCGATGACGATGACCTCGAAGGGCTCAACTGCGTGCCGCTGCCGCTTCAGGTAATGAAAGATGTCCTCATGCACCCACTCGATGCTGGCTCGATTAAGCCTCTCATTTCGCTTGGCCATAGCCAGGGCTTCTTCATCTAGATCCACCCCCACCACGCGGCCGGCTTTCCCAAGGGTACGGGCGGCGATCGACATGGCCCCGGTATAGCAGCACCCATCGAGCACCTTTTTTCCCCGCACCATGGTGGCCAGCCTGGCCCGGTTCTCCCGCTGATCGAGAAAGAAGCCTGTCTTATGACCCGAGGGACTTACAAGCAACCTCACCTTACCCTCAGTAATCTCCACCTCCTGCTCCTCTCCTGCTCCGGGCGGCTGGTACTCCGGCACACCCTCGCGCTGAGCGGCCACGCTAGGCGGCTTGAGCACCTGGCGATAGCCGGGAAACATCTCCTCCAGGATCGCGCCGAGCTCCGCCCTGCGGCGGTAGAAGGCGTAGCTGTATGGCTGCACAACGAGCAGGTCGTTGAACTTGTCGATCACCAGTCCGCCCAGCCCGTCCCCTTCCCCATGAACCACCCTCCAGGAATCTGTAACCCTGTCGAGCCGGAGAATTTCCAGCCGCAGATCGCGCGCGGCAGCCAACTTCTTTCGAAGAAAATCGTCATCGAGCTGACACTCCGCATCTGGCGTCATGATCCGCACCGCGATCTGAGATCTGCCATGGTAGAAGCCTCTGCCGACCGGCTCACCATCGGATGCCTGCACGGCCACCTCATCTCCATCGGAAAGACCCGATGGAAAAAACTTGAACATGCGGCGGAAGATCCACGGATGGGCGTTGAGAGTCTTCTCCCCTTTCAGTTCCAGCGTAGGAACTGAATAGGACGGCGGGTTAGAATGTTCTTGGGCCGACTCGGAGAAGGCACCTTCGGATGTTTCACTCATGGCCTCGAAAGAAAACCCAAAACGACTCTTTTTTCCATCCCAAACCGTACAGCTTCTTTTTTCCTGTGACGAAAGGCCCTCCAGCGCCTGCTGATTGAATAGTGACCGTGCCTCCATCTGAAAACAAAACCACTGGATTTTCGCACCATCAACTGGAAGCTCGGCACCTGCTGATCAACTACGACGAGATCGCCCTTAAGAAAGGCAACCGGCGACACTTTGAATCCCGGCTGCTGAAAAACATCCGCGCCGCCATCAAGGATCTCGGCGGATCGCATCTGCAGCCCCGCTTCGGCCGCTTCCTGCTCAGGCTCTCAAGCGAGACCCCCCTCGACAAGGTCTGCGGACGGCTCTCACGAATACCGGGAATCGCGGTTTATTCGCCCTGTATTTCCACCTCGGCAGACCTCGACAGTGTCAGGGTCGCGATGGATTCCATCATCGACCAGTTGCTTGCCCGCGGCGAACAGCCGGAGAACTTCGCCGTTGTCTCCCGTCGGGCCAACAAGGA
>Ga0315318_10000654_pt1 | contig 14467 bp, 14 predicted proteins | sample M1200m3416metaG_FD_203703 | JGI IMG/M metagenome (GOLD analysis project Ga0315318, IMG submission 203703) | Ammonia-oxidizing marine archaeal communities from Monterey Bay, California, United States - M1 200m 3416 | ecosystem: Environmental > Aquatic > Marine > Coastal | place: USA: California... | reverse complement strand
ATCAGCAGACCACCGTTCTCAAGCGTGATGGTGTGGGATTCGCCACCCAGGTCACCCTTCTTGATGCCGTCCACAAGGTCTTGCAGCACTACCTCCCACTTGTACACCTGCGAGGCCACGACGATGTCAGCTCCTAGGGCGGTCTGGTTGGACTGGGTCCCGAACCACTTCGCACCGTGCTCTGCGGCCACACCGGTGGCACCGACGACCATCTGGGCCGTACCGGTCAGGATGTCCGCACCGTTGGCCACGTGGCCCTGGGCGGCCTCGGCAGCTAGGGCGACGTCGCTGAACGACTCGATGTAGTTCACGTTGACGGTGATCCCGGAGACGGTCGCCGTAGCGCCGTTCACGAAACCGTCGACGTACAACTTGGCGTCGCCGACAGCGATCGGACCAATCACACCGATGATGCCCGTGCTGGTCATACTGGCCGCCATGGTGCCCATCACGTAGCCACCCTGATCGGAGGCCGCGGTGTAGGCCGACACGTTGGGCAGGCCGAAGGTGTCGGCCGACGTCCCCCAGGCGAAGGCCACGTCCGGGAAGTCGGCGGCGATCTCCTGCAGCGAACCGCCGTACTGGGAACCGTGGCCGATGACCAGGTCGTACCCCTCCTCGGCATAGGCCCGGATAGCGGCCGCGGCGTCGTCCACGATAAAAGTGCCGTCGGTAATGTCGACCGCACTGACCCCGGTCAGAGCGTTGACTCCATCCACGATGCTCTGGGAGAACGCCAAGTCGTTACTGGCGCTTGGCGCAACGATGGCAATCCGGAACCCGTCATCCCCTGATGCCCCCTCAGCATCTGAGCCACAGGCCCCTGCCAGGAGACCCAGGACCGCCAACATGGCTCCAAGGCCCACCACTTTTCGGTACTTCCGTGCCTGCATGCTAAATCCCTTCGTGAGGTTCTAATCCGGCTGAAATACCGGATTTGATCGGCGGCGATCTTCGCACACCGTGGGCGTCAATGCCCCCGATCGAACGGCCGGGTTAACGCGGCCGGCTGACCGACCGTCCGACTGATGACCACGAGGGCGAGGATGGTGAGCACCGCTGGCGCCATGGCCGTCAGACTGGAAGCGGCGCCTGACACCAGGCCGAGCGTCTTCCACTGGAGCACGGTGGCCGACACCATCCCAAATAGGAGCGCCCCGGCCATCACGCCCATCGGGCGCCACGCCCCAAAATAGACCAGTGCGATGGCGATGAATCCCTGCCCGTTGGTGAGGTTCTGCTGGAAGATGCCTAGTTCGGCGGCTAGCACGGCACCAGCCAGACCGGCCAGACCGTTGGCCAGCAGAACGGTCGTGTAACGGACCCGGACAACGCTCACGCCGAGACTGTCGGCCGCTGCCGGATTCTCGCCCACGGCACGCACATTCAATCCGAACGTGGTGCGGTTCAAAAGGAAGGCCACCACGGGGACTAGCAGAAAGGCGATATAGACCAGCACCGAGTGTTGGAAAAACATCTCGCCGACCTTGGGGATGTCGGCTAGCAGCGGTATGTGTAGATCGCCGAAGCCACGAATGGGGATCGGGGTCCCGACCTTCTTCTGGAAGAGCAGGTCGCTGATGCCTAGGCCAAACAGGAAGATGCCGATGCCGCTGATGCCCTGCTCGGCGCGCAGGCTGACCGTTATCACGCCGTAGACAAGGCCCATAACCAGACCGACAGCGATGCCCACCAAGATCCCGGCGACAGGATTTCGCGTCTCGAGAATGGTCCAGTAGGCGCCAAACGCCCCGAGCAGCATCACTCCGTCGACACCCAGATTCAGGACCCCGCTGCGTTGCCCGATCGTCTCACCTAGGCCGGCGAGTAGGAACGGCGTGGCAAGGCGGATCCCGGAACCAACCACGAAGACCAGCGAAGCCACGGTGAAGAACTCGCTCATAGGTCGCAGTCCATTTCCTGAGGTTCCGCCAGTGCCGTCCCGCCGGATCGGCCGGCGACACGCTCCCGGCCAATGGCCCGCCCCTGGCCCCAACTCTCACTAACGGCCCGACGGAGTCGGTCACTGCTCACCACAAAGATCACCACAAGGCCGTTAAGTGCGACCACCAAGGCGGCAGGCACCTGGACGGCCCGTTGCATAGCGTTGGCGCCGAACTGCAACCCACCGAAGAAGAACGACGACGGGATGGTCCAAAGCGGATGCAGGCCGCCGAACAGGGCAGTCACGATGCCGTTGAAGCCCGCCGAGCCGGTGAACCCAACGCTGGAGCCGTCGGTGACAAACCGGTGTGACTCGCTCCCAAAGACGAGAATGGCTCCAGCCAGACCACACATGGCTCCACTCAACGTGAGGGCGGCCACAATGGTCCGCTTCACAGGCATCCCTGCGTACCTGGACGCCGCGTTCGAGTGGCCGACAGCGCGTAGGCGATAACCCAACGAGGTCCGCCACAGCAGCACATAGGCCAGCACAGCCATACCCACTGCCACCAGCACCCCGATGTGCAGTCGGGTCCCGCCGGGCAGCAACGGGAGGTCGGAGTTTTCCGATAGGCGCTGGGTCTGGGGCAGGCGTCCGTGCTCCTTCTCGTAGGGATCCATGATCAAGTCACGCAACAGGAAGTTCATGAGTTGCACGGCCACGATGTTCAACATGATCGTGGACAGGATCTCATTCACCCCGCTGTAGGCCTTCAACGCACCAGGGATCGCTCCCCAGATCGCCCCACCCGCTAGACCCCCCGCCAGCACCAGGGGCACCAAGACCAAACGCGGCAGCTCGCCGCAGTTGAGCGCCACCAGCGTGGAAACGATCGCGCCAGCGATCATCTGACCCTCACCACCAATGTTGATGACCGATGCCCGAAAAGCGATGCAGATGCCGATGCCGACCAGCAACAGCGGCATCGACTTGAGCGCCGTGTCGGCCAGTGCGTCAACATCACCAAAAGCGCCTTCAAGCAGGGCCTGATAGCCCTCCAACGGGTTCGCCCCTAGGGCCAGAAGCATTCCGGCTCCGATCAGGAACGCAGAAAGCACGGCGACCACGGGTACCAGCGGTCCCGCCATCTGCGGCCCGGTCACGTAAGCGAGTCGCTCCCGCAGCCATCTCCCCACCGAGGTGAAGGTAGCCCTTTTTCAACAAATCGTCGACACTTCGCTGGGCGGTGGATTCGCCAGACGGAAGCGCTGCGATACCGTCCCCCGATGCCCAACAACGTCCCACCCGGAGATCGCGACTCCCGGCCATCCACGCTGCTGATCGACCATGTCGACATCGACCAGAAGGTGAATTCAGGGGGCTACAAGTGGACCGACCGGGCGCCGAAGTGGATCCCGGCCTTCGTGGCCGAACACGACCTGGGCCCGTTCCCAGCCATGCAGGACCGACTGCGGGAGGTGGTGGACCTCGGTGGTTTCGGCTACCACACCACCATCGACCACATGATCGAGGCGTTCTGCGGCTGGTCGGCCCGACGCCATGGCTGGACACCCGACCCGGCACTCACAGTCGCCAATACCTCGGTCATCCAGGGCGTCTGGTCGTGCGTGGAGGCCTTCACCGAGCCAACCGGGGCCGTCATCCTCACTCCACCCATCTACTTCCCGTTCAACACCATTGGCGAGTCGACGGGTCGACGCACCGTGGACTGGCCCCTCACCCGAAACGACGACGGATGGCACTACGACCTCGATGGGTTGGCTCTTCTGCTGGCCGACGATCCAGGCATTCAGATGCTGCTGTTGTGCCACCCTCACAATCCGACAGGTCGGGTGCTCACCAAGGACCAGCTGACCCGGATCGTGGCACTTGCCTCGGAGCACGACGTGGTGATCGTGTCCGACGAGATCCACGCCGACTTCACCTATCCGGGTACCACCCACGTGCCCCTGGCCACCATGCCGGGGGCAGCGTCCTGCACGGTGACCGTCACGTCGGGCATCAAGACCTTCGCCATGGGTGGGCTCCGGGCCTCAGTGACGGCGTTCGCCGACGAGGACTTGCTGGCCCGCTACCGGAGGATTCCCGAGCATCTACTGGGTAACCCCAATCGCCTGGGCTGCGAGGCGGCGATCGTCGGTTGGGAAGAGGGCGATGCCTGGGTGGACCAGCTGGTCGCCCTGTTCGACCACCACCGCCACCACCTAGCGTCCCGTCTCGCCGACGAGTTACCCGACGTCTGCATGCACGTTCCCCAGTCGACCTTCTTGGCCTGGCTGGACCTCTCGGCGTTCGGGCCCGGCGACCGGCCCGGACGATGGCTCCGCGACCGGGCCGGCCTTGACTGCAAAGACGGGCCGCTGTTCGGACCGGGCGGCGAGGGCCATGCCCGGCTGACCTTCGGTACCTCTACGGCCATGCTCGACGAGATGATCGACCGCCTCGTCGTCGGCATCGGAACGAGCCCGGGATCGAGTCCTGAAACCGGTATCGGAAACAACGCCTTCCGCTAGCCTTATGTCACCAGTAAGAAACGTGCGGGCCACCGACATGGTGGTCCGTTCGCCGTTTTCTCGAGAGATCGGACCCAACGCTGTGGTGGCCCGGTCTCCTTCCAGGAGGTACCGAGATGAAGTCCGCACCCACTGACGACATGGTCCATGTCACCCGCTGGCACTGGGGATCCAAGGAATGGTCTCCGTTCTCGGCGACCGAGATGGACCGCCGCCAGAACGCCCTCCGGGCCCACCTGGCTGCCGAAGGCGTCGATGCCTGCCTGCTGACGTCGTTCCATAACATCTGCTACTACTCCGGCTGGCTGTACTGCTACTTCGGACGTAAGTACGGCATGGTCGTGGACGCCGAGGACGCCACCACGATCTCGGCGGGCATCGACGGTGGTCAACCGTGGCGTCGTACTCACGGCGACAACGTCGTCTACTCCGACTGGCGGAGGGACAACTACTACCAGGCTGTTCGGGACCTGACCCCGGGCGTTCGTCGTCTCGGCGTGGAGTTCGACCACCTCTCGGTCGACCAGTTCCGAGCACTCGAAGCAGCCCTCCCCGGCGTCGAACTAGTCGACGTCGGGGAAGCGACCATGTGGATGCGGACCGTGAAGTCCGCAGAGGAACACGACCTCATCCGTCATGGCACCCGGATCTGCGACCTCGGCGCCGCGGCCTGTGTGGATGCCGTGGTCGCCGGCGTGTCCGAACACGAGGTAGCCCTAGCCGTCACGCAGGCCATGGTCCGCGAGATCGCCTCCAGCTTCGACTTCGTAGAGTTGATGGACACTTGGACGTGGTTCCAGTCGGGCAACAACACTGACGGCGCCCACAATCCGGTCACCAACAAACTCGTCGAATCGGGCGACATCTTGTCGTTGAACACCTTTCCGATGATCTTCGGCTACTACACGGCGCTCGAACGCACCATGTTCTGCGACCATGTGACATCCGACGAACACCTCCGGCTGTGGGAGGTCAACGTCGAGGTCCACGAGCGCGGGCTCGACCTCATCCAGCCAGGGGTCCGATGCTGCGACATCGCCGCCGAGCTGAACGACATATACCGCTCGTACGGTCTCCTGAAGTACCGGTCGTTCGGGTACGGGCACAGCTTTGGCGTGCTCAGCCACTACTACGGCCGCGAGGCCGGCGTTGAACTCCGCGAGGACGTCGAGACGGTGCTCGAACCGGGCATGGTCGTGTCGATGGAACCGATGATCGCCATCCCAGCCGGTCAGCCCGGGTCAGGCGGCTACCGGGAGCACGACATCTTGATCGTGGGTACCGACGGCGCCGAGAACATCACCGGCTTCCCGTTCGGCCCTGAACACAACATCCTCGGCGGCTAACCGCCGGAACCACATCCGTCAGACGCTCCGCCCCCCGGCCCGCTGAGGGTCCAGTCGGGGCCTCCCGGATCAACCGCCAGCAGTGGTGGTGGTCGCCTCTGTTGCCTCGGTGGTCGTCGTGGTCGCCTCTGTCGCCTCGGTGGTCGTCGTGGCATCGTCAGCACCATCGTCGGTGGCATCATCAGCCGCCACCTCGGTCGTGGTGGTCGGCGGACTGGGAACGCCAGAGGTATCCAGGTCGCGGGCCTCGAGTTCAGCCAGATGGGCGCCCCTTGTCCCGTTTCCGTACCACCCGTCAGCCGTGATGCCCAGGAGTTCCTGGAGGATGATCGCCGGATCACTGGGCCCCCACTGGTAGGTGGCCGTAAGGATGGTGTCCTCGTCGAGGCCGACGGGAACCGTCGGGGTCGTCACCTCATCATCGGCAGCATCGGCGGGGGCGACGGTGGTCGTGACTGCGGTCGGAGCAGCGGTGGTGGCCGGCGCCGGCGTGGTGGTAGTGGTGGCCACGCGCCGGGCCATCAGGGACACCTCGGCCTCGATCTCCAGGAAGTCCTCCCGGAGCTGGATGATCTCAACGCGGAGGGTCTCCAACTCGTCGTCATTGGTCTCCAGAAGCCCGCAGCCGGTGGCGGCCAGGGCGACAGTCAGGAGTGCAGCGGGGATGGCGACGGAGGTACTTGTGCGCGTGAGCATGGGGTGAGTATTCCAGAGCCGGACCCTCCACGCGTGTCGCCTCCCGAAAATGCTTACCAGCGACCGTTAGGTCACGATGATGTGCCGAGCGTGATAGCCCTCGGCGCCATCGGGGGCAATGTGCTTCGGACGTTCCGGCTGGACCTGTCCGGCTCGGTCCCACGCCCGGACCCGTAGCTTCCGAGCTCCGGGCTGGGGATCCCAGACCGTCGACCACTGGACCCAGGACTCGCCGTCGCGACCGGGGCCCACACCCCGCTCCAGTCGACACGCCTCCCAGGGCCCGTCATCAACGGCCAACTCCACGGCCTCCACGCCGGACACCGGCGCCCAGGCCACACCGGCCACCGCCTGTCGTCCCGAAACAGTCTGTGACCGGAGCGGTACGTCGATCCGCGAGGCGATCTTGACCGGGGCCTCCTTGGCCCAGCCTCGGGGGATCCAGTAACCGTCCACCGACATGGGCGTCAGCTCGATCTGCTCGAGCCACTTCACTGCGGACACGTAGCCGTAGAGGCCGGCAATGACCAGACGGGCCGGAAAACCGTGGCGGAACGGCAACGGATCGCCGTTCATGCCGACGGCCACCAATGCCGTGCGGGCGTCATCCAGAACCGAACGAGGGAACCCCGCCGAGAAGCCGTCCACCGACCGGCCCATCACCTGCTCTCCGTCGGGTCGGACTCCCACCTCCTCGAGAAGCTCGATCAGCGGCACTCCGGTCCACACAGCGTTGCCCACCAGGTGACCCCCCACCTCGTTGGACACGCAACTGAGGGTCACGGCGGCATCCACCAGATCACGGGCCAACAGGTCATCGAGCGTGAACGTGAGGGGTCGATCGACCAATCCGTCGATCCGCATTGACCAACTAGTGGGATCGACACGGGGGACGACGAGGGCGGTGTCGATGCGGTAGAAGCCGTCGTTGGGGGTGATCCATGATGAGAGTCCGTCCGGCGGGCGCCACGGACCCTCGGTGGTGGTCGTGGGCGCCGGGCGGTCGCCATCGGTCCGGCGCACGCTGGGCAGCACCACGTCGCGGTAGGACGCCGAAGCCCGGTCGGCGAGAGCCCGACTTCCCAGAGCCAGGGCGCCACCGGCCACGGTCAGGCCACCGGCGTACCCCAAGAACCTCCGCCGGGTCGCCGCCCGGACCTTCGGGTCCTCAAACGGCGAGGCACCTACCTCTACATGGAGATCTTCGCCGTCAGCGACTGCTGGTCGATCGGCCTTCTGCTGGCTGGCCCCCAATGAGAAGATCCCAACACCGACCGCAGCGGCCGCGGCCAGCACTCCGCCCTGGCCCGCCCCGGACCTGAGGGCGGCGAGCGCTCCCAGCAGTCCGGCGAGGCCCAAGGCGACCCGACCGGAGGTCCCACGAGAGCCGACCCAGCCGCCCAGAACCACCGCCACACAGATGATGCCCGTCAGCAGCGCCGGCTTCTGGGCTGCGCCCAGGATGCCGATGGTTCGTCGGACCAGCCAACCGGGCGCAAGGTCCACGGCGACATCACCGACCGAGGCGACAAGCGACGCATCGGCGAGAGCCACCCCGAGGAACTCCCCCACCCCGAGCGCCAGAATTGCCGATCCCGCCCCTACCGCAACGCCTCTCAACATGTCCGACTCTCGGGCCATGACCTGGAACCTACGGCACCGGTTTCAGATGAAGTTGCTCTCGATCAGCGGTGCGGAAAGGTGGTCTCCACCGGGAGGGACTCGATGTTTGAGGCGTTGCGCTTCAAGACTGGCGAAGCCTTCGTTGAAGCAGTCGCTAGCACCGGGTCTGAGGTAGGTCCCGTACTCAACCGATGCCGATGCTGAGCAAGCCGGTCACCGCGATCATCAGGCCGCCAACTAGAAGTACTCCATGAGTACGAAGCCCACTGCCGCCTACTTCAGTTGTCGCGATTCATCCTGTCGACAAAGAGCGAGTCGCACGACCTTCGATTCTCGCCCCCTGTTCGTTGAGGTGTTCGCCGATATCGCGCCACAGTGCCCGCAGCCGGTAGTGGGGCACGACCGGAAATAGGTGATGCAGCAGGTGATAGTCGTGTCCCCGAATCAGGAACGTCGACCCGAAAAACGTAAACACCCTGGTATCGCGATAACGGCCTGTCTCGGCATGCGGATGGTGGGGAAGCCAACCGAACACCAGCGACAACCAAAATCTGGCAGCCCAGACCGGGACATACCACAGCAGCCAGACCAACTCTCCGTAGCCGAGGATTGTGCCGACGAGGAGTACTGCGAAGTGGCTAAGGACTACCGGCCGGGCAGCAGCCACCGCCTCTGGACCACGAAGTTCAGCCATTTGCCCCAGCCGGGCCGCCAAGCCGTTAGGAATCAGGCGGCGTAGCGGTGGGGCCACGGCAAGAAGCGGCTGAAGCGGGTAGAGCACGGTTCCAGCCACCACTCGGCCGAGTATCTGGCTGGGCGACCCCTTTGAGTTCAGGACATCAGGATCGGTTTCGTCATTGGTATGGGTGTGGTGTTTCAAATGTGTGATCCGGTGTGCTTTGAAAGACTCGCAAAGCAGCCACCCGGCCAGAGCCCCGACCGTTCGATCTACCCATGCCAACGAACGTCTTCCACCCGACAAGGTCTTGTGGACCGATTCATGCATTGGCATGTAGCAAGCCTGGAGAAATACGGCAGCAAGAAACATTGCCAGCCACAACGGGAGCTTCCCTGCAAGTTCGAGACTGACAATCAGCACCCAGCCGGAGACACACCACGCGATGTTGAACAAACTCCGCCAGCCGATCGCCCCCGTGTAGGGAGCGATGGCGTGCCGTTCATACAGGAGGCGATCCGTTCCAACTCTTGGCCCCACAGGACTCCCCAGCCTCTCAGCGCAGACAACACAACCCGGTGTTCAAAAGACTAGTTCGGGGCACTCCGTGCCGGCTATCAGACAGGAGACGTAATAGCCATCGATGAAGGCCCCGCCTCGGCCTGCCCGATAACTGACCTACACCGGAGTAGCACCCTCGGTATTCGGCGTCTCCCCCGGGGAGGTTCGGGATTGTCAGGGCCTCGGCCGACCAGAAGAGAGCAACTCGGCTATTGCAGAGGTGAGATCCGGTGACCTGAAGGTGAACCCGGAATCCTCCAGCCTGACTGGTCGAACTCTGGCACTAGCTAGCAGCAACCCGTCTGCCATCTCACCGAGGACAGCCCGTAGCACCAAGGCAGGCGCGGGGAGCACTGCTGGACGCCGAAGAGCACGTGCCAACTCGCGAACAAATTCAACATTGCGGCAGGTTCCGGGGGCCACCAGGTTCGCCGGGCCCGCTACCGGCGTGTCCAATAGATGAAGGAGGGCCCGGATCTCGTCTTCGAGTGTTATCCACGGCCACCACTGTCGGCCGTTGCCAAGCCGGCCACCAAGGCCTAGTCGGGTCAGGGCCAGCATTCGCCCCAGTGCACCGCCGTCAGGCGTACACACGATGCCGGTTCGGGCCAGCACCAGACGGGTGTCAGGCGAGGCGATCGGCGCTGCCGCCGCCTCCCATTGTTCGCAAACTTCGGCGAGAAAGCCGGTCCCCGGCTTCGAGTCCTCGGTGAGTTCCTCATCGCCGCGGTCGCCATAGAAGCCGATTGCGGAGGCCGACACGACGACGGACGGTGGGCGATCCAACCCGGACAATGCTTCGGCCAGTACCTGAGTTCCCTCTACGCGACTGTTGAGGATCCTCCTCCTCTTGGATGCCGTCCACCGGCCGTCGATGCGTTCACCTGCCAGATGGACGACGGCGTCGATACCTTCGAGGGGCATTGTGTCGATCCGGCGGGCAACCGGGTCCCAGGCCACACCACCAGCAGGCGGGCGTCGTCCAACGGGAACAACCCGATCACCGCGCTTTTCCAGAGCAGCTGTCAGGGCGGTTCCAATCAGCCCTGAGGCGCCAGTCACCGCAACCGTACGCATGTCGATTTCCTCCTCAGAGATCCGACGCCAGCGGATGGGCAGTCGGCAAACTCGTACGCCAGTATGTGCGGCGTTCGTCAGATCGCCACCGTCAACTTGGAGTCCCGAGGAGCGAATTGATGGCCCACTTCAGGTCAAGTGTCAGCATCGACGCCCCCAGGGCTCTCGTCTGGGAGGTAATCGCGGATGTACGTCGGCACTCAGACTGGATGGCCGATGCCGCCGAGATCCGACTCACCTCGGTGCAGGCGACCGGAGTGGGAACGACGTTCGAGTGTGAAACCCGAGTCGGACCACTCCGAACACTCGACCGAATGGCCGTGACCGACTGGGAGGAGGGTCGTCTTATGGGCGTTGAGCATCGCGGCCTCGTCACTGGTGTCGGCAGGTTCCGTCTCGAAGACCAGAGCAACGGCGGAACGATTTTCTTCTGGGATGAGGACCTCTCTTTTCCCTGGTGGTTGGGTGGTCGCTCTACCGCTGCGTTGGCACGTCCGCTTCTGGCGCTCATCTGGCAGCGGAATCTCCGACGACTCGCCGGCATGTTCAAAGATGGTTCAGCGTGTTGATCGTTCTATCTCACAAGGCGCTCGTGACCGCCACTCAAGGGGCAAACCACGGGCCCGTCGTCCAACTGGAACTCGGTTACTGCCACCGGGACCAACTCGACGAACCCAGCGAATCGGCTGCCCGGTCACGGGCACACCGGACGGGCTGAGTCTCCAAGCATGCCAACGCTCTCACTTCCAGATCCTGGACCTCCCTTTGAGGACTTCGTAGGCGAACGGCACCTGGCCGTGCTCACACTCGTGAGGCCCAACGGCTATCCCCACACCACCCCGGTTGGCTTCACGTGGGACCGAAACACGGGATCGGCCCGGATCATCACCTGGTCGGGAAGTGTGAAGGCAAAGCTGCTCGAGGTAGGGCAACTCCGCGGTTCCATCTGCCAGGTCGACGGTGGGCGCTGGCTCACCATCGAAGGGGTAGCCCATGTCACCAGCGATCCGGGCACCTGTGCCGAGGCGGTCGCCGCCTACGCCGCCCGCTACCGGCCTCCGAAGGATCGCGGCGACGAGCGCAGAGTTGTCGTGATCGAGGCCACCAGGCTCCTGGCCAGTACCGGTCTCGGTGCCGCTGCACCGCGCGGTGCTCGCGGCTAGCGCAATGCACGGACCGCGAGTCTGGTCATCTCGGGACTCGACGAGGAGGAACCGGTGGCGACGTCGCGTCTTCACGGTCCCTGCCATCCTGACCGGCTTCTTTGCCTTCGTCGTGCTGCTCGTACCGGCGCTCATCGTCGGCGGAATCGTGGACCTGCTGGCCCGGCGACGCGGATCAACGGTCCGGCTCGCCATCTATGCCGTCTGGTGGGCCGGGCTGGAATCTGCGGGGGTGCTCTGGGCTGCCGTGCTCTGGGTTAGGTACTCCCTCCTGGGCCAGTTGGACAGCCGCAACTCCCTGCACGCTCACAGCCGGCTCCAGCGATGGTGGTCGACCAACCTTGTGCGGGGAGCGCGGTCTCTCCTCGGTATGGCGCACGGGTTGGAGGGCCGTGAGGCACTCCGGGCGGGGGGGCCGCTCATCGTGTTGGCCCGACACGGCAGCCAGGGCGACGCTCTGCTTGTGGCATCCATCCTCGCTACGGCTGGGCTACGGCCCCGTTTCGTCCTGAAGCGGCAACTGCTCTGGGATCCGTGTCTCGACGTAGTGGGCCACCGGCTACCCAACTACTTCGTCGACCGTAACTCGACTGACAACCGGACCGAGTTGGACAACATCGCGCGGCTCGCATCCGATCTCGAAGACGACGAAGCGATCGTCATCTTCCCGGAAGGAACTCGGTACTCAGATGCCAAACGGAAACAGGCGATTGACACCCTCGGAACCACAGCACCCGGTCGGGTGGCCTCGGCGCGACGGCTTCGGCACGTGCTCCCAATCCGGACCGCTGGCCTGCTCTCAATCATGGACGCAGCGCCGTCGACCGATCTGCTGTTCCTGAACCACGTGGGTGTCCACGACTTTCGAACCCTCGGCGACTTGTGGCGCAACGTCCCGTTCCCGGTTCCGATCCGATTCCATGCAACGCGCATCTCGCGCAATAAGACCCCTGGTGCAAGCGAGGTGGTCGACTGGCTAGATACCCGTTGGGAGGCGTTCGACGACTGGGTAGCCACCAACACCCCGGAACCATCTTCGTCAGCTACCGCATCTTGAACAGCAGCGTCGGAGTAGCCACCTTGTAGGCCTCGTACTCCGGGTCGCCGGCCCAACGCCGGTCGGCTGACGCTTCAAGGAGTGGAACTCCGCTGACCCGGGTGAGAAGAAGCCACACGAAGAATGGCGAGACCAGGGTCACCATGCTCCAGCCCGAAAGGGCGGGGAAGGCCGCTACGGACACGCCGAACCAGAGGAGAATTTCTCCGACGTAGTTGGGATGCCGTGATTTCGCCCAAAGCCCGGTGGCGATGAACCTGTTCAGGTTCTCGGGTCGTGCGCGAAACCTGCGCTTCTGTTCGTCTGCTGTGACTTCGATGCCGAATCCGAACACCCAGATAGCCGCCCCTAGGAGGACTAAGGCGTCGACTTGACGGTCTTCGGGACTGGTGATGGCGGCCAAGGCAGCCCCGGCGGTCAGTAGAACCCAGAGTCCCTGCAAGGTCCAGGTCATAAGGAACCAGGCAAAGCGGTACTTCATGGCATCGAATCGGGTGTCGGAACCAGCGGCCCTGACACGAGTCGTGAGAAACGCCCCGAGTCGCAACGCCCAAACCGCGACCATGGCGGCAACAAGCAGAGAATACGAAGTCACGGAGCCGCGGGTAACCAGGGTGAGGGCGACGACGGCGAGATACGTGAGGGACCCCGTGAGGTCGAAGAAGTGCTCAGTGTGGCCGAACCATGAAGGAACGAACACGACCCACTGCACTAAGAAGACCAGGAGGGCGCCCCACGCGAAGATCGGAAAGCCGCCCCAGCGAAGGCCCCCAAAACTCCCAGCGAATGCCACGAGAACCCCGATCAAGATCGCTGCGCCGATAGCCAGAACAGAGGTAGAGGTCCTCACAGCACCAAGGTCCCGTTACTCATCGAGAGGCCACCTCGGTTTTTGCGGCAGCGGCCATTTCGGCCATGGAGAAAAACAGGTGGTCGGTTGCCGGAAGACCAGCCATGCCGGTTTCCGATAGGCGGGTCCGATCAATCCACGCGTTGGCAAGACCGATTGCTCGGGCTGGGATCTGGTCGTGTCTGATGCCCTGGGCCGTATGCAATATGTCTGACTTGCCGTACCCCAAGTCGGACTCCACGTGTTCGATCAGGTACTCAAAGTTGGAGGGGTCAGGCTTGTACGAGCCGATGTCCTCGGCTGTGTAGACGGCGTCGAACTCGACGCCCAACAACGTGTTGGAGGCGGCGAATCCCGCACGGTCGACATTGGACAGGATCACAAGCCCGAAGTGCCCGGATAGGAAACTGAGGGAATCGGCTGAATCGGGAAACGCCGGCCAAGATGGAACTGACGCTCCGAACGCATGATCGAGCATTGGCGACGTCTTCAACTCCAGGTCCTCGGCCAACGCCCGGTGCACGCATTCCAAAACGGTGGGGTAACTCATAGTGGGCGCTGCGCACTGCTGCTCCGCTTCCAGGTGGTTGAAGGCCGTAATCAGGGCGTCGCGCTCGAGGCCCGTTGGCGGGTTCTCCACCAAGAGCGGCTGGAACGCATCCCATATCCCGGTCTCCCAATCGATGAGTGTGCCGTAGCAGTCGAAAGTGAGGACTGAGTGGTCAGTCAGGCGGCGAGTCATGTCACAAGGTCACGGATAGGCGCAGTCGATCTGCATGATCACTCAGACCAGCTCCGCAACTGTTCAAACGTGTAGATGCCGGTGCTGTGCCCGTCGTTCCAGGTGACGTTCAGGCCCCACGCGCCGTGCAAGTCGGCGGTCGTGATCTGTAGCCGGACCGGGTTTCCATGGGTAGGCCAGGCTTCCTGCCCGCGATCTCGGAGCGACCGACACGTCGCACACGGGCAGGCGAGGCGAAGTTGCATCAGGTTGAACTC
>Ga0315318_10000653_pt1 | contig 14480 bp, 3 predicted proteins | sample M1200m3416metaG_FD_203703 | JGI IMG/M metagenome (GOLD analysis project Ga0315318, IMG submission 203703) | Ammonia-oxidizing marine archaeal communities from Monterey Bay, California, United States - M1 200m 3416 | ecosystem: Environmental > Aquatic > Marine > Coastal | place: USA: California... | reverse complement strand
TACGTGGGTTAGCATTAAGGTTTTTGTTTTATCTAAGGCACCACTATCGGTAACCCCAGCCATTAAACCAATTTCATCAAAAGTAAATGCTTCGACTTGTGCCGAACTAGCCGAACTATCACTTGACGGAATTGATTCTCCCACAGCCGTGGCATAGTCTGCATGTGTTAAATTCACACTGAACTTCACTTTGGATGTGTTATTTGGTACTATTGCTCCAGCCCCCATGTCCTCTCCTGGATAATACACGGTATTTGTAGTCAACTGTTCATACTTTGGTACGTACAGTGATGAGTTACTAGCCGTAATGGCTAGTTGGTCATATGTTGGGTACACTCTAGGAGAACGATAAGAAAGAGTAGTAGTTGAGGTGCTACCACCACTGCCAAATTGCATCCAATTAATTGATGGTGCATTGCCTGATGAGTTCACACTCGTTGCAGTGCCTGCCATGGCCGAGGCCATCACATATGCCATATTTCCTGGATGAATTGCGTTTTTCTTTTGTACAAGTACATCGCCACTCTCTCTATCATAGATTTTAAGTGTGCCAATTACTTGTGATTGTATTAAGTCTTTAAACATGTGTTTTCCGTCTCTTAGATTGTTTCATATATTTATCTACTAATGTATTTATGCAAACACTCACTTTAGGTTATATAGTCACTCTATTTTACGATAAGTCTTGTAAAACTAACTGTAAAGGAGTCTCAAGCACATATACTAAGTCATTATTAGCAAATGAATGCCCTAGACCCGTATATAATACTCTGTCACTAATAGTAAGTGATGTACTTGCTTTCTTATCATACATCATAAATTCTACCTTAGAAGTGCCCGCTTTCTGCACTGCTATTAATTTTTTGTTATTTTTAGAGGCAGTACCAAACAACGATGCGTTATTTACTACCAAAGTTGTGCCATTGAATGATGAGATTGTGCTTAAAGATTTAACTCCAATATTATAACCTCTACCATACATATCATACACATAAAATTCTGTTTTATCAACGGTCTCTGAGCCAATTCCACCAGTAATATCGCCTGTGTATGTTTGCAATCTTACTATCGATGCCTCTAATGCTTTTGAGTCTACTAAGCCAGTGTCAAATCCACCCTCTTCTGCTGTTGGTGTGAATCTATTTCGCAAGAACTGTCCCTGCTCATATTCTCCATCAGCAATGTCGTTGAACGAACTTGGTGTTGAAGTCGCATAATCACCACCGTCTAACGTAGAGTCTAAGTATCTACTGTTATTACCAAAGTCTAAAGTAAGAGCCAATTTCTCATCAATTGTAGTAGTTGCGGTCATCGAATCAGTTGTAGAGTTTATTCTTTTGATTTCTCTTATCTTCGCATGATATGGCTTTGCTTCTCTAACATACTCTAATATATCTTCTTCACTATCTCTTTGATAGACTGCATATTGTTTCAATTCTCGATTATGTAAATCTAAATCAAAATAACTTGTTTTGAATAACCAAGAAGGATAAGTTTTTTCTGTGTAAAGATATCTAATCATAGAAAAGAATATATCATTAATAAATGAAGTATTTGGATAATCTCTGATTAAATTCATCAACTCGTGTACTTGAATTCCTACTGAATTATTATAATAAGTATCATACCCCGTTTCTGAGAATGACATCGCATCGAAAGATACATTCAATGCACTCTTAGTTCTGTGAACTAATTGTAGTTGTCCTTCATGCTCAAAATAGTATTCATCATGTGTTGGTAATTTTAATTTAAATGACTTTATACCATTTTCATATTGTTCAATCATATCAAACTCTCTAGTAGTTGATAGATATGAGAATGAATTAATCGTTTTATAACTGTCATCTATGTACCAATTACCTAGACTGAAAATAATATCATCAGTGTCTATGTATTGAGCATACTTAGAATACACCGTCTGTAACATTTTGTTACTCATCTTAGTGTTTATTACTGAAGCAAGGTTGCTATGAGTCTTTGAAGTATTACTAAACCAATTGTTCTTTGTTCCTTCTACCGAATAAACTCTTAACACATCTCCAACTACCATTGTATGTTGCTTACTAATCTTTAAATTATTGCCGTCAATACTTAGATAACTTGCTTTTACTGTTCCTGAGTTTGTAGTAACAACAATATTATCAGTTGTTAGTCCACTCATAAAGTTGTTTCCGTATTTGTCTGTTGGTGTCGCAATTGCAAAGTTAACATCAACTAAATGAGATGCTTCTAATTTAATAACATAAGATTTCAGTATAGTAACGTTAGAGATAGAATTTGTCAAATCATCTAGGAATACACTAGGTATAGCAGATTTCGAATCTTCTGCTAACATTTCCCAGTCTGTGTGTCCCTTGACCAAACCCTTTTCTTGTTGATACTCTAACGATGCAGTAACAGTCTGACTATCATATGATTTCGCATTATTACTAATAACTACACTTGATGTTGAAACTGGCAAGAAACTGTTCTTAGGTCCACCAGAATCAATTAACATTTTTAGTTCTGACGTATCATCGTCTTCTGCCCAATAGAAATAATCAGTAACGATTTTGCCAGCATTATCATCATAGTATTTTTTAGTATTATATGTTGATGTAGTTGTTGGTAATGTTCTAGATTTTGTCCACTTCTTTACAATTACAGTTGAACTTGGTACTATTCCGCCCCAATACTTTCGTACGTAATCAATGTTTAGGTTTCCATTGGCATCACCATAATCGTTGTAACGATAGAAACGTGCTAAGTCTGTATCCCACCAAAGTTCATCAAGTCTTTCGTCTAACCAAATATCATTACTTGTCGTTGTATCATATTTTGCTGGGTCTGTCCACATAACATAATCTAATTTAGACATGATAGTGCCAGGTAGTTTTAAATTAAGTGGGTCATATACTTGATGAATTGTGGATTGTTCACCATCTTGAATTATTAATCTCTTTGTCAAATCTGTATCTATAACTTTTGTCTGTCTAGCATGGGCTGTGAATCCGCCAACTGGGTCATAGTTTAAAACTGCCCAACCAGATGAATCATATTCATCTATCCACAACTTACTTGCATTGTTTAGTCCTAGAATAGTATTGAATTCTGTAAGTGTAGCACCGTTGACACCGATTGTGTGTCTTATTGATTTCCAAATCATTGCTTTGAAATTAGCACTTGATGTGACATTAGAATATATCAACGATAGTCCTATCTTATCCAATATTGCAGTAGAAGTTCCAGAGAATGTCATCTGTACAGTGTCGTTAGTGAATATCATTCTGCCATCACTTGATATGCCTACTGTAATGCCAGATGCGGCAGTGATTTGACTTGCGAACTCTAATGCTGTTGGACTTGAGGATTCTGTATTACTATATGTTCCTGCTGTTATTCCCATATCGCCAAGAGGGTCACCAGAAAGATTACTTGTGACTATACTCTTTTCTGTACTTGTTATTTTCACTTGTCTATCAGACTTGACTGCGGAAACAGTTGCACCCGAGAATACTTGAGTATTTAAGTCAGATACTATTGTGTCTGTGGCATCAATTGCAACTGTAGTTGTTGCAAATCCTAGTCTGCTCATAGCACCCGATGTCACTTCAACTATATCTAAATTATGATTTGTACTTGTGACCTTAATTGTGCCTGTGACAACTTCAGCAGTAACACCTAAAATAGCCATTGCGTTTATTTGTTGAACAACACTTGCCTGTGTTGGATTAGAATTAGAAAGATAAGTTCCTGCTGTTATTCCTAATTCAGATAATGCTGTTCCAGAAATAATCATTTGACTTCCTGAACTTGCTATAGTCATGCGATTGTCTGCGCCAACTATAGCAGTAATGTCAGTTATTGTAGTTAAGTCTGTTGCTAAGTTATCTAGTTTTGAATCTGTATATGAGTTAGAAATCGAAAGTCCTAAATCAATTAATGAAGCACCAGTCATAGTCAGTTGTGGAACTGATGTTGTCAATCTTAATTGACTTGATGAGTCGGATGCTACTACTTCACTTATTCCAGTGTTAATAGCAGTCACAATAGCAGTTAAATCGTCTCCGCTATTTAACGTAATCGTAACACCATTAATCGTTAGTGGCTTAGTGGCTGCCATCACCGGTGATGTAACTGTGCCTTGAACTTGTATATCTTCTACATATGAAGTAACACCATCAATAACAACAGTGCTACCTGTCGTTAATGTAGAACTTCTTGTTGCTGTTGTGGTCTGTGATATACTATCAGTTGAACTATAATCAACAGTCAATGATGTGCCATCTATTGTTATTTGGTCACCTTGTGTTGAACTAAATGCACCTGTTGTTTTTGCAACAGTTCCAGAGAATGTGACTGTTGTGTTTGTTCCATTTTCAACTAGACCAGCATCATTATAAACAACAAATCTTGCTTGTTCACCTTCAGATACGATTGGGTTTGCAACTGTTCCTAGTATTGTTATTCCAGTACTAGTAGTTCCCGACGGTGCGTAAGTAAACGTTGTGCCGTCAATTGAAATCGAATCGCCACTAGAAAATACTGGATTACTTACTGAACCTATTGCTTCTACACCAGAATCTTCATTCGTTGGCACGAATACACTGTTAGTAGTTGTTGAATCTATCTCAACAATTAGAGGTTCAAAATCTTCTTCAAATACTAGATACTCGTGTATCGTAGTTCCGTTTACTGTTTTCGTTCCGTTAGCGGATAGAAGATAATATCCACCTATTGTTGGACTTATTTCAGCGGCTGAAATTTTTAAATAAATTGGCTTATTAGTAAATTCTTCAGCAATCGCATTTGTAGTTCCAATATATAATTGGTTGTCTGATGTTTCTCCTACATAACTTATTTCTGCTACTTCACTTAGTCGTACAACATCCCAATCTCTATCCTCATCTGCTTGTACCCAAGATATATCTCCCTCATACAATGTTTTGTCTGTTAGATTAACTAGTGATTCGTGTGTTGAAGTGACATAGTTTACATCTGCTTCATCTACATATCCTGTTGTTTTTAGTGCTATATTCTTTTTACCAGATACTTCTAAAAGTTGTTTAGTTGGGTCTGCATAATCTATTAGATATGGGTCTTTAATCATACTAGATACCGTAATATCTTTTGTCATTGTAAATTTATTAGACTCGTGACCGTAGTCACTTAGTTTAACTGCCCAAATATCAGCATGTGTTATATTCTCAAAGTTATTATTGTTGTTAACAATCTTGTTAATACTAGAATTAGTTCCTTTGTGAGATAAAAATCCTTTATAAAATTCTAATTGTGATTCTCTTTCAACACCATGATTTGTTAGATATGCTCTTGTAGTATATCCGTAATGATTTGATTTTAACTTATTAATAACTGAAAGACCTTGGTCAACAAGAGTATCTCTATAATAACGTGTTTCTTCAATCATTGTATCGAAGTTTGGTATTAATTGGTTATCGTTAACGATGTAACCATCTACTGCCATAGTTCCATCCCAATCGACAGTTCTGTTACAGTCTACTTGCATTCTAAGATTTCTATTATGATTATGCGGGTCGTATATCACATCTCCATAACTGTCAGTTCTGTCAACAACAAATGCGTGTTCGATATCTCTGATATCCATTTTCATTCCATAGATAGGAACAGTGCTTTTAAATATTAATTTAGAACCATCTGTGCGGAAACTAAGTTCAGAATTTGGTATAAGTCTACCTGCTGAATCTATTACACGATAATAATTTTTAAATGTCTCACTGGTCACACTTGCAACACCATAAGTCGAATTGAAACTACCGCCTGTTAATAACGGAGTAAGAGTGATAAAGTCGCCGATTTCATGTATCTCTGATTGCCATTCTAAGAATTTATATAACAGATTTTCCCAATCTACTACATCACCGAAATCACTTGTGTCTGAGAAATCCCATCCTACTAATTTAAGATAATGCTGATAACCCATTATCAAATGGGCAACATCGTCTATTGATTCTAAAATGTCACCGTAGTTATAATTCTTTACTGTGTCATTTACTAATTCATTATATCCAAGTGCTTGAACTTTATTAACTCTAGGCCATTCTGTTACTGGCTTCCAATCTTTAATGTTATCATCAAATATTGAAGTAGATGTATGATTTGTAAGGCAAACATACGGAGTATCATTCCACAATATATATGAATCCATTCTATAGTATTCGCCAGATTGCCACTGTTGTAGTGTAAGTTTGTCGCCTGATGTTGAGAATGCTTTTTCTCCACTTGCTTTGTCCCAGCCCATTGAATAGAATGTAGGATTAATCTCGTCATATCCGTGTACTCTAAAACCAAACTTATTAGTTTTAGGTTGTGATACTAATGTCCACCCACTATAGTCAAAAAATGTTCCACTAGGGGGTGCTGTTTCTTTTGTTGTTAATGATGATACTTTTCTTTTATAATATTTGCCATCATTCAAGTTCAGAACAATATCGCCCTTTATGTAAGTTGATATATCTGCAAAAGAGTATGTTGGATGTTTTTCATCTAGTGATACTTTTTCTAACACAATAGCACTAAAGAATTCACTTCTGTTTGGTACACCAGCGTGAACAAACAAATCAAAGTTGTCTGCTGGCAAATCAGTAAATCTACTATTTGTCAGTGAGTTATTCTCTGTTTGTAAGTTAAAGTTGTTAACAAAGCCACCTAGTTTTGAACCTAACTTAAATGAATAATTGTCTTTGTCTGTAATTACTAAGTCAGTGTCGATGCCATCATTTTTATTTGAGTAAGCAATAATGTTTTTCATTTCAGTACGATAGTCATACATAACCTGAAATGGTTTTGTTAATAACATTAATATAAATTCAGCAAAGAGAAACTCACTACTACGAGTCCATGCAAGTTCAACTGGAGAGTTATCTCCATATTCCCATGCTTGGTCCATCAACGCAATCTCGGCCGAAGTTAATGAGTTGCCGAAAAACAAAGAATTAGGAGTTTTTATATTTCCTGAAGCATCAACTGGATTAGGAATAGTTAATGATTCTTGATTTATAAGATTATTCCACCAATACGATGATGTGTAATTTGATGGTCCATATTTTGTATCGAAACCTGTAGGCTTTTGTGAATATTTTAGTACTTTCCATGGCTCTTCTAGTGGTCTATCTGTTCCATATGTATAGATTAATTGTCCTCTCCAATAACCACTTATAGCATCATCTTTTGCTCTGTAGTTCCAAGTCTTATAATCACCTGCATCAAAATCATCATTGTTTAAGTTATCAATATTATTACGCATCATCCATTTCTTAAAGAATGGATACATAATATATTTCTTTTCAGCATTCGTATAATCACTGGAAGAACTATCGTATATTCCATAATTCATACTATTAACTTTAGAACTTGTATTATCTGTTAGGTTATTGAATATTAAGGTTTCAAATGCAAGAAGTATGTCATCAACTTTAGTTCCGAACTTTGGAACTAATGAGCCATCGTGTCCTCTAATAAAGTTTACTGAAGGACTATAATTCGCATCTGTAATTGATTCTGGCTGATATGCTGGAGCAATTCCTAATGAAGTTGCACTTGGCGGTACATAAGTTTCTTTTATGTTACTATAATTTCTAACAGTTATTACATCGCCAGTCGACCTTGCTGTTGTAAAGTTTATTTCTGTTGCACCAGAAGATAATGTATAGTCTACATTTAATCTCTGAACAACATCATTTAAGATAATAGTTACGTCTTTGTCATTTAATATCGAGTTAGTAAACGTTGGCATAACTTGTTCAGTTGCACCATTAATAACAGAAACATCAAGTGCTTGATAGTGGGCGTTTGCCTCACCAAAGTTCACCATTGTGCTGTCTCTAAAAATACTTACACTCTTATGTTTTCCAAGAGAAATAGTAGTAATTGCTTCTTCTAGTATTTGTAAATTTGTCTTTGTTTCACTTGAATCTGAGTCTATAATAGATTGAACTGTTGTGAGTAATTTATTTTTATAACCATTATATGCACCCGATAAGAATTCAGTTGCTTTAATTGGATTATAATCTTCTCGTGTTAATGCAAAGTATGCCTCTTTGATATCTATTGAGTTTCTAACGAGAACACTACCTTTATCAGCAAATCTTAATTTAGCATCATTGCCATCACTTCCAACACTAGTCGTTCTATAATTGTTGGCCGCATTTGCACTTCCTGTTAAACCCGATACAGTTTCAATTATACGAACACAGTGTTCATAAACAAGAGAATATGGCATTTCTGTATTATAATATGTTATGTTATCTACATTATATTCTAATGATGGATTAAGTCTTTGAAACACTGTTTGCCCATCAAAAACTACTGGAGTATCAGTACAATAATCTACATATATGTTTCCAGAAACTGCTTCTGTTAATATGATTTTGTTTGTAGTACTGTTGTATATATAATTTCCTATTTGCTTATCACCATTTACATATAAATCTATTCCGTTTGTGTTCTTTGGAGATTGAAGTAGTTCGATTTCTGAAACTGATAATTTATCACCTATTTCTTGTCTTAGATTTCTGTAGTCGAATGTTGATGGTGTCATCAACTTTTTATAATCTGTATTATATTTGTACGTTGACGATTCATCTAAGTCTATATTAAATACAAACTCACTTTGATAGTCGCCTGCTTTTAGTTTAGGTTTAAATCCTAATTCTGTATCTGTTATATAATTAGCACCAACTACGTAATGAAATATGTTTATATCTTTTACATATGCGTTATCTGAATCGTATGATTTGAATGTTGGTATTTCGCCAGAAGTTGCTACTGCGGCTGATGAAACACTCAACTCGATATCTTTATCGAATTCAATAATTGGTCTTAGTGCTTGTGATATTTTTGTAAAGTTTGAATCTGTAATTAATGATTTGATATCATCATAATGATACCAAGAGTTATTAGTACTCCACCATGAACCCGCACTTCTGTCTATTGTGACATAATGTTTATCGTTTGAACCAGAAATTGAAGCATCAAATCCAGGAGATACCCAGTAATACATACTGTAGTTGACAAACTTGTCTAGGTCGATTGGAAGAGCAACAGCGTTTAGAGTGCTATTAAATAATCGTCTGTGGTCGTTTGTTAATGCACCTTTATTATAGGTCGCATTCAGTAAGTCATCATAGAATACACTATCACTTGCATCTCTGTTTGTGAATGTTGGTTCTAAACCGTAATTATCTCGTGCGTATGCTGAAGATGGAAAAGAAAGATATATATCACTACTTTTGAATATTCCTTTTTCTTTTCTACCAACAAATGCTTTTGTTTTCTCCATCTTACCAGAAGAGAAGGCGCGGTCAAGTGTCGTGTCAAATATTGTTTCTAACTCGCTATTCTTCAGGTGCCCTGGTAAAAAGTCATAAATCTTCTTTGCCATGTTATCCGCCCACTAATTCAGATTGTGCCAATTGTGTAATTATTTTTACATCGTTTGATGTTGTTACTGCCATAAATATTTCGTTTAAGGCACAAGAGATACTTAATAAGTTTGTAAATTCATTTGAAGAATATTTTGGTGTAATTACTACACTTGAAATATAATCTCCTAGTTCTTTATGTAAGTATGCCGCAAGTTCTGAGAAGTAGAACGTGGCACCGAAGTCCCAGTTATCAATTGCAAAATATTCATTTACTTTTTTAGATACTTCTGTTTTTATTTCACTATCAGTATATCCTACACCCAACCTTTTAATAACTTTGAATATTGCTTGATTTTCATTTTCTGCATATGAACCGAATAAGTATTTAAACTCTACTGGAATATAAGCAACGTGGTCAGCGATGGCTGCCTTTGGCTCAATTGTGTTCATTATTTTTGATAATTCAAAATTATTAGGAGCAATTGGTTTAGTAGTTGTAAAGTTATTTGCTATCCATTTCTCTACATTTCTTACGTAATCTGAACTTAATACATACATGTCAACAATGTTACTTGTACTAGGGTCTATGCGTTTGTCTACATCTGCATAATGTTCCCATCTGAAACTTGCAAAGTTATCTTCAACGAAAGTTATTCCTTCTTTTACTGAGTAAGTAACTGTGTTGTATACTATATCATCGCCGCCTGCACTTGTATATGTGAAAGTTGAATTCCAAAGACCACCGATACGTTTATACCATGTGCTGTTTGTTGTATTAAACCATAATGTGGCAGTTGATGGTACCGAACTGTCTGGGTCTGTTGGTCCAGTATCTTGTGCGGCCGCTATTGCAATCTTTGATGCTCTTTCGTATGTTACATTATCTTTTATATAACTTTCTAATACAATCTTCTTACTAGCAGTAACATCCAGCATACTATATGGATGGTCATCAATGTTTGAAGCGAATAGTTTAACTTTTGTATTATCTTTATAGCCAGCACCCGTCAAGTAATCATCATATACATATGATGCCATAGATTTGTACGTTGCTGTTGTTGTATTTGTTTGTGTTGCTAAATCAAATGATGCTTTAACTCTCACTGAGTAATCTGCAATATCAGACAATGTTGTAGGCGTTCCAACAAACACGTCAATTAGGTCGCCAACTGTAACTGCATGTGTCCAGAAAATAATCTTATAATTCTGACCTGAAGTATTTGTAACGGTAACGTGGTCTGGGTCAATAAATGTTCCAGTTTCAGTTCTAAGTAGTACATTACTAGTTGTAAGTGTTGTTGCACTTGTTATTGTGAATTCTCCATAAGCATACTGTTTGAAATCTATATCTGAGTCAAGTGTATTGATTTGGAATGATGTTTGCCACGGTAACACAAATGTATATTCGTCAAATCCTGAATGGTAAGTTACTACCATATCATTTTGTTCTGCATTGTCTGAGTTATCTCTGAAAACAAAATTGCTACTTGTTGAGGCCGCATTAAAATAATCTAAAGATATTTTTCCTTTAAAACCAAGAGTAGTAAGGTCACTAGCACTGATAGTCGTAAAAGAACTGTCTGCGTTTGCTAAAGTTTTTATATCTCCAGGTTCACCTTCATAATTTATAGTAACATTCGTAAGAGAAGTATTAGTTTCAGAAGATGCTGTTACTGGACTGTCTAATCCTATGGTTGTGGATAATGATGTTATAGTTGACAAGTCATCAATTCTTAATTGAAGTTTATCTATGCCGTTTCCTAAGTCTGTAGCATCACCAATAATTTTACCTGATGCTGTCGTTGGCGCAATTATGTGTGCTGGCAGTAATGGAAATTCTAATCCATCTGGCGATATCAAAGAATGAGAGTATGTTGTTCCTGAGACTGCTGGATTACTGTTAGCAAACTCGTATGATTCTCTTGCTCCGGTGTATTGAAACACAGCATCAAAAGATGCGCCAATTGTATTATATACTGCTGAGTTTGTTATTGGTGCTTGTCCAATAGTCACAACATCGCCCACAGTAGAACCATATCCACTAGTTGTAGAGCCACCAGTTGTTAAATAGTTTAGATATATTGCATCTCTTGTTGATAAGTTAGTTTCATTATCAATTACGTCTGTGGTGTTGCCATAGAAGAACTTGACTTGTTCTCTACTCTCAAATGCTATCTTTTTGCCTGTGAATTCTGCTACATATTCTGATTCATTATCTCTAATACCAGAACTATAGTTAAACACTACATGACATTCTGCTGGCGTTCCTGATATTGTATGTAACTGCCATTCCCATATGTCTGTTTCGCCTGATTTTAGTGCGTATTTTATTGTAAATGTTTCTTCAGTAACACTATTAACCTTAGTTTTTATTGATGTTACTTCTGCTTCTGTAAATTTAGTTCTTAGTCCTCTTACTACGTTTACAATAGTTCCATTTTCTTTGATTGCTTTGTTTAGAGTATAAGTAGTTCCCGAGACTGCTATGACTTTTGCATATGTAGTTCCAGACAATGATGATAATTCAAAAATGTCACCTTCATTTACATAATCAACTGCCACTGTTGTTGCTGAAATTTTCATATGATTACTAGAATCGTATGTGTAGTTTTTTGCAATAGGAACTAAAATACTACTAAGTCCTCTATATTTGTGGAAAAAGGAATTTAAAAAACTTGGATGTTTTATTGCTTTAGTAAGTTCGTTTCTTATAAAGTTATCACTGTTACCTTGTAGTTTATTGTAACTTAATGGAATCTTTATTGTTTCATCTTCAACAAATAATGAGCCGTCTGAACCAGTGACACTTAGATTTGAGTGATGTCCTAAAACATCGTCCATCTCGTAAAAACGAGAGTTACCTGCAAAAGAAGTATTAACTGCTTTGACTTTTCTAACAACATTAGTGCCAAGAGATAATGGATATACGTTATAATCTTGTGCGTTGACCATTCTATCTTGCGAGTAGTAACTTCTTGGAGCAGTTCTACGTATACTTCCGTAAGTTTCACCAGAATAGTTTTCACTGAAATCTCTAGTGCTTGTTATTGTTAAAGTTATTCTATATGTTCTATTATCACTTCCTTTATATGGAATTGTTACAACTTGATTTGTAATATCATCTGCGTTTACAGTAAAGTTTTCATTATCCACTGTTCTATACCATGTTCTATATAGACCAGTTGCGGCATTACCAAACACGCCATCAGGATAATGTAATTCAATTCTGTTGTTCTCTATTGAGTTGATACTTACAATGTCTCCAGAGCCAGTTCGTAAAGCATTATAAATTGCAGTTTCACGTGTATCGTTATCTACTTTTACTACACTTGAAACGTATGCTCTTTGTGAATCTAGTTTTTGTACCCATACATCCGAGTTTGATACATTGATATTTGTAATCGATTGTGTTCTGTTTGAAATTGTCGTAGTATAGTTTTCGTCTTGAGAGTTTAATTGACCAGCACACGCATATACAAAGAAACCTGTTCTATCACTAGCAGAGCCGAGATTATCATTACGATTTATAATTGTAAAATTGTTGTTTTTATTTGGTTCATCTTCAAAGATGCTTGAATTTGTAGTATCAATCTTTACACGAACTGCTTCAAATCGTCTAGATTTTCCACCTACATTAGAAGAAAATGGATAGTTTATATTTTTTGAATTTACGTCTTCGTTAATTTCATACAAAGAATGTTCTACATCTGCAATTGTTAATTTAGATGTAGGATTTTGAATTTTGGTAGTTGCAGAGAAAGAAGAATTTAAGATACTTATAAAGTTTTCATACCAGTCTATATTATTGCTGTCGTTCCAATTAATAATTTTTCCAGAAAGACTGACACCCTCGTTGTCTAATACATCTTCATCAGTTGAGACACTTGAAATCTTCATAAAACCCTTTGCGTTAATTGGGCGTGTCTTATTATATCCTAAAGTTTTGGCCATTTGAAGAATACTTGCTCTACGTTCAGCAGTATCCATAAAGTTTTCTCTAGTGTTCATGTCTAGTCTAAATGCTAAACTGTGTCCTAGATATGCAACTAAATCTAAAATTGCTATGAATTCTGAACTTGCTATGAAGTCATTGAATTTATCGGGATAGGTTGTTGCTGTGTAGTCTAGTAGGGCCGCTCTAATTGTGTCGAAGTCGTATGCCTTAAGACTAACGTTAGTGAAAGCAGTATAAACTGTTGTCCAACTCTCACTTGCGAATAAATTATCTGTACGTTCTTGGCTCATAATATTCTCTCTGTTATTCTCTTGCTAAGTCTATACTTAACTCTACTGGTTCGCCTGTTGGCAATATTTTAAGTCGTAACATAGCATTTACTGTGTGGTCCGAGTCTGTAATGTCAACGCTAACAAAACTACATCTCGGGTCATCGTTTACAATATCTATTAAATCTTCTTCAATCAACTCAGTTGTTTCTTCAGTTAGTGGCTCAAACATCATATCGTGAATAATTGACCCATAAGTAGGCAACATCACTCGTTCACCTTTTCGGGTCATGATATGATTCATAAGGTCCTCAATCACCAAGTCTTTATCTTCTAACTGATGATTTATCGCATTTGTATTTTTGGTACTAAAACCTGTAAATAATGGCATAACTTTGTTTTCTCTGTAGTTTATTACACATGTATTTATCTCCACTTAATATTCGTAGTTTTAGATTGACAAATGGATGCAATTCTGTTATTATAGTACTAAATAATACTATTAATTATATCAAAGGATAACAATTCATGCCAAATCTAGTACCAATGGTCGTTGACCAATCAACTAATGGAGAACGTAGTTACGACATTTTCTCTCGTCTATTAAAGGAAAGAGTCATATTTCTGACTAGTGAAGTGAATGATTACCAAGCAGACTTGATTTGTGCCCAGTTATTATTCCTAGAAGCAGAAAATCAAGACAAAGATATACATTTTTACATCAATTCACCGGGTGGCGCAGTGACTTCTGGCATGGCAATTTACGATACAATGCAGTTTATTAAGTGTCCAGTAGCAACTACTGTGATGGGCCAAGCATGTTCAATGGGTTCATTACTTGCTCAGGCTGGTGCTAAAGGAAAACGACACGTA
>Ga0315318_10000651_pt1 | contig 14513 bp, 9 predicted proteins | sample M1200m3416metaG_FD_203703 | JGI IMG/M metagenome (GOLD analysis project Ga0315318, IMG submission 203703) | Ammonia-oxidizing marine archaeal communities from Monterey Bay, California, United States - M1 200m 3416 | ecosystem: Environmental > Aquatic > Marine > Coastal | place: USA: California... | reverse complement strand
CTGATAGTTTGGTTTCTTTTTTCTAAATTAAGCACTCGTGTAAAACTATTGTTTACTGCCGCCGTATAGTATGCAAATGGATTATCTGATTTTGCTTCATTAAATTGTAAACCAATTTGACTTAGTTGCACTAATGCTTGCCCACGCATTTCGTCAACATAAGTATAACCTCTCCAGTTTGCCCTATGACTGTATCTTTCCACTAGTTTTAAAAACATTGTGCCTAGTTCGTTTGATATTCGTCCATGTGTAACACTAAAATGGCCGTTACTTAAACTGCCTTCCCAGTGGCTTCTGCCAACCTCTACAATGTTTTTGCCTTGATAAGCATAATGTTTAAAGGAAGGAAAATTTACCCTTGCTTTTGTTTCTGCTTCGTTCTTAGGGTTTCTTTTTCTACCAGGCTCATCTGGTATATGCTCCATGGTCATAACTCTAAAAACAATATCTTCTTTATCAATGCTTTTAATATCTACTAAAAACTCTTTCTGTTTAGGTTTGTTTTTATAATCTTTAGGATCATGTAGTGCCATCGCGGCTTGATATGCTTCTGATTGCATTTTTGAGGCCCTATTTTCACGAGCCTGTTTTAATGTATTTCGATTAATCTTTTTAACATCTTCTAAAATAATGTCGTGCCATTCATATTTTTCGTCTGAAACGTAGCAAAAAGAAAGTTTGCTTTTATGAATTTGTTTTAGAATATCCTTATTGTTAAGATAATTTACTTTTTTAGCCATGTAATCTCCAATTAGTTATACAACATTATACACAAAATTATGATTATGTCAAGTAATATTTATCCAGAATCTTTTGTTAAAACATCTTTTAATGATTCCGATAAATAGTTATATTAGGAGATACTATGCCAAACAAAAGAACACTATTAAATAGAGCTGAGGCGAAGCCGACATCCTCCGCTACTTTAAGAAGTAACCAGAAAACAAGCACCGGAGGTGCCCATAATATGTTTGATGGTATTAATACTCAAAAAGGAACAGCAACAGATTTTGACTGGAGAGCCCGGCTACGACCTAAGTTAGGTGGACGTGATTTGTTTTGGCAAGGTGCATTAGAGATAGAAACTGGCTCAGATCAAAATAGAAGAGGTAAAGGTGTTCCGATAGATTACCTACTTAGACCATTGTATGAGTCTGGAGGACTAGTCTGGCAATATACACCAACATTGTTCTATGCTGGAACAGCAAACTATAATCAACAGTCGTTTCATGGAACTAACTATCCATTGAATACTTACATTAACAGCGAACCACCTGAATTACCACTCATTTCAGATTTTACAGCAAATACTATAGATGAAGCAAGATACTTACTAGGTGTTATGCATTTTTGTAAAATAGCAACAAAGAGTTTCTTCGGTGACATAGCAGTAAAAGATGGGTTGTATGGAACACCACCTCCAGTATTACTATTTGAATATTTAGGAGAGCACGGATTTAATAAAGTGCCAGTTATAGTAACACAATACACAGTCAACTTACAAGATGATGTAGATTATATACCTGTAGAAACCTCCACAGGAGGAGACACAACCAATGTTGAAACTACTTATGTTCCTACAAAAGTAAATATAGCACTTACATTAAGACCGAATTACACACCACACAAATTACGAAAAAGATTCGACTTGCGTTCATTTACAAGTGGAAAAGATTACGGAAAAGGATTTATTTAATGGCTGATTTTCATACAAGAGATAGTTTTTTAAAAAATACTGGTTCGTTTGATCAGTTTTTAGATATTAATAACTTACCAAACATACCAAAACAAATAGATGATGAGAGTTATGTAATCGATGCCGCCTATAATGAAAGACCAGATTTATTAGCATATGACCGATATGGGTCTAGCAGACTATGGTGGGTATTCGCATTACGAAATCCGGATTTGATAGAAGATCCGATTAGGGATTTCAAAGGTGGATTAGAAATTAAAATTCCACCAAAAGGTATGTTAGAAACTATATTAGGTTAATGCTATGGCAATAGGAGATCGAATAAAAAATTTGTTTGGCGGCGGCGACAAGACGGCTCCACAAATACCTGATCCAATAGTAGGAGAGGTTTTCGGGAATGTCCTTGATCACTTTAACTCATATACTTATAATGCAAAATTATATATGATACCTGCTGTAGGCTCTAAGCCACCTGGTGCATCAACACCATCTGCAGATGGATTACGAAGCACACAAAGTATGGGCAGAGCATCAACCACAAGTAGTGCAGAAGGCGGATTTTTACATAACTATTATAAAGCAATTCCAGAAGAAACTGTAGTTTTAGCACAAACAGGTGTAACTGCGGCAAATCAAATAGACGAAATTTCAATTGAGAATATAGCAAAATATGATACTGGATTTGAAACAACAGGTATTAACTTTTCGATAATACAACCTGGAGCGGCAAACTTCTTAGATCAAATATTATATGCTAGAAAGCATTTAGGTATAGAACCATATGCATCTGATTGTCCGCTATTTTTAGAAATAAATTTTCAGGGCTATGATGAAGATATTGATAATCCTGAGATAGGCGGAATGCCATTAACTACTGGGCCATGGATATGGCGGATGGCATTAAATAGAGTCTCATTAGATATAACAGAAGAAGGAAGTAGGTATGACGTATCTTGTGTTGCTACTTCTTCTATACCATACCAAGATCAGTTTTATACTATGCAAAAAAACTTTGACACTTCTGGACGAACAATTACTAAGCATATTAAGCAACTAGAAGCACACATTAAAGAATATGCTGAAAATAATATGGACAAGTATCAAATACAAGATGAAATTGTTTTTGATCTTAGCGGATTAGTAGGTGGCGAAGATGGCCTTAAAAATGAAAAATTAACAAGTAACACAGAACAAATGGCAGAAACCACAAATAGAATAATGAATCCTGAACTAGAAGGAAAAACTCCGGAAGAGTATGAAGATATAATGAAAGACGCAGGCAAAGAAGAAGGAACATTAAATATTGTTGTTGAAGATGACAAAATTAATATTAAAGAAGGTGTAAGTGTTTATGATTATATTTGCACACTTTTAAGTATGAATAAAGAGTTTTTCGATGATGCAACTAGGTCTGTAAATGCTCAAGACCCTAAAAAAATTAAAGCAGATAAAAAGAAAAATGCATTCACAAAATGGATTAAAATTAATTCTGATATTGAATATATAGGTTTTGATAGCATGAGAAATATTCATGCTAAAAAAATTACATATAAACCTTACATATATTTAAGTGCTGACGAAAGAGTTCAAGCACAACAAGATGAAAACATATTAACAGAAGAAGAAAATCAAGCCAGAATTGCAGATATGAGTTCGTCAGTATATAAATCTTATCATTATTTGTTTAGTGGCAGGAATGATCAAATCATTAATTGCGATATAAGTTATGATACAGGTATTGCATTTTTATTACCACCTGCAGGCGGCACAACAGGTGACTTTAGTGTTACTGGCGCAGACTTAATATCTGACTCTGCCTCTCTTGATAAAGATTTAACAGGTGGAGAGTTAGCAAACTCGGCTTTAGAAGCTCAAGATGAAAGAGCAGTAGATAGACTTTTCTCTAATGCTGACCAGAACGATATTTTAGGTTTAGGCAAAATGCTTAAATATTCTGCACAAGAATTAAAAGAGGCAGTAGACAATAAAAACTCTGTAAGTGCAAAAGGAATAAAAGACCTGCTTAAAGACAGAGCACTTTTAAGCAACATTTTAGAAAATGAACAAAAACAAAAACAAAAAACAGCCGCTGATGCTGAAAAACAAACTGATGGCTCTGAGTATTCTAATCGCAGAAGTGGCTATGTTTACTCCGGTGATTTAATCGGTGATATAAGTAGCACCGCCAAATCTAACCTGTTATGGGGACAAGCAAGAAACCATAGCACGACTGCAAAAGACAAATATGAAACAGATGATCGACTTTTTAGAAGAGGCAACGCCAGACTTAAAGAAGGCAAGGATGCGGCCGACTCAGTAGAGCCACCATACCAACAAATGCACATAGTTAATGACGCAGGAGAAAGCACATTCGATGGAACACCGAGAAATAATTTATTTGGATACTACATGCAACAACATGCAAACCCGGATTTCTTATTAAAATTAGATATGAACATAAAAGGTGATCCATGGTATTTAGGCTCACCATTTACAGGATCATCTAAGCCAGTAGTTAAAATGTCGGAACATACAGATGACTCAAATAGTAATTATGTAGTTTATGATAAAAGAGATAATTTAATATTATTTGATATGCAATCCCCTAGACTATTTGATTTTGATGTTGACGAAGAAGACAACAATACTGGTTATTGGTCACAAGAAGGAACAGCATATTTTATATCTGGTGTATACTTTTTGATTAAAGCAGTAAGTAAATTTTCAGGTGGGGTGTTTACACAAGAATTAGGACTAACTAAAAATACTGCATTGAAGTTAAGTAAACTAGAGAAAAAAGTAGACGCCGCAGAACAGCATAATGATAGGCAGTCAGCATTGGACAACGATAATGGGTAGACCAACTAAAACAAGAATTAATAAAAAGAGTAATAATAACCCTAAAACTAAGCAAAGGGTTGGCTCTAATCGTATTAGTGGTATCTATATAGGCGAAGTTATTAATACAATTGATGTAAGCAGAACTGGTCGAATAAAAGTCTTTATTTCAACACTATCGCAAGAGAAAAATGATAAGTCAGGTTATTTTGATGCAATTTGGACATCACCATTTGCAGGTAGCACTAATCCTAGAAAAATTGGAAAAGAATTTAAAGATCCGGATCAAACAATAAGTTCATATGGTATGTGGATGGTTCCTCCCGATTTAGGTAACCAAGTATTAGTTGCATTTGGAGACGGCAATACAAAATTTTGCTTCATAATAAGTTGTTTATATCCTGACATGTATGCTAACATGGTTCCGGGTATTCCTGCAGGTAAGAACTATCAAGACCTTGGTAAATTGTTACCCACAGTAGAAAAGAATAAAAAGACTGCTGATATAACGCATAACGATACTTTTAGACCAGTTTCACATACATTATCAGAGTCAATAGTAAAACAAGGGTTAGTAACCGACGGAGTAAGGGGTGCAACATCAAGTGGCTCAAGACGCGAATCACCAAGTGAAGTGTTTGGGTTTTTAACACCAGGAACAAGAAAATCAGATATTACAAAAGATGATAAAGATTGGAATGTTAGATTAAGTGGACATCAATTTGTAATGGATGATTCTTCAGACAATAAACAAATTAGAATTCGAAGTTCTGAAGGCAACCAAATTTTATTAGATGATAATGAAGGTATAATTTACTTAATTAATAAAAGTGGCCGTGCTTGGGTTGAAATGAATTCGTTAGGAGATATTCATATATTTGGTGAAGGCTCTATTAATATGAGAGCAAAACAGAATTTTAATTTAAGAGCAGATCATAATATTAATATTGAAGCCGGAAAAGATATACACCTTAGAGCCGCTGGAGACATGACTGGTGATGAATATGTAGGTGAAGGTGAAGGTTCCGGTGGACAAATTTGGGTAGATGCCGCAGGTGAAATAAAGAATATTGCAAGAGCAAGCATAATGAATAGGTCAATTGAAGGTGATGTTCAGTTACATGCTTCAGGATCAGTTAAAGCAGAAGCGGCCGCTAATAATATAGAATTGAAGTCAGCCAAAAATACAATTATTGATACAGGCGAAAAAACAAGTATTAAAGCAGGCGGAGATGTTACAATGTCAGGGCAACAAATTGTAGAAAAAGCAAATAAGGTATTAATGAATAGTGGTGGAGCAGACACAGATTCAGCAGGAATAAACGATGCGGCCGAACTAGGCAATATACCTTCTGTGCCCCAAGAAGACTACACAAGCCTACAACCAGAGTATGATGCTGATTCAGAAGTGTTATTACCAACAGGCGGTAAACGGACTGAGAAATATCAAGTAAAAAGTATTGTCGGCACTATGGTAACAGCAGAGCCATTTATTGGGCATACTCCAAGCACACCTGAAAATGAAAACCCAGATAGTATAGCACCGGATGAAAGTTTAGCAGATAATATGCCAAACAACTCTAACGGACTAACAGACTCAAACGGCAATTCAATTCCTGCAGATGTAAATACACCTGGAGGATTTAGTTCAGCAATAGGATATGATGCATCTGGGAATCCAATTATGAACGCACCAAACAAAGATATAGCATCAAATTTTGGCCCCGCAAGTGCTAAAAAGTTACAAGAAACTTTAGCAATAGGAACAGCATTAACTGCCGCAACTGCAAATATTAAACCCTTAATGTCGCCAACAAAAACTCCAGGTGGGTATAAAATGATCTCAATAAATAAGAAAATGGATGATTTTTCGGCAACTGTAAAACAGGTAGGCGTAGATATAACAGGAAAACCAGCAGATATATCTTCTGGCGCAATAGCAGGCATGCGAAAAGACATTGCTTCAAGTATGAACACCGCTAAATCCGGCGGAGATGTTATGGGCAATTTACAGAAAAAAGGTATTGCAGTTATTAAAGACGGTAAGTCAACAATTTATCAAGATGCAAGTGGTAACAAACTTGTAGACTTTAGTAAAGGGTTAGGAAAGACCTCTAATTCACTTATAGCAGGAGCAGAGTTAAATGCTACTGCTGATGTTGTTAGTGGCTTAGTAGGAGGTGTTCAAATGTCAGATAATCAATTTGCGGCTACTACTTTGATGGCTAACCACGTCGGAACTGACAATTTTAAACAGAGCAGAACATTAAAATTAATTCAAGGAAATAATTTTGCACCTGTTCCAAATAGTATGTTAGATTTTAATAAAGGAACCGTAGGCAATAGTGGAAAAGTTGTAACAAGACAAGATTATGTTCAACGAGGCCAATATTATGGAGAGTTATTTCAAACACCTGATTCAATTCAAATGCCTTCACCAACTGGCATTTGGGGAACAACTGCTAGCCAGGTAAAAGCAGAAAGACGAAGTAGATTATATGCTACTACTTAGATTGTTTGTTATATTTTTGTTGTAAATCAGCAAATTTAATGTAGGCCCGGTATTTTCCTTCTTGTTCTTCAGCAACCATTTTTTTAAGTCTTTCTATTTCGGCTCTTAAACTATTTACTTCATTATTTTTTTCAATAAGCATAACTCTTAATTGTTCTTCTAAGGTATCATTGAGTCTTTTTTCTAATGCCACTATTTTTCCTCGATTATATCTTGCAACAAACTTGTTACACTATTATTTAACAAAACCCCGCTATGTCCTGCTTCTACATGAATATTTTGGGTCTTAGTAAATTTGGGCGGTGTTCCGATTTGGCTATCGCATGTAATCAAACCATCGTTACTTTTACCACCTATACCAGCAACAGAATTTGATCCCTTAGTGCATACTATATTAGTGTGCGGTTTAACATACTGCTTCTTTTGTAGTAAGTTTAAAACATCAGCATTAGGTTTATTATGTTTCCATTCAGGATCAGCAAATACCCAACCAAATATTCTTGCTACTGGTGTGCCATGCCATGGTGTTGCAATAGTTATTAAATGTTTAACATCTGCATGGTAAACACTAGCAAACCAGCCTGCTAAAATACCGCCAAAACTATGACCAACTAAAATTACTGGCTTTTTACCAAACTCTCTTTCTTTCTGTTGTTTTATATTCTCAACAAGGTCGTAGGGGTTCTCTGACATTTGATATGCTGGAGAAATGCTTTTGTGTTTAGGAAGTATTAATTTATAATAATTAAAGTTGTCTGGATCAGCATTTGCACCATGTATGTAAATTACATCATGCATTACTAATAAGAATTTCCATTTCTGTTAATTCTTTAGGCTTTTTATTTTTGTTATATCTATGATTACCTGCAAAATTTACAGAATCAAATGTTGCATATCTATGAGTTTTAGTGTCATAGATTCCATATAATTTAAATTTTGATGGCCTACGTTCATCAATACGTCTAAAACGGTCTGTTCCTGCTTTTTTGTTTGCTTCTTTGGCTATAGACCAAATCCTATCGAATTCTTTCTGAATGTTATACATTTTTCCCTCGTTGTATAATGAATGAAAGTAAAGTTAATACTTACCGTTATGCATTGTTTAAGAAGATAAAAGTGGCAGTATAGTTGATTAAAACATCTTTTAATGATTCTGATAAATACTATTATGGCAACAATATTTAAAGGATTTAACACAGTTAATAAAAATAAGGCACCTTTTGGGTTAACCGACGAAGAATTAATCAAACGCGATTTGATGAATCATTTTTATACTAGACTGGGCGAACGACCTATGCGTCCTAATTTTGGTAGTAGAATACATGATATATTAATGGATCCATTAGATACTATGTCAACACAAGATATAAGAGAAGATGTAGAGAGAATAGTTGCATCAGAATCTCGTGTAAAATTACGAGATATAAGAATGGATTTTCAAGACCATACATGCAGAGTTGAAGTAGACTTGAACTTTAACATTTTACGAACAGCAGATACTTTGTATCTGGAATTTATTACTGAGGAGGTAGGCTAATGGCACTTATATCAAGACAAAATAATTTATTTGCCGCCGAAGATTGGAAAGTAGCCTATAAGGCATTTAGCGAAGTAGATTTTCAGGCGTATGATTTTGATACAATAAGAACAACATTAATAGAATATATTAGAACAAATTTTCCTGAAACCTTTAATGATTATATTGAGAGTTCAGAATTTATAGCAATTATAGAAATGTTAGCATTCCTTTCACAATCACTTACGTTTAGAATGGATTTAAACAGTAGAGAAAACTTTTTAGAAACTGCAGAAAGAAGAGATTCAATATTTAAACTTGCAAGAATGTTAGGATATAATCCTAAAAGAAATATTCCTGCTAGTGGGCTAATGAAAATTGAAGCAGTCAGAACTTCAGAACCATTACAAGATAGTATTGGTAATGACATTAATAATGTAAATGTTTTCTGGGACGATGCAAATAACCCAGAATCATATGAACAATTTATAACAATTATAAATGCCGCGATGGCATCATATAACAGATTTTCACAACCAGCAAAAAGCGGAATGGTTGCTGGTGTAAATGTTGACTTATACGAGTTAAATACTCCTATTACAAACCCAACACAATTTGACTTTACATTAGAAGCAAGTGGTGTTACAAGAAATTTTGAAATAGTCAACACAGATTTTTTAGACAATGATGTGTTTTTTGAAAGACATCCGAATCCTATAAACAACTTTAACTTAATATATCAAAATGATGGGTTAGGTGTAAGCAGTAATAATACAGGATTTTTTGTAATGTTTAAGCAAGGTGATTTAAAAACGCAATCATTTAATTTTGCAACACCAGTAGAAAACAGAGAAGTAGAAATAAACATTCCAAATATAAACGAAACAGATTGTTATCTACAAGAAATAAATACAGACGGAACAGTAATTAACGAATGGAAAAAGATTCCAAATACTGTTGGCCAAACATTATATTATAATGATTTAGCATTTGGTCAAAGAAATTTATTTGCTGTAGAGAACCTTAATAACGAAGGTATTAAATTAAGATTTCCAGATGGCAATTTTGGAAACATTCCTTTTGGTAACTTTAGATTTAGTTATCGAGTTAGTGATGCTGAAGATTATACTTTATATCCAGAAGATGCAAGATTAACAACTGTAGGAATACCTTATGTAAGTGCTGATGGTGACCCGCAGACATTAACGATTGTGTTCTCATTAAAAGAACCAGTTGGTAATAGTGCAGGTCCTGAAGACTTAAATGCAATTAAAGACCGGGCACCAGAAACTTATTATACTCAAAACAGAATGGTAAGTGCTCAAGATTATAATGTATTTCCTTTAAGTAAAAGTTCAAACATACAAAAACTTAAAGCAGTTAATAAAACCCACGCCGGGCATAGTAGATTTATTGATATTAATGATCCAACAGGAACATATCAAAATGTTGAAACATTTGCAAATGATGGCGCACTATATTCAGAGATTAAAACATCGACAACAACTTTAACTATTAGTGATAGTATAACTCCAACAGAAGCAACTGTTACACAAATACCTTTGATGTTAAAAGGTAGGAATTTAAATAACTTTGCTTATGATAATTTTAGAGAAATATGGGAAACAGAAACTGCAAACAAATTTGATTTAAGCGGTCTTAACGCAAGATGGATGACACTTCCAGTAACAACTGGTGATTCATTAACTGGTTACTTCTTAGAAGACCAAACCGGCACTGACAATATTTTAGATGCATCATCCCCATTGTTTCAAATGTTTAAAGAAAGTAACTTTGTTAAATTTGCTGACCCATCGGATATATCAAAAGTTAAATGGGTAAGAATAGTAAGCATAGATAATAATGGTTTGCTATCAAGCGGATTGTCAACATCAGTTGGGCCTGTAAAAATAAGTGCAAAAGTTGACCATGGTTGGAAAGCAATGGAAGTTATAGCAACTATAAGAAGAACATTTTTAAATACAGAAGTTAGTGCTATCGTTTCAGAACTTGAGAATAAAAGAACATTTGGTTTAGGATATGAGCCTACAGATGATTCATGGTATGTTATTGCAAATGCAGATTTAAACAAAACAGGTGACTGGTCACCACAATATGGTAAAAATACATCTGAGTCAGGGCTAGATGCAAGTTGGTTATTGAAGTTTTCATATAATCCATCGGCAACTGCAACATATTCTTATACTACTGAAATACGAGGACAACAATATATAATCCAAAGTAAAAATGATCTTAAGTTCTATAATATTAATAATGTTAAAGTAGCAGACAGTTTTAATACTGCAAGTAGAGATCAAATTGTTTTAACTAAATTAAATTTTAAACCTGGCGGTGTTGAGTCATTTACTTGGGCAGATTCTGGAGTAGACGGAAATCCGGATGCATATTTAAGTAGTGAAACATCACAATATTATACTCCAGTAAACGGAAGACCAAATATTCCTTTAAGAACTAGAGATACAAAATATCATGACATTGGTATCAATTGGATAACCAATATGGGGATATTTAAAAACGGCAACGAAGCAGGTAACTTATTTGTAGATGCACAGGCAATATCTTTACAAACATATAAATTCCAAACAGCGGCCACAAACTATTCAGGTAATTATCCAAATGTATCAATATCAGATTACGCAGGACAAATAAATTGGTGGCCTGCACAGGTAAATGTTGCATTTACTACAGAAACATTTGGGGTAGATCTTTATAATGCAGGCGGCAATGTTGTTTATAGAGACCAACTGGCTAACGGAACAGTTAGAACATTTACTGCTCAAAGCAACGGAACAACATTAGATTCTACAGGAACCCTTACAGGTCGAATTAAAAATAACTATGCAAACGTTTCTGCAGGAACCGGAACACTTGCAGTAAGGAACTGGGACGGTTCTGCTGTAACAGGTAGACATAGTTTTGTAGCAGATGGAACTGGAAAGTTATCGCAAGACAAAATAGAAGTTACTTATAAACAAGATAAAAGAAAACTAGACAATGAAATTATATGGGATGTCGTAGATGTAGTAAAATATAACGACGGCTACACAGATCCTCGGAAAGTTATTGTTGCACCAGTTGATTCGGACGGAGACATTGTTCCGAATAATCCGATACAGTTTAAAGAATTTGTAGATAAAGATGATTTAATATTCTTTGAATATTATACCGATTACGATGGTTATTCATATGATAGACCTTTAACTGGAAAGATACAAGACTATAGAAATGAAAACGTCTTAACAATTGATTTAGCAGGAGATACCATTGCTCCTACTAGTTACACTAGTCCTGTTACATTATCAGCACAAAAAATTATTATATTAAATGATGCTACTTATGTAACTACTTTTAATAACTTCGATGGAAAGTTAAATGGATTAGTTATATATGATTATACTAATAAGAAATTATATCAAATGACTAAATCTAGCACGAATCCAAATAATGTTACAGCAGTAATAACTACAGATTATTTTGTTAGAAATGGAAGAGCAACAGGACAGAATACAGCATTGCAATCGGACGATAGTGTGCTACTTAAATGGAAGCACGTTGCACCTAATGATGTTAGAATAGATCCTAGCATTAGTAACATTGTTGAGATGTTAGTATTAACTAACACATATTATACTGAAATACAAAAATATAAAAACGTAGCAGGAAAAAGATTTCCTCTACCACCAACTAGTGCAGAACTTAGCACAGAATTTAAATCACTAGATGATTATAAAAATGCTAGTGATACAATAGTTTATAAGAGTGCAGAATTTAAATTGTTATTTGGTTCAGATGCAGAGAGTAGTGTCCAAGCCAAATTTAGAGTTGTTAAACTTCCAGGAACAACTATGAGCGACAACGAGATTAAGTCTAATATTATTAAAGCATTTAATAGTTATTTCAATATTGATAATTGGGATTATGGCGAAACTTTCTATTTTACAGAACTAGCAAGTTACGTTCATCAAAGACTAGGGAGTAACATAGGTAGTATTGTAATTATACCTAAGAATTCAGCAGGCGCATTTGGAGATTTATTTCAAGTTAAAGCAGAGCCTTATCAATTATTTTTAAACATAGCAACAGTTAGTGATATAGAAATAGTTGATAAAATTAACCAACAAAGTTTAAGAGCAGATAGGTAATAAATGGCTAATAAAATTGTAGAAACTTTACCAGCAATTCTACAGACCCCAGCACTCAAAAACTTTTTTGAGGGGACTGTAGAGCAGTTATTCAGTAAAGCAAACACAATCAACCTAAGTGGATACATAGGTAACCAATCTGGTGAAGAAGTAAACCTATCATCACCGTTCATTGAAGAATATAATGCAGACAGAACGCATTATAGTCTAAGTCCAGTTGTTAATACCCTTAACGAGATTACAGATAATAGTGAAAACGTAATTTTTTATGATGAGTTTGTAGACACCCTAAAAAATTATGGTGCTCCTGCAATAGACCAAAACAAGTTGTTTGAATCTAATGTTCAAACATTTATGCCACCCATTGATATAGATAAGTTTTTAAACTATCAAGAATATTATTGGGTTAAGGGTGGCCCAACATTTATTGTTGTTTCAGCAACAGCCGCAAATCCTATTGTAGTTGATAAAGACATTTTAGGTAAAAAATCGTTTACACCTGCAGGAGGCAAAGCATTTAAAAATGGAATGATTGTTAAATTCAGTGGCAACTATGTTACAGGAAGTAAAAACGTTTCAGTAGGTAATGAATATATTGTTGAAGGCGTCGGCAAATCAATTGAGTTAGTAGATAAAACTTTAAGCAGTTCTACTTTATATGGTGGAATTAAAACTGATATAAAAGATTACATTGTAATAGATAGAGGCAGTAAAAACGGAACAGCATGGAGTAGGGTTAATTATTGGTATCATTCATCTAACTTTAGTGATGCAGGCGATGACTTACCTGCTAAAAAGTATAGAGCAAAAAGACCTATACTATGTTTTGATAAAAACCTTGAAATGTATAACCAAGGAAATTCTTATAAAGGAAATGTAACTTACAGTAGTGTAGTAGATGACAAAGCAACTATTGTTGGGCAAACAACTTTTCAATTAGATACAAAAGATATTGCTAATGGAGATACAATAATATTTCCTAATGAAACTGAGTTAGTAAGGCAATACATTTATACTGTTGGCGGCGTAGGCGCAAGCATTACACTTACAGCAGGTTCTACAGCATTAGTAGACAATGAAACTGTAAGTATTCATAAAGGCTATGATCAAGTAGGTAAAGAATATGTATTTAAAAACGGAAACTTAGATGAGACGCAACAAAAAACCGCAGTTAACCAAGATCCATTATTTAAGTTATATGATGATAAAGGTAACGAATTAGATAACTCGGGTTTGTATCCACAAGCAAGTTATGTAGGCGGAAAAATATTTGGATACAAATTAGGAACAGGAACAAACGATACTGAGTTAGGATTCCCCCTCTCGTATAGTCAATACAAAACAGTAAGTGAAATTAGTTTTACTGATCACTTACAGTCAGCAACTTATACATATCAAGCATTTGGTAGTTCTACTGTAAATTCTATTAAGGGCGAATATTACTTTAAGTTGTTAAAAACCATTAATGAATATCACACTAACTTTAGATTTGTTGGAAATCAAAGCAGACAAAAAGTTAAAACAAAATATATAATTGGAATGGCTGAAGTAAATGACGGAACAAGGGTATTTGACGTGGGTTGTAAACCACAAGTTAAGTCAGTTGCACCTAGCGGTTATGATATAGTTGCAAAAGTAAACAATAAAGTTAGAACTGATTATACTTATGAAAATAACAAAATTACATTTACTACTGCTAACTTTAGTAAAAATGATATTTTAGAAATAGAAGTAGACACAGTAGATGGTATTAGAAATATAAATGATAGTAGATATGATATTCCTTTA
>Ga0315318_10000649_pt1 | contig 14514 bp, 16 predicted proteins | sample M1200m3416metaG_FD_203703 | JGI IMG/M metagenome (GOLD analysis project Ga0315318, IMG submission 203703) | Ammonia-oxidizing marine archaeal communities from Monterey Bay, California, United States - M1 200m 3416 | ecosystem: Environmental > Aquatic > Marine > Coastal | place: USA: California... | reverse complement strand
TTGTAGAGCACCGCTACCAGGGGGACGGCCTAGCTTCATCGTGCCGCATCCGGCGGCGGCTCTTCGACGGTGCTGCACCGTGCAGCACGCTTGCTTCACCTTCGGTGATACCAGTTCAGAGTGGGTCTTCGGCAGTTACCCGGCAGGTAACCGAGCCGCTATGTGGGCTACCCACCCAAATGACAGTTCCTTTAGAGGTCGAGGTCTTCACCTACGCGCCGCCACCTAGTGCCGTCGTGGCGGCGCACCACTCGACCGGGGACGCCGACCACCACTGAGTGGTCGGGTATTTCACCGCGGACCACCGAGTTGGCCCCGACGACGACGTGAGCACCGATTCGCGCCCCTGGGAGAACCACCGCGCCAGACCCAATCCAACTTCCTGGGCCAATGGTTACAGGTTCTTCCGAGGGCGCCTGCACTCCGATTGGGAGGTTTAGGTCTTCGTAGCCATGGTTCTGGTCGGTGATGTAGACATTCATTCCGGTATACACGTCATCGTCGATGTCGATGGCCAGATGCCCGACGATCGCCGTACCCCGTCCGATGAGACAACGGTCGCCGATACGAACCACCGGCTCGATACAGGTGTCCTCCCAGATAGCCATTCCGGCCGACAGCGTCACGTGCGGGGCGATCAGAGTGTCACTGCCGATCCAGATCCAACGCTCGCCGAACACCGGTCCGGTAGGCCACCCAAGGATGCTGCCGTCGCCGAACCCACCGAAGTTTCGGGCCGGCCGGTGGTTGGGACCCACTGCGGCGGCCCGACTGGCAATAGCCGCCGTCCAGCGAACAGTGGCTCCTGCCACTGACCAAGCAGCCGCCCTTAGTCCCGGCATGCCAGGAACCTAGATGCAATTAGGGCCGACCGGTTCCAGACCGGCGGATCAGAAGGTTGGGGGTTCGAGTCTCTCCGAGCGCGCCATTTGCCTTCACAGGTCAGGAAGCTCATCTGGTTCAACCAACACTTTGCACAGATCGTCGAGACCCAGGTCCAAGCATTATTGGCATTATTGCCACCGATCTGATAGCCGTGTCGCAGCCTCACCTAGGATTTGGTGAAGTGGGTCCGACAAACCCTCGAGGACATGCCAGATTTCTTCAAGAGTCAGCTCCTTGTCACTGAGGCCAGCAGCAGGATTTGAGACCACACCAATCGCCGCGTATGGCAGATTGAGTTCTCTAGCTAGTGCCACTTCTGGGTAGCCCGTCATCCCGACAAGATCTCCACCAAAGCCCGCATACATCTGGATCTCGGCGGCCGTCTCAAATCGAGGCCCATTGGAACAGACGTAAGTACCCCCATCTACAAGGTCAACACCCTCGGATGCAGCTATCTCCAGGAGCAGCTGCCGAAGACCACTGTCATACGGATCAGACATGTCGGTGTGTCGGGCTTCCTCATTGAAGAAAGTGTGGTCTCGCCCTCGCGTGAATTCGATGAACTGGTCGACCAGAACCAACTCGCCAACTTTGTATTGAGGGTTGATTCCACCACTCACGGCCGTCGCGAGGATCACTTGTACCCCAACGTCATGAAGCGCCTGCAGATTCGCCCGATAGTTGATTCGATGGGGTGGAACGCTGTGCCCTACGCCATGCCGTGGGAGAAAGGCGACCGGACAACTGTTCCAATATCCCCGTGTCAAGTGGACCAGACCATAGGCGGTAGCAACCTCCTGAGACTGAGCCTCCTGGATACCCGGGAGATCGTAAAAACCGCTTCCAGTGATCAAGCCAAGCATGCCTGAAAGGTACCTGTCAGTGGTCGTAGGGAGTCGCGGATCGGGCTCAGATCGGATTCAACGATTTCCCTTGATCAAACCGAACGATTCGCTTGTCCGTGACAAGCGCCGTAATCAACCCAACAGGGGTGAGGTCAAATGCCGGATTGATTGCCTCAGTGTTCTTAGGGGCGCTCGTGGCTCCTCTAAACGAAACGACCTCTTGGCCGTCTCGATACTCGATCTCGATGTCTTCGCCATTTGCGGTAGCCATGTCAATGGTCGACTCGGGAGCAACCACTATGAAGGGCACTCCGGCGTGCCGGGAAGCCAATGCCAGCGAGAACGTTCCGACCTTGTTTGCAGTGTCGCCGTTAGCAGCAATGCGATCGGCACCTACTAGGACTGCATCGACCATACCCCTGGAGATCAGGTAGGGACCGGCCCCGTCGACAACCAGCCTGTGCGGGGCTCCCATTCGCTGGAGTTCCCACGTGGTGAGACGTGCTCCCTGGAGCAACGGGCGAGTTTCAAGCACGATGGTTTCTTCAAGAGCAGCACTCTCGTGCAATGTTTGGACAACCGCTAGCGCTGTTCCTCGCTCAACACTGGCCAACCCCCCCGTATTACAGATCGTGAGAACTCGATACGAACTACGACTATCGGAAAGTTCACTGACCAGTTCAGCGCCATGGATTCCCATCATTTCTGAAGCAGCTAGTTCCTCGTCACGAACAGCCAATGCCTCCTCCAACACGGCGTCTGAACCTCTGGATGCCGCGGCCGCCACCCGGTCAACCATTCTTGCCAAGTTCACAGCGGTCGGCCGCGCCATACGAATCATCTGCACAGCATCATCAAATGCTGGATTACCGACACCGCAGTTACGAGCCGCCAACACGACTCCAAACCCACCGGCGACTCCGATAGCTGGCGCTCCTCGAACTGAGAGTCGACAAATTGCGGCAACCAGATCTGGAACGGTTGCAATTCGGATCGTGTGAAACGAATCCGGCAGTCTTGTCTGGTCCACCATCACAACGGCGTCGTCAAGCCAATCGAGTGTTCTCCCGCCAAGGTTCTCCATCTCGCTGCTCCAAGTGGTCCATTAGACAATCGTTATCATCCTAAAAACACCCTGCCTGCTTCCGACGCCATACAGACTCTGCCTAGAGACGGAGACCATGAGCATTGGGGGGCTAGCCAAAGGATCTAGAGCCTTGCAAAGGTACGCCCTCCTGGTATTAGTAACCCTCAACATCGAATCCTGTTTTGAGCGCTCAGCACCAGGTAACCACCATCAACAACCGTCGCATGCTCAACTAGAAATGTGGTCTCATGGAAAATCGGTGGAACCCCTCGGTTGCTAGCTCTCTTGAGAGTGTTCTTGACGAGTGTGTATACGGGTCTCGTCTCATCGGCTCAGACCCAGCCCTAGTCCTCCACGGTGGTGGAAACACCTCGATCAAAGCCCCATTCACTGACATCACTGGTAGCAGTGTCGACGCGCTGTTCGTCAAGGGATCTGGATGGGATCTAGCAACCATCGAGGAACAAGGATTCGCGCCTCTGAACTTGTCGCGACTCCGAGATCTCTTAGCCCTTAGCTCTCTGTCAGATCGCGAGATGATGCGGGAACTCACGGCTTCAAGTTTTGACCCTGACGCACCGGCACCATCGGTCGAGAGTCTTCTGCACGCCTACATCCCTCACTCTGCAGTGCTGCACAGCCATGCCGATGCTGTCATCTCGATTACCAACGTTGCCAACGGGGAAGACCTTATCCAAACCATTTTTGGGGATTCCGTCATCGTCATCCCCTACGTTATGCCCGGCTTCGAGCTAGCAAAGACGGTCGCCACGATGTGGCCAGCTCAAGCCCATGACCGCACCGTTGGGATGGTGCTCCTCAACCATGGACTATTTTCGTTCGGTGAGACGATGGCAGAGGCCTACAACCGTCACCACGAGCTAATTTCGAAAGCTGAACAATGGCTGGATAAGCAAGTCTCGATCCCAGGAGAAACCAGCGATGGTCTACCCATGGTTGACAAGCTTGCTTTGGTAGACCTGCGGCAGAAAATCTCAAATTCGGCTGGCCAGCCAATGATCCTGTGTCGTCACAGTGACCCAGTTTCGACCCGCTTTGTTCAACGTGCAGACCTCAAGAGTCTCGCTACAAGAGGACCACTTACACCTGACCATGTCATCCGTACCAAGCGCATCCCAATGGTTGGTAGCGATGTCGATGACTACAAACGGGCATATATCGAATACTTCAACCAATTTGAACACCGCGGGACCACAAGCGTCACAATGCTTGACCCGGCACCACGCGTAGTGGTCGACGCCGATTTCGGTGTGTTGACAGCGGGCCGGACTGTTACCGAAGCCGACATTGCCTTCGACATCTACAAACACACGATGCCGATTCTCGAACGCTCTGAAGACCATCTGGGTGGATACGTCGCTCTAGAACCAGAACACATTTTTGATGTTGAATATTGGGACCTAGAACAAGCCAAACTGCGCCTAGTTGGCCCACCACCTGCCCTTGCCGGGGCTATCGCTCTTGTCACCGGGGCTGCATCCGGCATCGGCCGGGCCTGTGCTGCCGAGTTACTCGCTAGAGGCTGTGCCGTGTGTGGAATCGATATTGACCACTCAGTCGAAGCCACCTTTGACCACCCAGCTTGGCTTGGACTCACCGCCGATGTAACCGATGCCTTCGCTCAAACAGTTGCTCTTGACAAGATCGTTGAACGATTTGGTGGCCTTGACATTGTTATCCCGGCCGCAGGGATATTCGGTGTTGTCGCACCAATCAGCGATCTCGACGCGACCGATTTCCGGGCCGTACAGGCAATCAATACCGACTCGGTTGTCAATCTTCTCCAAGCCACTTACCCGTTGCTGGCTCGGTCTCCTATTGGTGGTCGCGTTTCACTCATCGGGTCAAAGAACGTTGCTGCACCTGGTCAAGGAGCTGTGGCATATTCGGCTTCAAAGGCCTCACTCGTTCAAGTGGGACGAGTCGCAGCGCTGGAATGGGCCGATGCCGGCATCCGGGTCAACACTGTCCATCCAGACTCAGTATTCGATACGGGGCTGTGGACTGACGAACTGCTTGAAGAACGAGCAGCGCAATACGGCTTAACCGTCGACGGGTACAAAACCCGCAACTTGCTCAAGACGAAGATCGCTTCAGCCGAAGTGGCCACCGTGGCAGTGGAACTTTGTACTGACACTTTTGCGAAAACGACCGGAGCCCAGATTCCCATCGACGGCGGCAACGACCGGGTCATATAGGACGGAGTTGGTGGACGTTCCGTTTCCAGGCAGATCTGACCTATGAACTGACTGGTGATGTAACGCTGCCCTTTAGACATGGTTCCCGTACCCAGGCCGATTGGCAATCAAGCTTCATACAGACTCGAACAGAGTTAGCCCTCATCACGGGAGGACCTGTATCCATGACCCAAATACATCCACAGCGATTCATTGCGGAGGTGGTGGTCACCTGCGATACGGCCAACACGGTCTACACCCCTGGCATCGTGGATATAGAGGACGGAAGAATCCGATGGGTTGGGCCGAAGGAAGAAGCGCCCGCCAAGAGCGCCACCATGCACGAAACCGACATCGGTGGTTTGCTCATGCCCGGTCTCGTGAATTCCCACTGTCACACACCCATGACGCTCCTGCGAGGTGTCGGAGATGGCCTTCCTCTCCAAGAATGGCTCACTGAGGCCATGTGGCCACGAGAGGGTCTCATGACCTCTGAAGACGTGTGGTGGGGCATGACTCTTGGATCCGCTGAAATGCTGGAGAGCGGCATCACAACGAGTTGCGAGATGTACCTCTTTGAGGAAACAGTTGTCGAAGCTGTTCAACAGACTGGTGCACGCCTCGTAATAACTCCAGTTGTTATCTCCGAAAGCAGTCGGAGCCTCAAGGAACACATCGCAGATCTAACGGAACTACACAACCGTCACCACAATCCAGCAGGCCGAACGACGGTCGGCGTTGCCGCCCATTCCGCTTATGACCTAGGTATCGATCCTGTCGCCGAACTTGCTGACTTGGGCCGCTCGCTCGACACCATCTTCCACCTTCATCTTGCGGAAACTCAACAGGAAAGTACGGATCTGGAACGAAGGTTCGGCCAGTCCATTGCCCGGATTCTCTACGACCACGGTGTGTTTGATGGCCGGGTTCTTGCCGCCCACAGCGTTTGGGTGGACCAAACGGATATCGAGTTGATGGCTGATACTGGAGTAGCAGTCGCCCATTGTCCGATCAGCAACATGAAGCTTGGAGCCGGGATTGCTCCCCTCGTCGATCTACGGACTGCAGGGGTGACCGTTGGATACGGGACTGACGGTCCGGCGTCGAACGACTCTCTAGATCTCTGGGAAGAGGTCAAGATCGCTCCTCTATTGGCAAGAGCCCAGGCATTGGACTCGACTGCGATAACCGCGGCCGAAACATTGGCCATGGCGACACGAGAGGGCGCGGCCGCTGTTGGACTAAACGATGTCGGGAGTCTGGTATCTGGGAACGCCGCCGACATGATCCGTGTCGACCTGAACCAGAACACATTCGTACCAGTGACTAGCCCGGATGAACTGATTGCCCATCTCGCTTGGTCTGGATCAAACCGATTGGTCACCGATGTCTGGGTCGCTGGAGAACAGGTCGTAGTAGATGGCAAGGTGCAGACCGTAGACACGGAGCGGGCAAGAGCTCAGGTCCAAGAACGAGCTCGCCGACTAGCGGGCTCCTGACTACGGATCAGAAGATTGGAGACCGTGAAGGTCAAGGGCTGCAAGGGAGCGGGCCATGGGAGACGCACAGCGGCAGACCTAAGCGGTCACAACTCCTAGGTTTTTGTAATGGCCCCTGATCTGACGTTCAAACAAATTCCCGGATCCGACTGTGACTTCGAAGAGATACTTGAGTTCGCCGCGACTTACGACGGTTACCGGCGAATCGCGGAATCCCCAGAGAATCTCAGCGCCGTCTACGAGCCGATTCGTATGGAGTGGCGACGGTCAGGGGTCCTTCCCGACTGGATGGGCGTCGACCTCCTAAGAGGTTTTCTGTTCTTGATGTATCGGGAAGATCACTTTGGCCAGCCGATGGGCTACGTCTCCGAAGAAGAAGAGGTCGAGCGCCTGGAACCCTTTCGACACGTCATTGAGGCAATTCGACGACAATGCGTCTGATCTCGTGGTTCTGGGGGTTGCAGCCGCAAGCCCTTCTGCCAGGCCTGTTGGTCGGCCCGTAACGTCGACTCTGTGAAGTGGCACACCCACGGGGACGATCCCGGAGAAATCAGCCGGCTCATGTTCGAGATATCCGTCGATTGGGAGTGGGGAGACCCCCGATCCGAGATCGCTCAAACTCCAGAGAACGAAGCCCTCTGGAACCAACTCAAGGCCCAGATCCAGGACACCGGGGGGTTCGGGTTCGGAACCGGTGACATGGCAGCGGAGGGTGACCATGTCGAACGCACCTATCTGGCTGCGAAGGAACGCGGCGAGATCTCGATCCTGTACATGGTCGAGGAAGGACCCGATTCCTTAAAAGACCTTGTGCTTCGCGAGTCCGGGTGGGTGCGAACTTCGACGTTGGCCGACTGGCGCTTTGGTGAACGTTCCGACATCGATGAAATCACCCAGGAAGAGGCCAAGCGGTTTGCTGACAATCTTGGGCTTGGTCAGTTCGTCAAATAGGAATCGAAGAGACCACTGGAGGTACTTCCATCATGACCACCCCGATCGAGCAGATCACAGTCGAATGCTCCGGCTGTGGCCACCGTTATGAGGATTACCACCGACGGTCGATGAACCTTGCGTTAGACGACTTTGACGACGACTACATCGAACAGATGTCGACCACGACTTGTCCGGAGTGCGGCGTCAAGCGTTCGATCGGATCACTCGTAGTACGTGAGGTCGACAACACATGGGTATTCGAGGTCTAACGTCGGTGTTGTCGACTAGGGGCGGGTGAGCTCGGCGGAGGAGGTTTCCTCAGGCGTTCGCCTCGGCCCGGGCCTTGAGCATGGCCGCGAAGTCGCCGACCGGTCGGACCTGCGCCGTGCCGGCATCGATGATCGGAAACATGCCCTGAAAGACCTGGGCAGCGTCGTCGGCGTCGACCACGAAGAAGAAATCGTGGCCCGGCGGATCCACCCAGGCACCCACTACCTCGTTGACGTGCTCGGTCAGGGTGTCCATCACCGCGCCGAAGGTGACCGCCATGGTGGCGTCATCTTTAGCCGGGCACGTGTGCTCGTCGTGGTGGTGGGTGACATGGAAGAGCATGACTCCGCCTGCTTTCTCTCTGATGAAGGTGTTGTTTGCTTGGACGATGTCGATTCCAGCAGGCCCCGGGGGAAGGCGACAAGCCGTCTCAGGGCTTCAGGAACACGGAGTTGTGGAGATCAATAACGAGATACAGGTATTCCTAGGAAGGTCGGTCGGCCACCCTCTGGAACGCCGGCCCCACTACCTCGTAAGACGCCGAGCTTCAGGGCGTGCGACCGCAGAAGCCCAGTAGGCGATCCAGAGCGGAGGCATCTTCTGGAACTTCCACCTCAGGGCCAAAGCTTCCTACAGCCCGCAAGTCATCAGTGATGAGCGCGCCGAAGAACGCTGTCGTGGCCTCGACCAGGTCATCTGGAGGGTCGAAGTCCTGGCCGGTCGAGCGGGCGAGGTCCCAGCAATGGACAAGGTTGTCGCCGGAGATGGTCTCCAGCGCAGCACCGATCGGCATCTGGCCTAGGAAGAAGTCAGCCGTCGCTTCGACATCCTCGATACCGTCCACCGCCGCATCCAAGGCGGCCGAAGCATCCCGGTAGGTCGCGAGGTGGTCATCGCCGAGGACGTCGCCAAACCGCTCGGGCATCCCACCTAGCAACTCATCTCGACGCGCGGTGTCTCCTGCAAAATCGGCGGCGAACAAGAACCGTCCCATGGTGAAGTGCCCTATCAGGTCCCGGACTTGGAAGTCTTCGCACGGCGTGGGGTCGTCCAACCGGCCGGCGTCAGTGCCCTCCACCAGGCCAGAAAGCAGGTCACTCACCCTCTGCAGGTGTTCCCTCGGATCCATAGTTCCTCCTCTGGTGCCTCCGCTCCCCACCAGGAACCTCCCGCTGTCGGAACCACGTAGGCGGGCCGAATGTACCTGCCCCCGAACGTCGAGGCTGCAGTGAAGCCCTGTTAGAGAATCCTTAACTCACCCAGCCTGTCCTTGAAAAAGAGTTAGAACCATCCACTCCTTCATTGCGACCCCATCGGAAACGCGCACGAGGGTTTCGACCCCTTGCCCACCGGAGAACCAACGTGAATCTTCCCCCTCGGGGATGGAAACAGTGGACTGGAAAGGCGGATAGTCGGATCGAACGCTGAGGGCGCTCATTTCGAGTCCGTGGTCTCTTTCACCAATCGCAAATGGTCCCGCACCAGTAAATAGTTGAATCTCTAGAGGCCTTGATGACGAACCCTTGAGGCAAACCTCCAGAACGAAGACCAGTGAATCTGGATCGGTGGCATCCGCTCTCTGAAAACCGCTAACAACGAATCCGACATCCCACGAAACCTCAGTGCTCCGGAGGATTCGGATGTCGCCTCCAGTATCCATAGTTCCTGAACTGTGGTAGAGGCGCGAATCGCCGTTAGGTAGGTATTCGACGTGATAGTCCGCACCAATGAGGGGTAGATATTCAGGATCGGAAAATGTTCGACCATCGATACTGGTTCTCTTTGTGGCCGGTCCACCAAGCCCGCTGTACAACTCAAACAGTCCATCGTTGTTGATCCCCACCCAGGCATGCATGGTGTCCATGCCCGTCCAATCAAGACCATCTGGATCTTCAATCACGAACGACGGGTCGACATTCCAAGTGACCATGTCGGTTGAGGTAGCGCTCACAACCCAAACCTTTGTGTTCCCACCCGGCTGGCCCTGATTCTCGCCTTCAGGGACTGCTGTCAAATACATCCTGTAGCCCCCGCCAGGTTCTCTAATCACAAAGGGGCTACCGATATCGCCGTATGGGAAGTCTTGCTCGATAAGCCGGTAACCATCGTCCTTCGTGAAAGAGGTCCCATCTTCGGTAATGAAACTGCTGACCGCGATCTCTCCGGGCTGGTTCGGCTTGCTCGATGCCGAAAACAATCTCCAGGAACCGTCGGCCAAACGAATCACGGAGGTATGACCACCCTCCCCAGCGGCGAGCACCATCGGGTCCTCGACTGACCAGTTGACTCCATCTGAACTGATCGCCGCCCCCGTTCCGTACTCAAGTGGCTGGGCGAAGTACATGCGGTACCGGCCGTCATCAAGCTGGACCACCCGTGGGTCCGATGCACCCCCAATATCGCGACCGGGAGCATGGCCAAGGACTTGGTAGTCGAGGATCCCATCGTTTTCGATAACCCATCCGACGCTTGCCGACGACGGGGTATCTAAATCGCAGTCGACAATTGAACCGGAACCCGGTTGGTAGATCGCGCCGCCCGCCCCCGAGCCCTCAGCTCCTGAGTTCTCGGTACCTGACGGGGCCATACAGGGTCCCATGGCTGCGCCCTCTAATGGGCTCGGTGGCCGGGTGTTCAGCTCCGTATAGAGAGCCTGTCCAAATATCTCGACAAGACAGTTTCGCATCGCGGGATCAGTGCTATTGAAGGGGAAAAACCCAGTACCTGAAACACCTCTGCTGGAAGTCGTAACCGGCACCGTCGTCGTAACCGGCACCGTCGTCGTAACCGGCACCGTCGTCGTAACCGGCACCGTCGTCGTAACCGGCACCGTCGTCGTAACCGTTTCGACTTTGGACGAAAGACTGCTTGTCGTAAATGTGGACTGGTCGGTGCCACCACCGCAAGCACCGAATACCAATGCAAAAGCAATGAAGGACAGCCGCTTCACCCCAAGAGTTTTCCAGAAGCCAGAGGTAAGTGCTAACAAAATGCAGATAGTCCTAGGAAGACCGGTCACCCACCGTCTGGAACGCTCTAAGCAGCTGAGGTGACACCCTCCGCATCAGGCTCGTCAGGAGTCGCTGCATTGGTTCCTCCGCCGACCAGCAGGTCAAACCCCTCGTCGTGGCCGCCATCTCGCTCACCCTCCTCAAAATCCACTACGAGGGCGGCCGTAGCCGACATAAGCGCCTCTTGGGCCTCCTGGACCTGACGATTGGCCTGTTCGCACAGAACGTCGAGCCGGCTCCGGGCCTCCACCAGAACCTGAAATGCATGCCACGCCGCACCGGTTTCACGGTCCAACGGGCCATCACCCGATGACGCGCTGGTCGTCCCGGTAAAACCCATCGTCCGATCGTCAGCCGCGAGGTTGTCCACCAACCGGTCGTTGGATGCCCTGTGATAATCACACTCGGCCAAACGCTCCTCCTCACTTGCCAGGACGCGGTCACGTTCGAGCCGACTCGCCTTCTGACGCGCTATGGCATAACACCGAGCGCATTCGAGCACCTCAGCGTCAGACGTCTGGGCGAGATCGGGTATCAGATCGGGAGATTTGGGGGTACGGGGCATGATTTCCTCTGCTGGTTCGTGTACTGGTCCGAGGTTCGCGCGCGCGGACCACCGCGCGCGCGGACCCTCCAGATCTAATCTCCAGTTGTGACAGCCAGTCCCACTGCCGCCGAACGTCAGGCCCTCGCCACCGGTTGGGACCCCGATCCCGCACGTTCCATGTCACTCTCAGCCAGCGCCTACACCGATCCCCGGTGGTTCGACGTCGAGATCGAGGCCGTCTTCTCCCGAACCTGGCAGTGGGTGTGCCACGTCGAGAAGGTCCGCGAACCGGGGAATTACACAACCGCGACCATCGCCGGCCGATCGGTGGTCGTAATCCGTGATGATTCCAGCACCCTCAGGGCGTTCTCCAACGTGTGCATGCACCGGGCCCACGATTTGCTGTCCGGGGAGGGCACCACCCGCAGGATTACCTGTCCTTACCACGCTTGGTCCTACGGCCTAGACGGCGGCCTCCGGACAGCCCCCCATACCGAACACCTCGTCGACTTCGACCCGGCGGCCATCTGCCTCGACGCCGTGGCCGTCGAACAGTTCGGCGGCTTCGTGTACGTGAACCTGGATCCGACCACCGCCCCGCTGGCCGACCAGGCCAGCGACCTGGCCACCGAGATCGCCCACTGGGCTCCCGACCTAGCCGAACTCACCCATGCCCACCGCCTGACCTACGAGATCAACTCGGACTGGAAGAACGTGATCGACAACTTCCTCGAGTGCTACCACTGCCCCGTCGCCCACCGGGACTTCTGCACGCTGGTCAACATGGAAACCTACGAGGTGACCACTCACGGAATCTGGTCAAGCCACATGGCCGAAGCCGGTCGGTCATCCAACACCGCCTACTCCGTAGACGGCGCCACTGTCACCGACCACGCCGTGTGGTGGCTGTGGCCCAACACCTGCCTGATGCGCTACCCAGGGCGGGGCAACTTCATCGTCATGCACGTCGTGCCCGACGGTCCGGGACGCACCCGTGAGACCTACGACTTCTTCTTCGAGACCGCCGAGGTGACCGAAGCCGAGGTAGAAGCCATCACCTACGTCGACGAGGTACTCCAAGCCGAGGACATCGCCCTGGTGGAGAGCGTGCAACGTGGAATGGCCTCACCAGCGTTCACCCATGGCCGCATCGTCCACGACCCGGCCAGCTCCGGGAAGTCCGAACATGCGGTCCACCACTTCCACGGACTACTGCTTGAAGCCTACGGAGCCAACGGACCGACAGTTCACGACAAGACCACGACCTGAATCAACCAGCTGCGACCTCGCACTTCTGAAGAAGGGCGTCGAAGACGACATCTCCACCGCTGAGAAGGATGGAGTAGTAGCCCAGTTGCGCATTTCCTGAACCAAAGCTCCGGGCATGGACGGTGTAGGCACCGGTCTCGCAGAGTTGGACCGAGACAAACGAATCCGTTCCAAGATGGTCGTCGTTGAGAGCGATGAGACCCCCGAGCGGCCCGAACACCTCGAGGTAGGCGTCGAAATGTGCTGACGTCATCTGAACCTGGACCGAGGTCCCCGCCTGACCGAAGAAGATCCACTCGTCAGAAACCCCGGGATGCTTAAAGTCCCGGACCTGCTGGTTCGGATACAGGTTGTTGATCCGATCATCGAACGGGGGAAGCGTGGTCGACGTGGTAGGCGGTGAAGGCAAGTGATCAAGGGTCAGCCCCCGGTCGATGAGTTCCCGAACGTGACGATCAAAAGTCGATGGACCATACGTCCAGTCGGCCTGCATACCGAGGACGATCTGCAGCACCTGCACCCGTTCGCCGACCTCCCACAGCTCGTAGGTCTCGAGAAGGACTGCTTCTTCATCAATCGGATCGACCGGTTCTTCCGTGTCAGGATCTACAGGAAGCATCGGCTCCAATGTCGTAGTAGTCGCCGGGGTCACCAACGAGGTGGTGGCCCGGGCAGGTTCGACCGTTGTGGTCGAAGACACAACAACCGATGTGCTGGGTAGAGAAGTAGTCTCCACCGTCGCCACCACCGTCGTCGCCACCGTCGTCGCCACCGTCGTCGCCACCGTCGTGGAAGCCGGGGTTGTCGTCGAGGCCATCGTGGTCGGAACCACGACCACCTCGGACCCACCACCAAAGGCACCAGCCAGCGTGGCGATAACGATTCCCACCAACAACACCGACCCAGTCACGAAGACCCTGGTTCGGGTCTTGTGCTGTTCGCGGTCCCGCTGTGCGCGGTCCTCCGCCTCCTGGAGTTGACTAGCGACCTTCTCTCGGTCGGCCTCGGCGGCCTCCAGTTGCTCGATCACCCGCTTCCGCTCGACGCGGGCCGCCTCCTGTTCCCTCTCGATTTGTTCAGCGGCCTTGCCAGTCGTCTCCCGATCCCGCTCTTCAGCTGCCTTTTCGGACGCCTCCAACTCCTCCTTCAGACGCGTGATCTCCTCGCGACTCTCGCGGAGCTTCATGTGGAGGTAGTTGTTCTTAGGCATCAGGAGGTTGTTGATCGAAACGCTCGTCGGTACTGAAGGAGGACTCGATCGGTCACGTCAACTCGCCGGCCCACTGGACGTCGACCGTAACTGCGACGTCGATCGGTCCAGTCATTCTGTCGTCCTGTCGAACCATTGCAACCACCCGGACATTGTCCACCATGACACCCCCGCCATCGTGTTCTACCGGACAAAACCCCCCAACGGCAGTCCATTAGATGGGAATCGAAACTCATCCGACCACCACCTGGACGATCGGCGACACGGGCCCACGACCCACAGCGTTTTCCATGGTCACCCGGACCTCATATTCCACTCCGGACACGAGTCCACCTATCCGCGCCGTGGTCGTCAATGGTCCGGCAGTGAACGACTGCCACTCGACGCTGCCCACCTGTCGGAGGTCCAAGTGGACCGCAGTGATAGGTGACCCTCCATCTCCTGGCCGATTCCAGGTGAACACCAGGCGTTCGTGCTCTTCGAACACCACCAAGCCATCGGCCATACCAGGTAAGCCAGCCGGTACGACGTGAACTGATCTGGTCTGGCTGATACCCAACTCCGTCACCGCGGAGACGCGAAACCAGTGGAGCACTCCGTTTCGAAGTCCGTCGATGACCACCGAGGTTGCCGCTCCAATCTCGACGACCACATCGTTCCAACTCGAACCATCGTCGACGGAGTACTCAATCCGGTAGGAGCTGACTCCTGAACCACCGTCGTAGGAGGGCGACGTCCAGGTCAGGGTTGCCGAACCATC
>Ga0315318_10000648_pt1 | contig 14517 bp, 10 predicted proteins | sample M1200m3416metaG_FD_203703 | JGI IMG/M metagenome (GOLD analysis project Ga0315318, IMG submission 203703) | Ammonia-oxidizing marine archaeal communities from Monterey Bay, California, United States - M1 200m 3416 | ecosystem: Environmental > Aquatic > Marine > Coastal | place: USA: California... | reverse complement strand
TCTGATTCGATTGAGGAACTGAATGAGGATGATAATGATCAGTCAATCACCTTCCCTGTAATCCAGAGACCCCAAGGCGTAGACTTGGCCTTCCGCGAGGGAGCAGTTAGGACCGAACCAGCGATACCACGTCCCAATGAACAATTCATCATCACTGCTAGAGTCGACAATCTCGGTTCCAGTGATGCTACCAGCGTCGAAGCCTCACTCGAGATTCGAAACGATCTGGGTTGGGAGCTCGTTTCATCTACTGCTATCTCCCTAGTGGTCGGCCAAGGTGCATCGCAGCTATCCTTCGCCCACCTGGCCAACCAGTCCGGACCGTTAGAAGTCAGAGTATCATTGAGCGGCTCCGAAGTGGCAGACCTCGATTGGAGCAACAACCAGATTGAGGCGACGGTTCTGGTCGACGAGTCCACACTTTCGGGCTCCCGCGCGATGACTTTCGAATCAGGGGAGGTGCCAATCAGTATCATCGATCTCGACGATGAAGGCATAGTAATCACCGACAATGGCGGAGTGCTTTCGTTATACAGACTGAACTCAAACAAGGGCACTACAGCCTGCACCAATGTGTTAGATGAGATGTGGACAGGCGACATCGCAACTTCAAGCACCGAAGATGGTTGGGCTCACGTTGTCTGGTCGCGCAGATTCCTCGATTCCTCTGGATACTTCCTACAGACCCTGAGCTACTCTGCCATAGACGCCACATGTCAGATGTCGCCGATTCAGGACCTGATGGAACCCCTACTGCTTTCTGATGGCAAGTACTGGGGCATCGACATAGACGTCGATGACGAGGAGGTCCTAGTTTCGGGCTACCACAGGGATATGTCCACCGGAGGTACATTCGGAGACCAAACCAGCGTTTTCCTGCTGTATGCGGACAATCCAACCAAATCGTCTGACTGGACTCTTACTCCGAACATCATCGGCGAGATAGACCTGATTCCAGGAGCAACCAGTTCGCTGGACGTGGAGTTTGGGGAGGAAGACGGGGCTCACCTACTATACCAGTCCACAAGAAGTGATTCGACTGGAATAGAGAGACATGGACTATGGTATGCACACGGCCTAATCGAGCAGTCTTCGTGGACCTTCAAGAAGGCGGTTGGCGACGAGGCATCCCTTGCTGTCATGAAAGTCCAAATCATCGAAGGAAAAGAGCGAATCACGGCGGCTTGGAGAGAGGGGGCGGGGCACGAATCTGTGATGATTACCATGGTAGTTGACTCATCGTTCGAAGCAATTGACAACCTTTCTCGCACCTATCCATCGAGGGGACTGAGTTCCATCGTGATGCAAGAGGTCGACAGAGGCGTACAGGTGTTCTTCGATGTGGTCGGACCGACCGGACCTCAAGTCAGATTTGGCATCATAGATGCTGAGGAGGGGTGGCTGGGATTATCCAATCGCCTTAACCTAGGTAACCTCTACCTCATGGACCGTTCTCCGGCTAGCAGCGAGACTATCTTCATCCACACATCGGCCAGCGGTTGGCAAATCAGAGCGGTCGTGGATGATCACGACCCTAACAGCGGCGGCGGTTCTCTGCTAGATCAACTGAGGCACGCTCTCGGCCTAGATGAGCAGAACTTCAACATCCTGCTGGGCGGATTCGCTATCACCATCCTGCTTCTGTGCGCGGTCATCCTGACAACTCTATCCGCGAGGGGTATCAGGTGGATGAGAGGCCGAAGGAAGATCGAGGTGTCTGGCACTGTGCTACTAGAAGAAGACGTGGTAGATGTTGTCGATGATGCAGACATCGCGGTGAAGACGAACGTGGAGGACGATGCTAATCTGGTCGAGTTAGTAGAGGTTAACGAGGGACCCGTTGGGCGCCAGGGCCGCCGCCGGAAACGGAGCCAGATGGTCGCCGAAGTCCCCGAACTGCCGCCAACTCCCATCCCAGCTCAGGAACCTGATGCAGAGGCTTTCGAGGTTCCCCTTTCACCCCCCGAGTTGCAACTCAACAAGCCGGTCATATGTTCCGAGTGCGACAGCAGGTTCGAAGCTCCACTAGATATTCGGGCCGCTAGGTGTCCTGTATGTGGAGTGAACATCGCCCTCTGAGGTCTCAGATGGCATCGATACTGCTCGCCTCAGCCTCCCAACGCCGATACGCCTGGTTGAGAGTGTTACTGGACGACGGTGTGTCCGAAATAGAATCGCGCCCTGATCTCACCGGAACCAGCCCCCTCCAATGGACTGGATGTAGGAGTGCAGACTGAGACCACGTGCATTGCGAAGGCGAACGCCGCAGTCAGTGAGATGGTGATATCCGGGACTTCTCATGATTTAGTCATCGTCGCGGACACTCTAGTGGAGGACCCCGAGGACTCTCTCATCGCCATGGGCAAGCCGGACGACGTCGTCTCAGCCACTGCGATGCTGCTCAGACTGTCGGGCAGGAGGCATCGCGTCTGGTCCTCAACGGCTCTGCTCTGGTCACCTGAAAGTGAAAGGAAGGGGGCTGAGATCCTGCATGGAGGGTGGAGCGCAGATATCTGGACGGAGTCGGCCATCGTCGAGTTCGACGATCTCTCTGAGGAAACTCTGTCTGAATTGATACTCAGCGACTCTTGGGTTGGGAAGGCGGGGGCCTACGATCTGGCAGGAAAAGCTGGAGCTAGTGTAGTGTTGGTAGAGGGGGAAGAGGTTACAGTGCTCGGATTCGCTCCTACAGCCATCGAAGCACTGCTCGACACTCTGAACTAGACAAAAACAACACCACCGTGCTTGAGCACGAAGTCGCGCTGCAACTCGTCGAACCACTCTAGCATCGCCGAGCTGAAACGAATGGTAATAATCTCGGAGTCTGACAACAAATCGTCCTGAATGCCCTTCAGAGTACCCGGTGCTGCTCCGCAAGACACGCAGGCTCCATCGAGGTCGAGGACCAGTGAAAGTGCTCTGCCACCGCTGTTCAGCCCCTCTATAGCTGCATGCGTCACGACCAGCCCTCCACCATGTCCATCCAATGCCGCCCTGACGGGGCCGAGCCGTGCCATAAGCGCTGGGACGAGGTCGCTGTCGTCCGTCTCAAAGAGGTCAACCACAGACAGGCCTTCCAGACGGGCAATCTCCTCGGGATCGTGAGACTCTGTGACTCTCCTCTGCGCCTCCTTCTCGATTGCAGCTCCAATCTGGGCGCGATAGGTCTCCTCGAGGGTGTCAGAGACGGGAGTAGAGATGTCTTCGCCCTCTGCCATGATTGGCGGAGGAGGTATCTGATTTTAGGGTGACCTAAAAACAAAGCAGACATTCAAAAGGGGTCTGGCCGGCACATGCCCATGGGAGATGGTGAGTTCGATATCGAGGCACTGTTAGAGATTCAGAATCTGCATGCTGGAATCGACGATACGCAGATACTGAAGGGGATTAACCTCAGTATCGCCCCTGGAGAGATACACGCCATAATGGGGCGAAATGGAAGTGGTAAGACGACTGCTGCCAACATCATCATGGGGCATCCCGATTTTGATGTCGAAGAGGGGCGAGTAATGCTTTCAGGAGAGAATCTGTTGGAACTGGAACCCTGGGAGAGAGCGCGCGCGGGCGTGTTCCTATCATTCCAGTATCCTCAGGCAGTCCCTGGCCTTCAAGTCGGCAACTTCCTCAGGAAGTCTGTTGCAAGCATCAGAGGAGAAGATGCCGCCAAGGGTGCTGATTTCAGGAGAGAGTTAAATGAGGCCATGGATACATTAGATATTCCACGGAGTTTCCTATCTAGATACGTCAATGATGGTTTCAGTGGGGGGGAGAAGAAGCGTTTTGAGATACTGCAACTGCAACTGCTTAAGCCCAAACTGGCCATATTGGACGAGACCGATAGCGGCCTCGACATAGACGGAATAAAGACTGTCGCAGCAGGGGTTAACGCGGCGATTAGGGGGACCGATTCAGGTGCACTAATCATTACGCACTACTCGCGCATACTAGAGCACGTCCAGCCTGACAAAGTGCATGTCCTAATTGATGGCAGGATAGTCGCAACAGGAGGTCCTGAGCTCGCCACTGAACTAGAGGAAAATGGCTACGACTGGATTGAGGGGAGAGTAGGGGCAGAGGGTGTTGCCTGATGCCTGTGAACCAAGAGGCACTTGAGGCGGTCGGTGACTACAAGGCCGGTTGGCATGACCCTGAGAACTCCACTATACGATTCGACTTCGGCCTATCAGAAGAGGTGGTACGCGAGATCTCGGCCCTCAAAGGCGAGCCTAAGTGGATGACCGATGCCCGCGTCAAGGCATACCATCACTTCGTCGAGCGCCCGATGCCGACTTGGGGCAACACCCCAATGCTAGGGGACATTGACTTTGACAAAATCTGTTACTATCTGCGCTCGTCAAAAGCCACCGAAAAGGACTGGGACGATGTCCCAGATGATATCCGCAACACCTTCGACAGGCTCGGCATCCCCGAAGCAGAGCAGAAGTGGCTCTCAGGAGTGACTGCCCAGTATGAGTCCGAGGCCGTCTACCACAGCATCCGCGAGGACCTTGAAAAGCAAGGGGTAATCTTTCTCGATATGGACAGCGGGTTGCGTGAGCACCCCGATATCGTCAGGAAGTGGTTCTGTTCCGTGGTCCCTCTGACCGACAACAAATTCGCCGCCCTCAACACAGCGGTCTGGTCGGGTGGCTCATTCATCTACGTGCCCAAGGGCGTCCACGTGGAGATGCCGGTGCAAGCATACTTTCGCATCAACGCCAAGAACATGGGGCAGTTTGAGCGAACACTGATTATCGCCGATGAAGGCAGTAGCATCCACTATGTCGAAGGTTGTACTGCTCCTACCTATTCTACCGACTCTTTGCACTCTGCCGTGGTCGAACTCATAGCCCTACCTGGCGCACATATACGCTACTCGACTGTGCAGAATTGGAGTGCTAATGTGTACAACCTAGTAACCAAGCGGGGCATCGCCCATGAGAACTCTAAGATAGAGTGGGTAGATGGCAACATCGGCAGCAAGTTGACGATGAAGTATCCTTCTGTTATCCTGAAGGGAGAGGGGTCACACGCAGAGGTCATCTCAGTCGCCTACTCTGGCGAGGGACAACACCAAGATGCCGGTGCCAAGATACACCACCTAGCCTCAAACACGACCAGCAAGATCCTCTCCAAGAGCATTAGCAAGAATGGTGGCAGGGGATCATACCGTGGTCTCGTCAAGGTATCTCCAAAGGCAGAGAACTGCAAGTTAAATGTTGTATGTGATGCCCTAATCCTTGATGAGGACAGTCGCTCTGACACATACCCAACTATGGAGGTGGCCAACCCCACCGCACGCTGCGAGCACGAGGCCAGTGTCTCAAAGGTGAGTGACAATCAACTGTTCTACTTGATGAGTCGTGGTCACTCAGAGGAAGAGGCTTTGGCCATGATTGTCAACGGGTTCTTTGAGCCCTTCACACGAGAGTTGCCGATGGAATACGCCGTCGAGTTGAATCAACTTATGGCTCTCGAGATGGAAGGCAGCATTGGCTGAGGCTAATCTATGGATTCTGCCGCGGAGTACCTCTCACTGGACGAACCCGATAGGTCCAACCACCTCTGGCGCTACACCCCTTGGCGCAGAATCCATCCTACCGGGGACGTCTCTGGAATTCCCGAGCTCGGATCTCCGGTCATCGAACTGATTGGGTTCGATGGTGGGGTCGCTCCTGATGGGATTAGAATTGAGGAGGGTGTGCACTCCGACATCATTCTACCTGAAGCTGACGCTGTAACAGGCACATTCCTCAGAGCGGTCACTGGTAATTCGCAGTGGACTCTGCGAGTTGAGCCTGGATTCTCGTCGGAGCATCCGGTAATTCTCGACATCGACTCCGGTAGTTCCGCTTCCGTGCTCCATTTGTCTCTCGATATAGGGCGACTCTCCGAGTTAGAACTGGTGACCAGAGTCAGGGGCTCTGGCGAATGGTTTGGGATGCTCAGAACGGGGACCTTCGGAGAGGCTAGCTCAATCAACGACGTTGTAGTCAGTCTGATGGACGAAGGTACTCTTCTGAGAGTGGATTCGATTAGTGTCGGTAGAGATGCGCAGGTTCGGGCGGGTACGGTGTCCTCGGGTTCAGAACGGACCAAGGCAGACTTACGTTACAAAATGGGTGAGTCTGGAGGGAATCTGAGAGTCCTCGGTTCTGTGCTTGCGGCGGACTCGATGCACTTGGACCACCATGTGGAGATTCACCACGAGGCGCCCGAGACTTTCAGTCGCCTTGCTTGGCACTCGGCGTGTGACGGCGATAGTAGAACCGTCGGAACTGGAATGTTGAGGGTAGCAGATGGCTCGACGGGGGCCGACGCATCACAGTTGTTCCACAACCTGTTGCTCTCAGATGATGCCGAAGCAGATTCTATTCCGGAACTGGAGGTGCTGGAACACGAGGTCGTCGGTTGCGGACACGGCACAGCTAACGGACCGATAGACGAGGACCAGATATTCTACCTCGAATCTAGGGGCTTAGATTCCTCTGAGGCCAGAAGCGCCCTAATCGCGGCATTCCTCAATTCAACTCTCTCCGAAATGGGGAGTAATTCGTTGCACGACTGGTTGGTCGGACTCCTGAACTCAGAATTGCGCGACTTAGGCTGAGCGGTCCCTATAACCAGATAGTAGCACGGTCATCAGGAGTCCCGCAGCAGCACCGAAAGTCATCCCCTGTTCTTCCATCCCGGTGCCTGCAAGGTCCCTGAAAGCGAGAGTCATGGCACCCGTCATCGGGACCACGAAAACCGCGAAGCGACCAAGCCATTGTTTGGTAGTGGGTGCCCTGCCCATCGGTCTGAGGGTAACTGAACTAGACTTCTGTATGACCTGCCACTCGGCATTTTGGGCTCCAACCTTGAGCCGCTGCAAGACAGCAGGCCTGATTCCGGGGTCTGCTGACCCTGGGTGAGTTCCCTCTCCCTTGCCCGTTACCAGTTTCAACCGTCCGAGGTCTGACCTGCGCTCAAGCAGTCTGTCCGCCAAAGCGGCCGCAGAAGGGGCGTCAAGTCCATGCAGGTCTACTACCAAAACTCCTCTGTCCCGCCTCACCTGCTCCTCTACGGTCCAATTGTCACCACCTGAATCAGGAGCTCTTTCCTCGATTATCGCTAGGATGGCTCTGACTCTTGTGACCTCCTGCTCCCGTATGACTCCGAGATCCCTGCCGGGGCGGGATGTCTCACGGAGCCTGAAGTATGCGAAAGTGGTCACTACCACAGCTGCCGCCAGCCCGGCAACGAGACCGGAACGCAGAGAACTCATGACCTCCGGACTGTCTAGTCCGCTGAGGAAGATTGCGATGAATGTCGCCATCACTGCAACCATCGAGCCGACCACTATGCCGAGCCATGCCGCATCGCGGTAGTTCAGGTCGCCCATGCGGAGCGGAGAGTGTGCTTGCTCAAAAGAGTGCGAGGATGTTGAAAATGACTGGGTGACATAGTTCATCAGTATGCCTTACCTGCGGGAGGGTATGGAGTCGCTGGCCAATGGACTGAGTGACAGAACTAGGGAAATGAGAGTTAGCAGGACCGTAGTTGCATTAGCCGGAGGGTACCTGCTGCTGAGCTTCATCGCTCCGATGATGATGCCTGAGGGAACGGTTCCAGAACTCTCTGGCAGGGCCAACGCCATGGACTACGCCTCTGATGACAGTTGGGGAAATCAGGATCATGGTGAAGATTCGGCCCTAGGCCATGATCAATCGATACACGGAGGAACCTTCTCTTGGATCGAACTTAACCCAGTATGGGCCTTCGTTTACGGCTTCGGAGACCTGAACTGTCATCAAAAGCACGAGAGATCCTGGGAAATCAACGGCAACCAGATGCCGGTTTGTACGCGGGATGTTGGAATCTTTCTCGGCTTATCCATTGGGGCCGCGCTGTTCGGTTGGCGGGGGCTCAATCGCTGGACCATCAGGGATAGTTTCCTCTCGGTTTTTCCCGATGCCCGTCTAGAGTCGATCTACCTAGCCGATCGGAGGATGCTGGCCATGCTCGCCATTATCGGTATTGGACTTGTACCGATGGCTGTAGACGGATTCACGCAGATGCTAACTGGGTACGAGTCGACCAACCCGCTCAGGGTGTTAACCGGAATTGCAGCAGGCATGGTGGTGGGGTGGTGGCTCTCCGCGGCTCTGTGTGCCAGAACGAAGTACTTCGATGATGACTCTTCTTTGGTCCTGTTACCAGCCAATGCAAGACTGATAATGAAGTAATCATCGGTACTTGCCCTGCCACCATGATACGAGTCCGCTTGCTCCGGCAGGGAGGGGAGAGTCTACTATACCCGGACCCAACAGAGCTATCCTCTCTAGTGAGTCCCTGACCGCTGAGGGGTGCTCGCCAGACCTGACGACTTGTCCCATCGCGAATCTGAGATGGATATTCGGATTGTCCGACATCCATCGACGAATCGCATCCCTGAGTGGCCAGATTGCGAGCATTGTCATCCCCAATGTACGATAGCGCTGCTTCAAGTGGGATCTCGGGGCATCCCTGCCCACTAGTGCCCTGTGCTTATGCACCCAGTCTGTGCGCTCGTGAAGGAATTTGACTATCCTCTGAGTGTGACGCTCAGAGACGGCTCTCACTGGCCCGAGTGCCTGACGCAGTTCGGAGATATCGGCTGATGGCAACAGGGAGAGGGTGCCGCATATCGAAGACATGGAATGAGAGAGGATGCTGCGAGGCACATCGACTCTCGATTCCTCGCTTACCCTCTCCAGTGCAGCATCGTGCTCCAATTGGGCGTCCCTGAGAATCCGCCATGGCGCAGAGCCGTCGAGCCAGTTTGAACTCTCACTGGTTGGTTCAACTCCGATTCCAGAGAGTGTTGTCTGTCCCTTCGAGGTTCTCATCAACCTGCGTAGGAAGTGTCTCTCTACGACTTCCATCCCTACATTGAGTGGTTTTGGCTTGGAATGTATGAACTTCCTGACTCTTCGGGTCAGTTCGCGTCGGAATTCCCGTTCGGTCCCTTCGTTCAGAATCGGTCCAATCACCGCACCCATGTCAAACGGCGTTGGCATCTCAATCTCACCGGACAGCAGTCTGGTGTAACCCTCTCTGATTTGATGCTGCAGTTCTGAGGTCTCGAAGTACTCTTCTTTCTCGGTCAGCGCCCTCAGTGTGCCACCCTTGATTCTCCTCAACGCCACCTCAGGATCACAGTCAACCCAAATGCAGAGGTCTGGAACCAGTGCCGCTGAATTCATGTGCGCCACTCTATCGACACCGAGCCCCCCTACGACTCCTTGGTATACCAGCGAAGAGTGGATGTTCCTCTCGCTGACCACTGCCCTGCCCTCCTCTAGACGGGGTAGTATCCAGCCGTGTGAGTGGTCGACCCTATCAGCGGCGAACAGTCCGGCCTCCTGCTCGGGAGTCATCGTCTGCTTGCGAACCGACTCGATGGCTAGACGGCCGAGCGGATGCTCCCTGCGCGGCTCCCCAGTGACCTCTACAGAAGTGAAAGAGAACTCCTTTTCCAGTACTTCAGAGATTACCTTAGTTGCGAGGCCTTTGCCGCTTCCATCGCCTCCTTCAATAGTAATCAGGTACACGAGTAAACCTCAAGTTAATCCTCTGTGTAGTCAGTGAACTGGTCCCTAGCGACATGGGCCATGCCCATCCCCAATAAGATGAACATAGGACCAATGAACAGCATGCCACGGCTCCATAGTCCAAAGAAAGACAGCCACCAAGTTCGCCGGTATCGGTCGCCCCGATAGGCCTCAAGACCACCTACCATACCAGCCAGCCCGGCCAGAAGAGTGAGGGCTGCTATAGTGGAGCCGATTAGTACCGACTCGCTGAGATGACTCTCTCCGGACATGTCGTACTCGTCGACCCCATCGCCAGGTGTCAGTGTGACTGAAATTTGAGAGTGGTCACCAGGTACTAGGGTAATCTTGACCGTTCGGTTCCCAGGATGCTCGACCAATAAGGTAGATGATCGTCTAGGTACGTCATCTATTGAGAACCGGCCTCCGGAGTCTGTGAAATCGTGTCCTATCTCGAGTTCGTCAGAATCGAGAATGCTGATTCTAACGTCTTCTGCTGGTTCGCCTCCTGTGGTACTGTCCTCTAACGCAGTACTGACGATTCCGTCGACATCTGCCAAACCATCTGAGCTACCCAACTGCCCAGCTAGAATTTCACCAACATTTGTCGAGATTAGGACGATTCCGAGAAGTACTCCGAGAAGGCTCCCGACGAATATCATCAGCGCCCCGGCCATCCTAGTGGTTGAATCGACCGAGAGGTCGTGCAACCACAGTTCCATGGCACTGTAATCGTCGAACTCATCCCCATTCGCCTCACTCACTGTCTCTCACCCGCCTCTTGCTTCTCTTCGCTGGGCATCGGCGGCTGTTCAGTCTGTCGCTTAGTTACCATCGATATTAGGAACTGCATAATCGCGCTCAAAAGGCGCATCGAACTCAAGAAGATTACTAGAACAGCAAACAGCAGAACCGGCCAAATAGACTTCAAGATGGACAGGGCCAAGGGCTCTGGGCCCTGTCCATCCTGAGTGGCCTGAGTGCCTCCAAACGACACCAGATGCATGGATGTCCAGTTTTTGCCCGTGATAAGGAAGGCATCTTGCTCCGATACATAGGCGATTCCGTTCAGGACATCGTTGTAGCCGTCTGACTCGTTCTCGGCGAGCGTCGAGGCGTCAATGGTCAATCCGACCTCGCCGGTGCTCTTGTTAATGGCGATGATGGAGTCACTTCCCCAAACGTTGGCGTACACCGTCTGGCCAACACACTCAAGCTCGTTGAGCAGGCTCACTTCGTTGCCCTGCTCAGTCACCTGCAAGGTCGATACCAACGTGAAGTCTTCCGGGTTCCTAAAGGCCAGTTCAGAAGTTCCGTTGGACATCACTAGATGAGTTCCATCATAGCACAGCCCCCAGCCCTCTCCCGAGTAAGTGTGATTGGCAATCACTGTCAGTGATTCGATGTCGAAGACCAGTGCGACACCTTCCCTCCAAGTCAGCATCACGATACTGTCACCGACAACCGTGATACCTTCTGCGAACAGTGATTCGTCGAGCTCGATCTGCCGGATTACTTGACTGCTCAAGGGGTCGATCTCTCTAAGACTGGAGTGCCCATACAACCCGGTGCTCTCATAGAGGAAACCTTCGTGCATCTCAAGTCCCTGCGTGAAAGCCTCAGAATCATGATGGTGCGAGGAAATTAGAACTAATTCGGTTGCTTCCGATTGCGCTTGGGCAATCGTTGGAAGGCTGCACGTGAGGACGAAGAGTAGTAGTGCGACGACAACCGCTGGCGCCGTACCGTGCTGTTTCATGTACGAACGGTGCTCCATCGATGTTAAAATAGGTCTTTGAGTGGATTGTGGCTGAAAACAACACGGAGTGTTGAACATGTCCCCCCTCAATGCAGCAGTGTCCCGCAGAGCATCCGCCATACTGGTCCTGACGATGCTACTCGCCAGTCTTTCTCCATTAGTTCTCGCGGAATCAAAATCCATTGAATCGGTGACTATGGTCATGTCAGGCGACCTATCGGAGTTCGACCCCTCTATTGAGGGCAAGCGGTACCTGTTCACAGATGAGTCCGAACCTGTATTCTCTGCTACTGGCCACCTCAAGATGGGATGGAGGGAAGCGGGCTATCCGGGACTGGTACTCCCATTCTCCGCCGGTTATCTGAACTCGAAATTTTCAGCTCGTTCCTGTGAGGATGCATGGAGTCAGGGTGACACCGGCAACGTCTCCACGGCCAGTGGAACAGTATCTGTCACGGTGCAGAAGACGTCTGCCAATTCTGCTATCCTAGTGGAAAACGGTCAGATCATCCCCTCAACCACTCTAAATGACATTGCCTCAACCTGGGAATCGACGATTTATCCAACGGACACGATCTACTTCGGCAACCCCCCCGATGTCGACAACAACTGTCAGATTGAGATTGTGTTGATTGACATAGACAATGCAGGAGGCATTGGGGGCTACTTCTCTCCTGGCATCTCATCGGTCAGAGAGTCAGTATTCGTCGATGTAAACGATTTGAATTGGAGGAATACCATCCTTGCTCACGAGTTTGAACATCTGCTGCACAACTCCAGAGATCCGTTCGAGTACCTGTGGATCGACGAGGGGGCTGCAGATATGGCAGCCTACTTGTGCTTCGGTGTCACCAGTACACTGACGGAGCACGCCAACGAATGGTCGCAGGACAGCAGCCTCAGTGTGAGGTGGTGGAACGGCAGGATAGCCGACTACGGAGCCGGTTTCATGTTCATGATGTACCTAGCCGACAAGCTCGGAGGTGGAGCTGCAATCCGGAGTCTAGTCGCCGATACAGCTACTGGAGGAGCGGCTATCGAGAATCTGGCCCAGAACCCAGAGACGGGCTCTACCGCCATAGGGACGACGATGAGTGAGATTTTCGCCAACTTCAGCGCAGCAGTGTCTCTCGACAGCGCCCAGGGTGCCTTCGGATTCTCCAACCTCGATCTAACCTCGGGGTGTATCGCCGCCCAAATATGCAAAGCCCAAATGAGCGGTTACAATGACCAATGGGTCAACGACTGGAACAGCTCCAGTCAGGACATAGAGGGTTGGGGTATGAGGGTCTACAAATTCGCCCAGGGATCTGGCGCTCCGCTCAATCTGATGGTACAGCCAACCCAGTTCGGTTTCAAAGGGGCTGTCTTAGCTCGTGACGCAGTCACTGGGACCTGGTCGATGAGCAACCTGCGCATCGACTCCGGAACCGGAGCCGGAACCGGCCTAGTGCACGGCTTCGGAAACACCACTGACGAGGTCTGGCTACTCACCTGGTACGAGTCCATGGTCACAGACTGCGACTACAGCTTCCTCAGCTGTGGCATCACTACAGGATCATATCCAACTGCCTCACTCACAGTGTATGCCGGTCTAATCACCGATCCTGCGGAGGTCTCTATAGACACCCTTACTCCCTTCGACAGGGATGAAAACGGTTTGGACGACAGTGTTCGAATCGACCTAGAGGTGGAGTCCAACGCGTTCTGGGAGATTCTTGAAGTGACCGTCGAGGCTTTCGTCAACAACAGCATTTCCGACTCAGTGGTGTTTGACATCACTGTGGGCAATAGTATTCCCTCTCCTTCAAGCGTTTGGTTCACACCTCCCTCATCGGGAGACTGGACCTTTGGCATCCGCATCCGCGACGTCACCGGTGAGATTGTTGACCAGGCTTTCTCCCTCCCCCTGACTCTGGCCAATATGGAGCCTATCGCATCCGGATCGATGTCCACCTCAGTGACACAGACTTGGCTTCCAGTGGCTATGTTCGGCTCAGGGTATGACTCATGGGGCTTCAGCCAGATAAATGGCAGCTTCAACCACAACGTCACCCCCGTTGGATACATCTGGGACCTTGGGGACAACAACTCGTCCGGATTGAAGAACCCGGTTCACTCGTACCTCAATGCCGGAGACTATCAGGTCGTCCTAGTGGTGCAGGATCAGGGCGGATACTACTCGGGGCCACAACTCTGGAACATCTCAGTGAGTGACACCTCTGAGCCAGTCGTGGAGATCTCTGTAGAAGGGGTCGTCATCACTGACGAACTGGTGTTGTTGACTGACCAGAGAGTGCAGTTCTCTGCGAGGGGGACAACCGATAACGTGCCCCTCGATGAACTAGTTTTCACATGGGACTGGGGAGATGGGCAGACAGAGGGAGGCCAAGGGGCAGCCGAGGCCGGGCACTCATGGGTGGATGGGAGCGCTGACGGGATTATCTACACGCTGAATCTGGTCGTAGATGACGGCATCCACGTCGTCGAGCACTCCCTATATATCAAGATCCTGAACCGTCTGCCGAAGCAGGTCTTTGATGCACCTCTGCAGACATACACCCTGACTCCTCTGACCATGCCTACTGTCTTCGAGGACTCAGACGGGATAATTGTCGAGTATAGTTGGTTCTTCGAGGGAGGAGTCAATCTGGGTGGCTCTGGGATGGCTCTGACTTCCGACTTCTCCTCGACCGAGTCTATACAGCAGAACCCCATCGTCGGATGGCTTGAGCCGGGTATGAAGAACGTCACCCTAGAAGTCACCGACGACGATGGCAACACCTCGGTAACCTTACTTCAGGTTCAGGTTCTAAACCAGAGACCAGTCGCCGTGTTCGCAAGACCACTGGATGGTGCCGTAGACACAGTATACACATTCACCAGCGAGTCGTTCGATCCCGATGGGGATACGGCTCTGCTGCAGACTATGTGGGGGATTTCAGACCTCGACGACCCAATATACAACGTCTCCTCGGTTAGTCATACCTTCCTGGAGCCCGGACTGTATGTCATCAGCCTCACTGTAATCGACGAAAGAGGGTTCTCTTCAGCCACCAAGTCGTATTCGTTGAGGATAGCCAATCCTCTGCCGGTCCCTGAGCTCGAATTTAGTTGCCCGAGTATGAACGGGACAGTAATGAGCGAGATTCCACAAACTGAGGACGGTGTCGTCTGGCAGGT
>Ga0315318_10000647_pt1 | contig 14528 bp, 11 predicted proteins | sample M1200m3416metaG_FD_203703 | JGI IMG/M metagenome (GOLD analysis project Ga0315318, IMG submission 203703) | Ammonia-oxidizing marine archaeal communities from Monterey Bay, California, United States - M1 200m 3416 | ecosystem: Environmental > Aquatic > Marine > Coastal | place: USA: California... | reverse complement strand
CAACCCAGAGGCCGCCCAGCGTCGTGTGCTGGAACGGTTCCCGCAGTTGGCCGACCGACTCGACGACCGGGCCGGCGACCTCTCGGGGGGCCAGCAGCAGATGCTCGGCCTCGCCATGGCGTTCCTGACCCGGCCACGGCTGCTCATGATCGACGAGTTGACCCTCGGGCTGGCGCCCGTTGTCGTGGAGGAACTGCTCCCGATGGTCCGGGAACTCCGGGACGAGGGCGTCACCATCATCCTCGTCGAACAATCCGTGAACACGGCACTTACGGTCGCCGAAACCGCTTATTTCATGGAGAAGGGTGAAATCCGCTTCCAGGGACCCACCGCTGAACTCCTGGAACGGCCCGACATCCTGCGCTCGGTGTTCCTCGAGGGCGCTGCCTCGGTCGGCGACCCGGACCCCGGCACGGCCGGAGATCCGGAGCGCACTCCGGTCCGTGTTGGGAGGCCCGCAGACGATGGCCGGTCGGCGATTCTGGAGGTCCGCGGAATGGCCCGCTCCTTCGGCGGCATCGTCGCTGTCGGCGGCGTCGACCTGGACGCGTACCCAGGCGAGATCCTCGGTCTGATCGGACCCAACGGGGCCGGGAAGACCACCCTGTTCGACCTCGTCTGCGGTTTCACCGAGCCCGACGCGGGGAGCGCCATCCTCGAGGGTCGTCAACTGGATGGTCGCAGTCCTTCGGCGCGGTCGCGCCGCGGCCTGGGGCGTTCCTTCCAGGATGCGCGGCTCTTCCCGGCGCTCACGGTGGAGGAGACTCTGGCGGTTGCCCTGGACCGCTGGACCGGTGCACACGACCCGGTCTCGGCAGCTCTGCGACTTCCCCACATACTCGCCAGCGAAAAGCAGGTGGTTTCACGGGTGGCGGAACTGCTCGAGATGATGGGGCTCGGGGCCTTTCGCTCCAAGTTCGTCAACGAACTCTCGACGGGCACCCGCCGGATCGTGGACCTCGCCTGCGTGGTCGCCCACCGTCCGGTGGTTGTGCTCCTCGATGAGCCGTCCAGTGGCATTGCCCAGCGCGAGGCTGAGGCCCTGGCACCGGTGATCCGACGGATCCGTGACGAGATGGGCTGTGCTCTCGTGGTCATCGAACACGACATGGCCCTGCTGCGTTCGATCGCCGATCGGATGGTGGCGCTCGACCAGGGCGCCGTGGTGGCCGAGGGAACGCCCGACGAGGTCCTCGGGCACCCGGCGGTGGTGGCCTCCTACCTCGGTTCGGACCCGGAGGCACTCATGCGATCGAAGCCGACTACGGTCTGAGCCTTGAAGGACGCGCGCCAGGGGGGTACGCACATGCAACCGTCACGGACCCACGGATCGTGCAGGAGCACCACACGGCGCTGGGCGCCGTTGGTGGCCGTCGCCATGGTGGTGGTCTTCGGCGCGTCGTGTGGCGGCGACGAGGACGCCGCACCAACCACCACCGCCGCACCAACCACCACCGCCGCACCAACCACCACCGCCGCACCAACCACCACCGCCGCACCAACCACCACCGCCGCACCAACCACCACCGCCGCACCAACCACCACCGCCGCGCCCGCAACCACCACCGCACCAACCACCACGATCGCCCATGAGCCGTTCGAGGCCGCGCCGGCCGACTGGGCGTGGGGTGGTGTCGAGGCTCGCTTCGATCCCGGCAAGGTGTTCGAAGACATGGAATGGGGGGGGTTCCTGATCAGCTCTGGCTGGACTCCCGGGGAAGAGGTGTGGGTGATCCCGTGCAAGGCCTCATACGACGACTTCGACCTCGCGAACTGTGACTACGAGGATCGGAAGCCGAAGATCATCGACGACGACGGCTTCGTGCCGAACTACTACTTCGGCCCCCAGGACGTCCGGATGTTCTGGGGGGCTAAGGGTTGGGGACACGGCAACTGCATCCTGTACTCCAACCGCGGCCCGGACGGCGAATTCTGGAGCGGCGACGAAAAGGAGGTCGTCCTCTGCGACAGCGGAACCGGAGAGCCCCCGGCCCGTCCGGAAGCACCCGACATGGCGGCACCACGTGAGTACGACTTCTCGGCGACCGACGAGTTCATGCAGGGATTCGTCGACCAGCGGGGCCTGAACGGCGCCACGGTGATCGTGGTCGACCGAGACGACGGCATCGTCCACCGGGCGAACTTCGGCGAGTTCGGACCCGGGCGGATCTCCCTCCTCGGGAACATCAGTGAGACGTTCTCGGTCGGAATCCTGATGAGCCTCTACGACGACGGCCTGCTGGACATCGACGCCCCGATCTCGGACGCCGTGTCGTGGGGAACCGGCATGCCCGACGTGACGGTGGCGCAACTGCTGTCCCACAGTTCAGGGATGCTGGGCGGACCAGCCAGCAGTTGGTACGCCCCGTACCAGTGTGCGAACTCATACACCGACTCGCTGCAGGAGTGCGGCGAGGAGATCGTCAATACGCCGGACGATGACGCCGACCTGGTTCCCCCGGACACCGAGTTCCGCTGGCCAGCTACCGGCGCCGACGCTCAGGTGGCAGGAGCCATCGCCGAGGCGGTCTCGGGCAAGTCGTGGGCCGAACTGGTCGACGAAACCTGGGTGAGACCATGCGGCATGGACACGCTGGCCTACAAGAACCCGTGGAACGAGTTCACTCTCGATCCCGTCACCTGGGGCTACCTGTCGGAGTTCGCCGGGGACCCGTCGACACTGTCGACGACCGACAACCCGTCGATTCAGGGTGGCGCCTACGCCACTGCCGACGACCTGGCCGCCCTGGTGTTGATGCACCTCCGCAACGGGATGTGCGGCGACCAGCAGGTGCTGTCCGCCGAGGCGATCGACCTCATGACCGAGGACCGGATCGCCCGGGTCTACGACGGCACCAACGTCGACTTCTTCGGCAATGCCTGGGGCTTCGGCATGGGGTGGACGACCAACCGGGCGACCGGTTGGACGGGCAACGGTGGCATCTGGGCCAGCGGAATTACCATCGACCGCGACGCCGGGTTCGGCGCCGTGGTGCTCCTCGAGGCCACGTTCCAGGAGTCCCAGGCCCTGGGAAGCAGCGAGGTCTTCTCTGATTCCGTACGTGACGCGGTGATGGCCGCCCGCGGCTGAACCAGTTCAGTCCACAGCCAGGCTCTGTCGTTCAATTGATGAGCGGCAGAGCCAGGTTGGGGTCGGCGCCGACGTCCAGTGGGCTGGGGCCGTCCGAATGTAGACGCCACCAGCCGGCGGCGGCCACCATGGCCGCGTTGTCGGTGCACAGGGCCCGCGACGGAAGGAAGGCCCGCACCCCGGTCTCGGTGCACATGTCCAGGAAACGCTCCCGCAGTCGGGAGTTGGCGGCCACCCCTCCCCCGAGGCACGCCCCCCTGGCCCCGGTGGCCTCCACGGCCCAGCGGGCCTTGATGACCAGCGCGTCGACCACGGCCTCCTGGAATGAGGCGGCCACGTCGGCGGTCGACGCATCGGGTTCGTTACGAACGTGGTTCACCACAGCGGTCTTCAGACCGCTGAACGAGAAGGCATACCGGCGGTCGTCGGACAGGGTGGCCGGATTCTCCTGGACCATGGAGCGGGGATAGGCGTACGCCGTCGGGTCACCATCCATGGCCAGGGCATCGATGGCCGGGCCGCCCGGATACCCGAGCCCCAGATAGCGGGCCACCTTGTCGTAGGCCTCTCCGGCTGCGTCGTCCAGCGTGGAACCCAGTAGGCGGTAGCGGCCATGGCCCTCCATGAGGACCAGCATCGTGTGGCCGCCCGACACCAGCAGGACGACCAGGGGCAACTCCAGATCGGGCTCCTCGAGAAACGACGCATACAGGTGGGCCTCGAGGTGGTTGACAGCCACGAACGGCACGCCCCACACCAGCGACAGGGCCTTGGCGGCGCTCACCCCGGTAAGGAGTGACCCAACGAGGCCAGGGCCGGTGGTGGCGGCCACTGCGTCGATCCCGCCGGCGCTTCCTCCCGGGCCCTCGATCCCGGCGGTGGCTAGCGCCTCGGCCAGGACGGGCACCAAATCGCGCACATGAGCCCGCCCGGCGATCTCCGGGACCACCCCACCGAACACCGCGTGCTGCTCGACCTGGCTGGACACCACTGACGACCGGACCACGGTGGCCCGCTCAACGACGGCGACCGCCGTCTCGTCGCATGACGTCTCTATTCCCAGAATCGTGTTTGCCGTGACCGTGTCGCCCGAAACCGTGTCACCCATCAACTCTGGTCCTTCTCAAACTGTTCATCGAACGCCGGATCGTCGACATCATGGATCCACATCACCAGAGCATCGGTCGTCGTGCCATCGGCATCGGTGTAGTAGGCGGGCCGCACTCCGGCCGGGACGAACCCGAACCGGCGGTAGAGCGAGATGGCCGCCGCATTGGACGTCCGGACCTCCAGCGTCATGGACGCCAGGCCCCGAGCCCGGGCGTCGCGGCACAGGGCAGCCAGCAGGCAGGCTCCGATCCCACGACGCTGGTGGGCGGGATCCACGGCAATGGACGTGACGTGCCCCTCGTCGGCCACCACCATGAGCGCCGCGTGACCTACCGGGGCGCCGTCAGCCCCCTCGGCCACCAGGAGGGTCCGGGTCTTTGCATCGGCCAGTTGGTCACGCAGGAAGGTCTCGGACCACGGCGTGGGCTGGACGAGGGCGTCCAAGGCCCTGACGGCGTCCACATCACACGCGCCCATGGGTCGCAACACGACCTGCGGGGCGGCCACCGGAATCACGCCCCACCGGCTCGGGTCGCCCAGTTGATCTGGGCATCGGGCTGGCGTAGATACACCGGCTCGAGTTCCCACGGCTGGACGAACTCCTCGCGCATGGCGCGGGCGTGGGCCAACTGCACCAGCGACCGAGCACTCGGGTTGGCCAGGCCCTGCTCGGCCATCTCGATGCTCTTCAAGCCGGCGAACTCTTCGGCGTGGCGCAGCGCCCCGTCACCCAGCAGCAGCGCCGGCTCGTCGAGGGCCTCCAACTCGGCCGACAACTCGTCGGGCGTGCAGACGTTGGCGTCGCGAACCCGCTGGATGCCGCCCGGCACCTTGCGGAACAACGCCGTGAACAGCTCGCCCCGACGGGCGTCGAGCGCCGGGACGATCAGGCGGGTCGTCCAGCGGGCCGGGAAGGCCATCAGGTCGAGGCTGGGCACCGGGATCATGGGCACGCCGAGACCCTGGGCGAGAGCCACCGCGGTGGCGATCCCGACCCGAAGGCCGGTGAACAGGCCGGGACCGACGTCGACGGCCACCGCGCCCACCTCGGACAGTTCGATGCCGGCCTGGCGGCGGACGAAGTCGATCTGGGGAGCCAACGCCTCAGCGTGACGGCGCCCCCGGCCGGCGTGGGCCGAAGCCAGCACACCCTCGTGACCGCCCACCGCACAGCCCACCTGAGCACCCGCACTCTCGATGCCCAGGATCAACATCTGATTCCCCCGTCTCCACCGACGGGCGCCTCAAGGGCCAACAGGGCCACCTCGCGGTCGGACCAGTCGGCCCCCACGGTCCGGAGCTCCAGTACCCGGTCGTCAGAGCTCTCGCCGAGGGTGAGACGGACCTCGAGGTAGCCGCCGGGCAGAGCACCGGAGATGACGTCCCCCCACTCGATGAGGGTGACTGACCGATCATCGACCAGCTCGTGGAGGCCGAGGTCACGAACCTCGTCGATGTGGGAGAGCCGGTACACGTCGAGGTGGTGAACGGTCAACTCGTCGCCCGTGTAGCGGTTGGCCAGGGTGAAAGTGGGCGAGGTGATGGGTGTGGTCACCCCGAGGGCCCGACCGAACCCCTGGGTGAACGCCGTCTTGCCGGCCCCCAGGTCACCACACAGCACCAGCAGGTCTCCAGCACGCGACAGCCCGGCCAGCGCGGCGGCTACGGCCTGAGTACCTTCGGCCGAGGTGGTCGGCACCGTCAGGAGGGGCAGGTCCGTCGTCATCTCGGACGCCCGTTCATGCGGCCATCATCAGGCTGCGGGCCCGTCCGAAGTCGGACCGCATGTCGGCCAGCACGGCGGCCCCACCACGCAGAGCGGCCGCCGGGTGGAAGGTGGGCACGAGGTGGCGGGGCGGATTCCCGTAGCGGTAGTCGGCGCCCCGCAGCTTCGTGATGCCGGTGGCGGTGTCCAGGAGGAGCCGGGAGGCGAAGTTCCCCAGTGTGACGATGACCGCAGGATCCACAAGGTCCAGCTGGTGGGCCAGCCACGGCCGGCAGGCGGCGATCTCGTCGGGACGGGGATCACGGTTGTCGGGCGGGCGGCACTTCACGACGTTGGCAATGTAGACATCGGACCGTTCGACGCCCAGTTCCTCGGCCAGCAGGCGATCCAGGAGTTGGCCGGAGCGACCCACGAAGGGCACGCCCTGCTCGTCCTCGCGGGCGCCGGGCGCCTCACCGACGAATACCACGTCGGCGTCGGGGGCACCGGTACCGAAGACGACCTGCGTGCGACCCTCGGCCAGCCCACAGGCCGTGCAGGAAGCAGCCTCGTCGGCCAGAAGAGCCAATGACTCGGGGGCGGTCGTCACCCGGGCAGATTATCGACCCGATCCCCTCAGAACGGGTCCCGTCAGCAGGCCCGTACCACGGCCCGCTCGACGGCGGCCACGGCCAGCACCCGCAGCACGTCGATGTCGGCGGCTTCGGCGCGGCCGGTGGCCGCGGCGACGAAGGCGTCTCCGTCGGATCGCATGTGGGGCGGGAATACGGCCCGGGCCAGACCGTCATGGGCCGACTGGGCCATGAGCAGGCACTCTCCCTTGGTCAGGGCGGCGTCGGTGACCACCGCCCCGATGGTGGTGTTGCCCCGCAGGCCCGGCAGATCCGAGGCGTCTCCGACATCTCCAGCCACCGGCCAACCGCCGAACACCCCATCGGCGACCGCGGCCGACGTGGCCGGATCACCGACGTCGCCCGCCGCGTTGACGACTACAACGGCGGCCACCGTGACCCCGCCGTGGGCGACCACGGCCACCCCCACGCCACCGGGTCGGGCATGGGTCCGGCCCCGCCACTTCCCGACCGTGGCACCCGTGCCGGCCCCGACCAGCCCGGTGGCCACCGCCATCTCGGTGGTCGCCGTAGCCGTTTCGGCAGCGACTCGACCGTCGGCGGCCACGGGACGGACCGAACCGTCCCCCTCCAGAAGGTCGTAGAGCGCGAGACCGACCACGATGGGCACCGGACCGCCGTCGGTGGCGAAACCGATTCCGGCATCGGCGAGATACGAGACCACCCCGTCGGCGGCCGCCAGGCCGAAGGCCGAACCACCGGACAGCACAAGGGCGTCCAGCCGCTCCACCGCTCGCTCGGGAGCCAGCAGGTCGAACTCGCGTGTGGCCGGGGCACCGCCACGGACCTCGCCAGAGGCCACCGTCCCCTCGGGAAACAGCAGGACCGTGCAGCCGGTGCGTGCCTCGATATCGGTGTAGTTGCCGACCCGCAGGCCGTCGATGGGAATCCTCACGTCAGCCGACGCTAGTCCCGGCCCCCGGTGGTGCCGCTCGTGATGTCACGGTCGGTGCCGGCGGCAAGTGTCTCCAGGCGATCGTCGTAGTCGGCAATCACGGTGCGCCAGTCGAACCGTCGGATGGCCTCGTCCAGGCCGACCACCCGGGCCCGCCAGCCATCGAGGTCGATCAGCACGTCATGCAGACGGGTCCGCAGGTCGCCGTCCGGATAGAGGGCGCCATCGGCCCACGATCCCACCAGCTCCGGGTAGCTCTGCCCGGTCGGGAGGACCGGCACGCAGCCAGCGGCCATGGCTTCCACCACGGCGATCCCGAAGAACTCGTGGTGCGCCGCGCTTACCACCACATCGGACCGGTTCAACAGGTCGACGTAGGCGGCCCGGTCCTGGAACCCCCAGGCCACCACCCGGTCGCCGAGGTGGTCCCGGGCCTCGACGAACTCCCTCGGGTCGACCCGTTCATTCTCGCCCACCAGGGCCACCCGAAAGGCCACGCCCTCGGCGGCCAGGTGGCGTAGCGCATCCAGCACAGCCTTCGGGTTCTTGTCGTGATCCCAGCGTTGGTTCCAGAGCACCAGCGGGCCCGCCGGATCGGCGGGAACGATCTCTTCAGGAACCATCCCTTTAGAAATGGGCACGTCGGCCAGGTCGACGCCCACGGGCACCACGTAACACCGGTCGGCTACCTCGCCCAGGAATCCGACATGAGAATGGTCGGGGGCACGATCCAGAAGGTCGGGCAGGGCGGCCAACAGCCCGTCGCGTTGGAACGCCGAGTTGCACCACACCTGGTCGGCGACGGCCATCCCCATCCAGTTGACCAACGGCAGCTCGTCGGACGCCGACCCCTTCTGGTTGGGACTCACCGGGTACAGCAGCTGGTTCTCGTGCAGGTAAAGCACCACCGGCGGATCACCTAGGAAGCGTCGGGTCAGGCCCAGCCAGCCCGCCAGGTCGACCATGCCTGAGACCACCACCACGTCGGGTAGGCCGTGCTCGGCCACCGCCCGACGGGCCTCCTCGGCCAGGGTGAGTGCCCCACCGCGCATCCGCCAGCGCCACGCGGCGGCCGGGTGCGAGACGACGACCAGTTCGTGGCGGCTGTGGACGACCAGACCATCGGCCCACGCACCGTGGGACCCGCCGTGAAACGGTTCGACGAGCAGGACCCGGGCCATTGTCAGACCTAGGGGTAACGCCGAGGTGGGCGGTGGCTGAGCGAGCAGAGGACCTCCCACGGAATGATCCCGATGGCGTCGGCGACCTCGCTGGCCCCGATCTCCTCGTCGCCCTGCCTGCCCAGAAGGATCACTTCGTCACCGAGGGAGACCGACCCGTCGACCTCGACCATCAGGGCATCCATCGAGACGACGCCACGTAGCGGCCGGCGTTGACCTCCCACCAACGCTTCGCCACCCAGACCCCACGCCCGGGCCAGGCCGTCGGCGTAGCCCATGGGCACGGTGGCCAGGATGGTCTCGTGGTCGCCCACCCAGCGGTGGCCGTACCCCACGCCCTCGCCTGGCGGCACGACATGCAGGTGGGTGACCTCACTGCGGATGGACATGGCCTGACGTAGATCGAGGGCCCGGCAGGCCCCGGCCACGTCCGGGCCGGGCGACACGCCGTATATCCCGATGCCGACCCGGACCAACGACCGGTGGGTGTCGGGCCGGGTGACCGAAGCGGCCGTGTTAGCTAGGTGGACGACCGGCGGTTCGATACCCGCGGCGGCCAGGGTGGCCAGCACGGCGTCGAAGCGGTCAACCTGCACCCCGGTGAACGGATCGTCGGGCACATCGGCCGTCGAACAGTGCGAGAACACGCCCTCGAGGACCAGGCCGGCATCGCAGATGTGGCGCGCCGTGGCCAGTGCCTCCTCGGGCCGCACCCCGACCCGGTGCATGCCGGTATCGACCTTCAGATGGACGGCCGACAGGCCTGCCTCGAACCCGTCCCGAACCGAGTGGATCGCGGCCGCGTAGGCGTCGATCCCGGCCGGGGTGTAGAGGGTGGGGCGCACCCCACCGAGGGCCACCACCTCGGCCATCTCGTCGGGCCTTGGTTCGGACAGCACCAGGATGGGCGCGGTCAGCCCGGCGGCCCGGAGCTCGGCAGCCTCCTCGACCAGAGCCACGGCCAACCAGGTGGCCCCGGCCCGTACCGCGGCGTCGGCCACCGCCGGGGCGCCGTGGCCGTATCCGTCAGCCTTGACTACCGCGCAGACCGCGGCGTCACCCACCAGGGCGTCAAATACGGCCACATTGTGGGCCACGGCGTCCAGGTCGACCGATACCCAGGTGGGACGCATCAGCCTGCGCCCCCTGAGGCCTCAACGGCATCGACGGACAGGTCGGTCAGCACGGACACCAGCCTCGCCGCAAGATCGCCCGCCACCACCCCGGTGGACGAACCCACTGTCGGAAGGCCGTCGATGCCCGGCGCGGTGACCAGGCGTCCGTGCACGTGGGCGGCGGCAGCCGCAGCCTCCAGCGGCGCGGCCCCCCGGGCCAGGAAGGCCCCGATGATCCCCGCCAGCACGTCGCCGGATCCGGCGGTGGCCAGACGGGCGTCGCCCGCTGCAGCGAGCCGGACCCGACCATCGGGTGCGGCGACCACCGTGGTCGGACCCTTCAGGAGCACCACTGCGCCGGTATCGGCGGCTAGAGCACGGGCGGCAGCCATGCGGTCCAAACCGGGCGGGCCACCGGCCAGGCGGGTGAACTCTCCGTCGTGCGGGGTCAGGATCAGTGGCCTCCCCACGGTAGCCACCGATCCGCCGGCCAGCATGGTGAGGGCGGTCAGGCCATCACCATCGACGACCAGCGGCGGGCCCGATGAGGCCACCAGCCGTCGCACCGCGTCGGCCATCTCGGGGGCGGTCCCCAACCCAGGGCCGACCACCATCGAGGCGAACCGGTCCCGGTCCGAGCCCTCGGGACCGTCCAACTCCAGATCAGCGGCGACAGGCATCCGCACTACCTCGGCGGGGACACCTGGCTCGTCGGGGATACCCGGGCCACCGTCGCCGGGTACTGACAGGCGAACGTAGCCCGCTCCGGCCCGCAGCGCCGCGGTGGCGGCCAGACCAGCGGCCCCCTCCATGCCCGATGAGCCAGCGATGACCCAGCAGGCCCGTTGCCACTTGTGGGCATCGGATGGGCGTGGGGGCACTAGGCCGGCGATGTCGCCGTCGGTCAGAAGATAGGACGTCGCCCCCGACACGTCGAGACCCAGATCCACCACCTCGACCCGTCCGGCCAGCGCCGGACCGTCACCGAACAACAGGCCGGGCTTGAGGGCGGCAAAGGTCACGGTCCGACGGGCGCTTAGGGGCCGACCCCGCGCCTCGCCGGTCAGACCGTCGAGGCCCGACGGGAGGTCCACGGCCAGTACCGGAGCGACGACGGTGGGTGCATCGAAAGGGCGGCCAAGCCCGGTGCCGTAAGCGGCATCCACTACCAGGTCCACCGCGTGATCCCCGGCGGTCGGTAGGTGGCCCGAGGCTGCGGCAGCATCGACAACCGTTGCCCGCACCCCCCGGCGGGCCAGCAGATCGGCCGCCACCCGGCCATCTGCGCCGTTGAATCCCTTGCCGGCAAGCACGGCCACCCGACGTCCGTATCCCCCACCCAACTCGTCCAGCACGGCACGGGCCACCGCTGCACCCGCCCGTCCGATCAGGGCGTCTAGCGGCTCAGTTGCCGCGGCATCCACGGCGGCCATCTCGTCCGGCGTACACACCGGGATCATGTCGGATCGACTCCTCAGAGAGCGACGACGGTCGCCTGGGCCAGAGTGTCGGTGTGGCTCAGGGTGACCAACCAGCGGCTCACGCCGGCCCGCCGGGCCACCTCGGCCGACTCGCCGTGGAGTACCAACGAAGGAGGCCCCAGCCCGTCGCGCACCACCTCGATGTCATACATGGCCATCCCGCCGAGACCCAGACCGAGGGCCTTGAGTGCCGCCTCCTTGGCCGCGAACCGCACCGCGTAGCGGCTGGCAGGGTCCACATGGGCATCGGCGTAGGCCCGCTCAGCCGGTCGGAACAACCGGTCGCGTAGAGACGGAGTGCGATCCAACGAGCCTCGGAACCGGTCGATGTCGACCAGGTCCACTCCGATGCCGATCATGGTCGGTGAAGCGCCGGACTCAGGCCCGGAGCTGATCGACCCGAAGTCGGTCAGCAATGTCCGGCACCGGGTCAGTCAACAGGTCGACCACCGGCACCTCGGCTAGCAAGTCGTCTCGCAGGTCGGGCTCAGTCTCACAGACCGCGTCACGCACCGCGGAATAGCGGTTGCCGTAACCCTGCAGCACGCCACGCAGGACGTCCGGGGTGAGGCGCTCGCGCAACACCACGTGTAGCAGGGTGATGCCCACCGTCTCGCGGTCCTTGACCTCGGGCACCAGCACGATGATCCGGTCGTCGCGGGCACCCCGGGTCACCAAGACGTCACGGTCCACTGCCACCCGATGCTTGGTACCCCGCAGGGCCGGGTCCCTATCAGTACGCGAGCGGATGCCCGTCGACACCCCACCGCGGTCCACGATCGCCGCGGTGGGCGAAGCCCCGTCCAGGCCGTCCACCCGGTAGCGGGTGTAGCCGGCGACGTCGGACACCGCCGGATCCAGGGCAACCAGTGCCCGAAGTGTCCGGTAGCTGAGCGAATCACGGGGCGCCCCGGCGTCGAGCACCTCGCGGGCCAAGCGGGCGTCCAACAGGGTCTCGTCAGTCCTCGAGATGCCCACGGTCACCGTCTTGGCCTGATGCTTGATGGCGTCGATGGGTCTGGTGAGCTCCTCGATTGCCACGGTCAACGCGGCGGCCAGATCGTCCAGCACCAGTGCAGGCGTGCCGACCCGACCGAACTCCAACTGGTACGACTCCAACGGCACGGCGCCCAGAGCGAACCGAAACAACGTCGACAGGCGCACCGCGGTGGACGCCTCGAGGTGTCCGTTGAGCCGCCCGTTTCGCAACTCGTCGGCGAAGGTACCGGCGGCGGCGCCCAACTCGGTGGCCAAGCCTGGGGTCAACGCATCGGGCAACGCCTCAGGGGCGGCGGATCCAGTCCCCGGGTCGTACGACGTCGCCTGGACCGCTCCGCCGGCCAGGCGGCGCTCGGCCTCGGCCTCGATCGCCGCGTGGGCTGACCGCAGTACGTGGGCCTGAGCGTCAATGGCCCGGGCCGCCTCGTAGCCGAACAGGTGGCCGACCATGGTGGACAGCAGGAAAGCCAGACGGGGATGCACCGGTGGTACGGACACCACGTCGTGGGCATCGGCGAATCTCGACGAGCCAGCGTCGGCCACCACCACTGGCAGCGCCTTATGCGCCCGGTAGATGGCCACCTCCTTGGCCACGTCATCGGCTGTGGAGCCGACCAGGCCGGTGGCGCACACAAGGATCAACGGCTCCGACGAGAGGTCGATGTGCTTCTTGTCCTCGGTGACATCCGCAGCGATCGACTTGTAACAGAGCTCGGACAGCTTGATCCGGATCTCGCGGGCTGCCACCAGGTTGGGTCCGCTACCCACCACGGCCCAGTAGCGCCGACCCGGGGCGTGCCGTGAGGCAATCGACGCCACCTGGTCACGCATCCCCAGCACCTCGACCATCGCGTCGGGCAGGGCCCGCAACCCGGTCAGCACGTCGGCCCGATCGGGCGCACCGGGGGCTCCGGCCGCATCAGCAATGGCCACGGCTAGCAGGATCCCGGCCACCGCCTGGGCGTAGAAGGCCTTCGTGGAGGCCACGCTCATCTCTACGTCGCGACCATCGGACGTGTACAGCACACCGTCGGCCCGGTCGACCAGGTCGCTGTTGCGCCGGTTCACGATCGCCACCACCCGGGCACCCCGGACCCGCACCAGGTCGACGGTGCGGTTGGTGTCGGTCGTCGTGCCCGACTGGCTGATGGCCACTACGAGGGTGTCGGACATGTCTGGCGTCAGGCCGAAGCCCGAGAGTTCGGTGGCCGGTAGGTCCTCCACGATGATGCCGTTGGACTCGGCCAGTTCAGCCTCGAGGGCACGGGCCACCGAGCCACCGGCGATGGCCGCAGTGCCCTGGCCGATGACCAGGATCCGTCGGATCGATCCGTCGGACAGGCCGGCCCGCACATCGGCTCCCAGCGCGTCCTCACCCAGACGGACCCGCCAACCTGCGGGGGTATCGCCGGCAGGAACAAGTCGGCCACGCAGGGTGGCCCGGACCGAGTCCGGCGACTCGCCGATCTCCTTGAGGAGGAAGTGGGGGTAGTCGCCCCGGTCGATGTCCCGGGTGGTGATCTCGGCTCGGGCCACATCGTCCTCGGTGACCGGCAACGAGCGTCCGTCATACGACCGTCGGACTATCCCGTCGAGCGTCCCGGCCAGCGCACCATCCAACTCCAGGATCTGGCCCCGGCTGGCCCCCGGATCATCCGGATCGGCCGGTGTCTCGCCATCCATCCGGACGAACTCAGTCGTCAACTCCACCACCCCGTAGGGCTCCGAGGCCACGACATAGGCGTCCTCGGCCAGGCCCACGTAGAGACCCTGGCCGCTGCCTCGCAGGGCGAGGAGGAGCCGGTCGGGCGCGTCACCGGTCGCCGCCCCGATGGCCACTGACCCATCAAACACGCTCACCGCCCGGCGAAATGCCTCGGCACGATCGTGGCCGGCGGCCAAATGGGTGGCACACAGCACCGGTATCACCTTGGCGTCGGTGGTTATCTCCGGAGCCACGCTGAGGCCCTCGGACACCATCAGGTCGGCGTGGTTGTCGACATCACCGTTGAGTACCGCGGTGACCAGCGGGACTACCACGCCATCGGCCCGGACGGAATCCACCGGATGGGCGTTGGACTCGGAGATCAGGCCCACGCTGGCCCACCGGGTGTGTCCCAGGATCGACCCCTCCACGCCGGGGGCGACCAGAGCCCGGGCCAGAAGGCCGTCGGCGGCCAACGACGCACGTAGGACCGCCGTGTTGTCGCCCAGCTCGCCGATCTCGGCTGCCGCCTTGACCACGAAGGCCAGACCACCGCCGTCCAGCACCCGGACACTGCCCGTGCGGTGCAAACC
>Ga0315318_10000645_pt1 | contig 14569 bp, 14 predicted proteins | sample M1200m3416metaG_FD_203703 | JGI IMG/M metagenome (GOLD analysis project Ga0315318, IMG submission 203703) | Ammonia-oxidizing marine archaeal communities from Monterey Bay, California, United States - M1 200m 3416 | ecosystem: Environmental > Aquatic > Marine > Coastal | place: USA: California... | reverse complement strand
TAGAATTCTGATGAGGGTCCAAGAGCATATCATTTCCCCTAGGTACGGTGGTAGCGTAATCGGTGGAATTCACGATCACATCACTGGTGCCTACTTGCTTACCCATGGTGAGGCGTTCCTTCCAATGCATGTAGCAATGGATGTCCTGAGTTCAATTGGATGGGAGGGGGATCTCCCAGAAATCGTTGAAAGGAACGGGCAGACGGGATTCCTTGGTAATCAAATCTTCAGTCTTTTAGTAAGCGGAGGATTCAGTCTTAACTTCAAGAATCGTGCAGGAGAAGACGTCGAAGTAACACACTCTACGGGTGACGTTTCTGGAACAATAGACAAGAGAGGAATTGGGGCCGAAGACGGACGTCTACTGGATGCAGTAGTTCAGACACATGGGAATGATGTGGGGGCGGATTTCATCAATAAGATGACAAAGATGACAATTGCAATTTGCACATCCATGGGTTTCACAACTGGAATCGATGACGAGGACCTACCTCCAGAGGCAATGAAACAGATAGAACAAATTAACACCAAGGCAAGTGTCGACGTAGATACCGAGCTAGAGAAATTCGGCAAGGATGGTAGGAAATACGAGGCTAGACCTGGCAGAACACCACATGAAACTCTCGAGGAGAACATTCTCACAATTCTGGACACCGCAAAGGCCGAAACCGGTAACGTAGCGAAGGCACATTTGGGTGGAGATAACTCAGCCGTTTTGATGGCCACTTCCGGTGCTCGTGGGTCAATGGACAACCTAGCCATGATGGCTGGTTCAATTGGCCAGCCTAAGGTCAGGGGTAAGAGGCTCGAGAGGGGATATCAAGATCGTGTTCTTTCTCACTTCCCAAGGAAGGTCAAGGGGTCCAAGGAGAAGGGCTTCGTTTCTTCATCTTTCAAGAGAGGCCTAGAGCCAACCGAGTTCTTCATGCTGTCCGTCTCGGGCAGGGAGTCTCTAGTCGATACGGCTGTAAGAACAAGCAAGTCCGGCTATATGCAAAGAAGATTGATTAACGCAATGGATGACCTAAAGGTCTCAAAGGACAAAATGGCCTCTGTAAGGAACACTGCGAACCGTATCATACAATTCGAATACGGTGAAGACGGGACTGATCCAGCTAGGAGCAGAAAAGGCGATCCGTTCGATGTAAATCAGGTTCTCGATGACGCTTTAGGGGGTGCTAACTGATGGTCGTTAAGAGTGCAACAAAGAAGAAATTGATGGACCTCGGCATAGAGGAAGAGTATGCCCACAAGCTTGCCGACGATCGTAAGTGGGATGACGTAAAGGGACTTTCACCTGGCCAGATTGCCCAGATTTGCGGCATAGACTCAGGGACATCTCAGAGGATCCATGATGTCATGGCTAGCTCTGTCAAATCTTCCAGGGCCAGTTCTGCTGGTTCAGAGAAGACAATAGTCAGAAGGAGAACCGTTTCTAGGCGGCGAAGAACCACTCGATCACTTCCTTTGCAGGATTATGACTACGATACCAAGATGAAGGAACTTATCCGAGACATAGACCACGAGGATGAGATGTACATTCAGCTAAATAACGCTGCAACAAAAATTGACTCAAACATGACTCCAAGAATGATTGACCAACTAGTCAAGGGTCTGCATGGCAGGGGCGAGAAGAAACTGACTAATGCAAAGGTAAAGAAGATCGTTCAATCTGCAAACAATTTCTACATCGATTCAAAGGCAGTACCTCACGAAGCCGTTGGCATTACAACAGCGCAATCAATTGGCGAACCCGGTACACAGATGACAATGCGTACTTTCCACTATGCAGGTGTAGCAACTGTCAACGTCACCCAGGGTCTTCCTAGGATTATCGAGATAGTGGATGCCAGAAAGGTTCCGAAGACACCAACTATGATAATTTACATGGATGAGAATAATTCCAAGGGAAAGCCACTAAGGACCAATGAAAAACTAGTCAGGAATTTAGCAGCCTCAATCGAGACAACAACGGCCATAGACATTGCTACGATTGATGTCGATGTGGCTCAGAGGAACATTGTCCTGCAATTGAATCTTAGCAATATGCGACTGAAGAAGATGACCGGCGCCGAGGTAAGAGACAAACTATCCCGTGCACTCAGACTCTATGTTCAAGCCGATAACGAGGTTCGCCCCAAGTCTCTCAGAATTATCCCGGGCGTTACAAAGGAAGAAGATCTGGCAGATCTAACATCAGACCCCCCTACCTATACTGCTCTTCTTCAGTTAGAAGACAAGATCAAGAAACTACGATTGAAGGGTCTTCCTGGAATCAGTAGGGCAACCGTGCAAGGTCCAATATCCGAAACTGGCGAGTACTACATCTCCACTATAGGATCCAACCTTGCAAAGGTAAGTGAGTTCGATGGCGTGAATCGGTCACGAACATATACCAACAATATCAACGAGATTCATGACTACTTGGGAATTGAAGCTGCCCGTCAAGCCATAATTAACGAAATGTGGGATACCTTGGAGGGGGCCGGTCTCGATGTAGATGTTCGCCATCTCATCATGGTATCGGATGTTATGACAGCCGGTGGTGAAGTTAGAGCCATAGGTCGGCATGGGGTCAGTGGAACCAAGCACTCCATCCTAGCCCGTTCAGCATTCGAGGTTACTGTGACTCATCTTTTGAAGGCCGGAGTAATCGGCGAGAGAGACTCGCTATCTGGCGTAACTGAGAACATTATCGTCGGTCAACCAGTCGCTTTGGGAACAGGGAGCGTAGAGTTGTTCTACATTCCCGATGAAAATAATTGAGGGGAGAGAATGGACATTGCTAGACAATTAAAGCAGGGAGTAAATACTGGCGACATTGTTTTCGGACAACGTCAGACATCATCCGAATGTTCCAAGGGGAGCGCGAAGATGGTTCTCGTTGCAGCTAATTGCCCGGAATCTTTCATCGATGAATTAAGGAATTCGCACCCATCAGTACCAGTTCACCAAGTTACACTGGTCAACAGACAACTAGGTGCAGCCTGCGGAAAACCATTCCCAGTAAGCTCACTTTGCATATTAGATCCCGGGCAGAGCGATTTGCTTCATATCGCCCCGAACCTTTGACGCAATAATTAGGCCCGAGAAACCAAATCTTGGGTTCTCTTCAAAGACAGGTCCTTCGGTCTGCACCCATGGAAAGGGCGCTGCGAGACCTCCTAAGGGCGAAAGCAGTCAACCTCAGAAATCATGAATTAGCAAACGACACTCACGGTTTCACTTCCATGGGGGTGGCAGCTTCCATCCCAGACTTAGAAATTCATTCCAATGGCGTTTCCATTTGGCATGCTCCTGCTGGGATTTTACCGATCACTAGGAGCGAGATAATTAGGTTTGGAATGGATGCCCCCAGTGGATTAAACCTCATTCTCAGTGAACGCCCAGTTCAATCAGATTGCCACTCAGTAGATTCTTTTTATTTTCAGATACTTGGTCCGGAGGAGATTTCGTTATGGATTGGGAGGGCCGTACTCTCCGGTGACTTGATTGCTACTGCTAGGGAGGAAGAGAGCAAGGGGAATTTCGAACAGATTAGCCACCGTCCAGACAATGATGGAACACTAGTGTTGAAACCATTGATTGGGGTCAAATCTTGGACTACTCAGCGAGGTATGGATGGATTTCCATTCTCCCCCCTACTTCTGGTCGCTCGTCTATGGATCGTATTGGGGGATTTGCAAGGGCCTAATGGCGAAAGCGAATCGGGGAAATGGACGATTCTCGAGGACCCTTGGTCCCAAACTATCGCATTATTGGATGATGTTAAGAAACTCCAGAGAGCCCCGGTTCTAAGAACAATAGAACCACAGAGTGACAATTGGCTAACTGAGGACAGACTCAACGAAGAATTAGCTAAGGTTATCGGGCAAAGGAGGAGGGGAAAATCCGGAGAGACAACACTCTCCGGCTCTGTTCGAAGCATGCTTCTCCAGAAATGGTCGTTGAATTCCGATAGGGCAAATATCAGCCATGTCAAGATACTAATTCCAGGGTGGGTTATCCACTTAGAAACTGAAAAGATCTTGCACGGTAGGAACGGCCGTCTTTACGACTACTAATTCCTCTGAAGTAGCATCATGTCCTCATCAGAGAGGGTCTGCCCTTCCATTAACCTCGACATTAGGTCAGATACATCCACCCTCTCCGATTCTCGCTCCTTTTTTGATCCAGTTAACTTCAGAATATCTTGCATAGAATGGATACACCTGATAGAGATGATGTATTTGTTATGTAAATTATCTGCATCGCCTTTTGTCGATGTTAGCCCAAGGTGTTCTGAATTTGCCAGCCCTCTGAGTTTGTCCACTTCGTTCGATAGCTCCATCATCAGGGAATGCGCCTCTTCTGATTTCTCCGACGCATCGGTAACTGCGTCATGTGCTCTTTGTTGCCTCTTCTCTGCCTGCTTAACTCCCTTCAAAACCGAGGAGCTACTTGCTTCCTCTTTCTGTTTTAGTTTATTGAACTCGGCCTGCAATCTCTTCATCGTTGAAAAGAAATCCTTCTCTTTGCTAGGACCAATCTGACCTGTTTGATGGCGCCATTCTAGTTTATTCATTTGCTCTCTGATTTTCCGAGAGCTACCCCCATTTCTCTTCTTGCCTGAGTCACGACCATTATTCTCAACAGAGCTTCTAAGCTTAGACCTAATTTCTTTGAGCTCACCCGTCTTCTCGAGCCTGATCTTCCTCAATTCTGCTACCTTGCTATTCGCCTCATTCCGCAATATTTTCTGTTTCTGAACTTCGGCAATTAATTCCTTAACCTGGCGGTTGATTTCATTGCGCTTGTCCAGCTGGCTCCTTACTTTCACGTTGAGATCGTCACGCCGGGTTCTGAAATCAGACAACTTATCATTTACTGACTTAGTTTTAGTCTCGAAGACTGATCCAATATTCGATTGATTGAGCACCAACGACGTCCCTCTGGCATTTCCAATTTGGGTTTCCATTTAAGGGATACCGAATTTCCAAGTCGTTACTCCCTTCTGCTGGCAACTCTTCCTTGTCTGCTTCCCTTTCTAGAAACGCCTATTCTTCTCGTCTTCTTTCTAGGATTGACTCCAACAGTTGCCTTTCCCTGGACATCCTTTTTTGTTTCGGAAATCGATGAAAAACCACCAGACTCCAACAACGCGCCCAACTCCTCCGTGCTTAGAGATCCACCCTTGGCTGCTATTCCTCGGATATCTTCTATGCTTGAAACGCCCCCTCTACCTGATGAAATCCGGGAGAATTTCTCTAATCTCTTCAGTTCCTTTCGTTCTTTCTTTACATCAACCTTCAGGGTGTCAATTTTTTTATCGATGGAAGAAATCCTTTTACTAACCCTACTAATCTCTTTCCTGCTAACTCTGTCTCCTCCGATTTCTGCACTGTCTCTGAGTTCCGATACGACCTTGTCGACCTCTTCCTTATTCTGATCTAATTTGGAGGAAATCTTCCTCATTTCGCTAACTTTGGAAATGTAACCAGAATGGGCATTCTCTGCTTCCCTCTTTTTCTTAATTGATGATTGAATCTCGAAGAACCGACTGAATGCGGATAGCTCTGGATTGAGCATTGGAACCGAAGTCAAATCATTATCGATAATTGTCAGAGAGCTGTAAGTCTCATTCAACCATTCTTCAAGTATTTTTGATGGAGGCGGCACGCACTTGTTGATTGCATCCCTCATCTCTCTATGTCGTTGCGCCTCCTTTCTGGAAACGTGAAATTCTCCGAGTAACTTTTTCCTCCCCGAACCAGAGTTTTCAAAACCAACAATTGCCGATCTCAATGACTTCACAATGTGAACCTGCTCCTTTCGCTCAGATTGTAATTCCCTTATCTGTCCCTCGAAAGAACGAAACAAAACCTTCTTTTCGTCGATAATTCTGCTAATTCCATCAGCATCAAATTTCTCAAGATCACTCCACTTGTTGCCACCATGAGTTTCCCTCATTCTTTTTCACCCACCGATATTTCCTTTTTAGGTGCCTTACGAGACTTCTTTGCAAATGAAGAACGACCACCGTCATCCACTGCCTTTTTGGCCTTTAGGAGGTCTCGGAAACCAGGTCCAATCTCTCCAAAACCACTCTCTAATCTCTTTTCCCAGTGCGCAATCGCCTTATCACTCTGAGAGAGCAACTCTTTCGCACGGTCTAGTTGGCTCTTCACTTCCTTCAATTCTTGAGACGCTTCAGTCAACTTCTGATACAGTGGTTGTGCCTTTGATACTGACTCGATCATCTTGGTGTGGGACTTATCCGCCTTCTTGAAGAGTTCAGACATCCTTCTGTTTTTTTCCAGATAGGCTAACATCTCCGGATTCGAGTCCTTCCTATCTCTGACCCATTTATCATTCTCTGAAATTAAAGCCCTCCTCTTGTCCAGTAGTTTACCCTCTGACTTGTGATCAAGGGCCGATGTCTGAATCTTTTCCTCTATTTCCTCAATCTGCTCAAGCAACTTCTTCTTCTTCCACTTCGGATCCAAGCTGATCATCCCTCCGGATTTTATCAGTTCCTCTCTAATTTCCTTAACCTCTGGAATCAGTGCCCCAGTACTCTTCTGACAGATATCCCTCTCTTCCTTGAATTTTGCAACCTTGCTATTGGCATCTTCGAATGATTTCTTCATTCGTTCAATCTTGGGCGTCAAGCTGTCTTCTTCCGCCTCTAGATTTCTTATCACCCCGGGCAGACTCTCCTTCAGAATAATCCTTCTTTCCAGGAGTTTAGCGGCTAGATCACTTGGATCTACCCGCAACAGTGCTTCAGTGTCCATTTCGATTCCGTCCGAGGAAATACATCCATTATAGGCCTATGCTGGACATTTTTCTGGGTTTGATTGATACGATGTCCATTCAAGCCGACTTCATGAGGGGCTTGTCTGGCAATATTATTTGCATATCACTGGTGATATTTTTCCTCTCTTGCCTAGGAAACCCCGCCCTCTCAACCCAGTATCTCGACGATACTAATCCGGTAGTTGAGTACTCTGGAGATACTCTCTCCTCTGCCAACTTCACTTCTTCGGGGGGGTCCGGTTTGGCAATCTCTGGGGAGCCATCCTATGTGGGGGACATCCTATTATCTTCTGTGATGGTGACTAATTCTGGCAATGATGGCGGCAATGTCTCACTTCATATCTCTCCCTCGACCGGTGAGGAGATTTTCCATGGCGCTAATGTTCAGATTTCACCGGGTTCAACTCGCGAGGTATCAGTCCCCTTTGCGGTCAATTCTCCCGGATCAAACCATTTCTATTGGTGGATTTCTGTAGACGGCGCTCCCGGCTATTTCCCATTGGAAGGAAATATTTCTGTAGTGGTAATGCCGAGCCAAACTCTCAATCTTTCCATGAACTCAATTTACTGGACAAACACCGAGGGACTGAGTGTCGAGGCCTCGGTATATCTCTCTAATGGTCGATCCAGAGGCATCATTCTCGAAGTATCCACTGGAAATCAGGGTTCATTACAACTTCTGCAGAGAATAGAATTGGAATCAGATCCTGGTCGGCGGACAATCAAATTAGATCTCGGACACCCCCAAGCAGAGCAGATTATCGTTGAGGCCATTCCAATCGGCTGGCAACCTTCTTCCAATTCAGAGAATTTCTCCCAAGAGAGTGTTCAAGAACCGCTTGTGGTCGAGTCTTCAATCACCCTAGAGGTCATCTTCAATCCCGAAAAACCCATCCCCGGTAGCAGAGCATTGGCCTCAATATCTTTAGAAAACATAGGTAACTACCAGGCTGACTCCGGTAGGGTCAGAGTGCTAATGTCCTCTGACAGAAGAATACTTGCAGAAACTGAAGTCCAGTCTGTAATGCCAGGTTCAATAATTACAACTGACATTTCCTTGCCAAATTGGCCAGACAGCGATCGAGTTGATTTGGAGGTACAGTGGTCTACCAGCGGGGTTAGAGTCTCGAAATATTACTCCGTGGAGACAAATCTGGGTGATGAAGGACTGGAGCTTCCATTTGACTTACTCGCAGCTGGTTATGGGACTCTTGCAGGTGTACTTACCATTCTTGTTGGGACATTAGTTTGGCGCGCAGTATCCACTAGAACTCCCTCCACATCAAACTCCAGTCTACGTGAAACCAAGGAATCAGCAGAGGCCTCATCGAGAAAGGAGAAGAAGGAGATTCAATGCACGTATTGCGATCAGAGATTGATGGTACCCAGTAATCATTCCGGTGGTGTAAGATGTCCTGCATGCTCTATGGAATTCGTCGTTGGAGGGGGTGAAACTCCCTCTCATCAAATCGTCCGCTCCTCAGAGGACACCCTCAATTGTCCCGAATGCGAACAGGCATTGAGGGTAAAGATGGAGAGAAGGCCGGTAATGTCTAGATGCCCAGTGTGCAAGACTCACTTCATGGCAGAGGCTGAAGGTGACTAAGATGCCAGAGTTCAGCGATATTGAGGAAATGTATCTGAAAACTATTTTCGAGGTCCACGCCGACACCCCAGGTGCAATAGTAAAGACAACACAGCTTGCCGAATTGATGGGTGTCAGTGCCGCTTCAGTAACCGAAATGGTTCAACGCCTTTCCCACAGAGAAATGATTACGCACATCCCCTATCGAGGATGCCGTCTAACTACTGCAGGATTCCAGCTAGCTGCCAGGATAAAAAGAAGAGAGGGCCTTTTGGAGGTGCTTCTGACCGATGTTATTGGTTTCAAGGGGAATGTGAAAGAGGTGGCTTGCAAAATGGAGCATGCAGTAGGTTCGGATCTAGAGGCTACGTTGGATCGTTTACTGGGGTATCCAGAGACTACAGCCGAAGGCGCGCGAATACCCAGTATAGAGCGCGCCTTCGAAACACTGGGCGTCGGGACTCTATTGCCCCTGGCACGTCTGCCAGAGGGGGCATCTGCAGTGGTTGAGTTGATTGTGGCAAATGAGGTCGAATCCATCACCATTCGAGATTGTGGACTCGGGGTAGGCTCCGTTGTCTTCGTAACTGGTGGCGAGATAACAAGTGATGGAAACAACTTTGTCTTATCCGATAGTATTTCAATGAAGATTCTGGCCCGAATAAGGACAACTGGGGATTGATTATATGTCTACAAGCGAGGACTCTAGAAACATCTTAGGCTTGGAGAAGGAGATAGATTCGATGATTTCTGCATTAGAGACTGAAACCCCTGCCGCCCCGGACATCAAAGGAATAGTGAAGGAAGACGCCAAACCCAAGGGGCCATCGATCAAGTCTACATTGAAGGCCAGAGAAGCAATTCTAGCCGGTGTGGATGACCTGCTAATTAGCAGAGGGGCACGTCTGATACTATTTCTCCCCATTGTCGTTGTTCTACTATTCGGACTAGCACAATCGTCCCGGTCATCAGAACAAGATTGGTGGCAGGGTGGGGTGCAGGAGCTATTCTTAGACTTCACATTCTCAAAATCAATCTACTTGTTGGCACTCGTTCTGATGGTGGCTGATCTTTTGCTATTGTTTGTCTTGCACTATCTCCTGTGGATGACAAAGAGGATATTTCAAATCGAAACGGAAGAAATCGTTTCCACTGGAATCACATTCCGCAGTTCTCATGGATACAGTGAGATGAGGGCAGTAATTGATGGTGCAGCGAACCAGCTCAATCTTACTACAAGCTTGATGATATTCTCCACAGTCTTGCTTGGGTTAGCGTTGATTTTTCCTTCGGACACAGACGGCATCCCGGTCCTCATTGCGTTATCGACCGGAGCCCTATTGTCCGGGCATAGCATATACATGGTTTCCAACCGTCCAAGATTCAACACCGTCGAGCCATGGGGCCTTCTGGAGGCTTTCTCACCCCCCATTCACCCAGCCCTGCTTAACATGCCATTCACCGATGTGATCAGGTCCCATGTCGATCCAATGCTGGCAGTTCGCTTCTCAAAGTATGTCTCCTCGTTCAATGCAGATCTTCAGAAAGGTGTGAAACTTTCAGATTTACAGGAGTACCTTCTGCAGGTGCTCGACATGTTCCGTTCAGGCTTGATAGAAGAGGAGGAATTTCACCAAGCACTAGGGAAACTGGTAGATTCACGAACTATTGACCAGATAATCAATCATCCCGAGCTCGGTGAAGAGACCTTGGATCGTCTACTGATGCATGCTAGGGATAGGTGCGCACCCTTCTTCCGACTCAACGACAGGATGAGGATGCACCTCTCGTCCCAAGTTGATAATGACATCTGGTTCGATGTAGACATGGAGAACCTCACCCTAGGTCAGGCAAACTTATTCGCCTACGTACTAAATCAGACTGAAGAGAGCCAGGATCTAATCCTAAGGGTTCAGACACCCGACTTCCGCCCCAATGAGTGCGAGTACCGCCTAAGGGCAGAACCACATAGCGACGACTCTCTATCTGGAAAGGCCACTTACGAGAGGATGTCATCTTCAATCGCCAAATCGAGGATAGTATGGCAGACCCTGATCCCTTCATCAATGGGGGACGCCACTGTGACGGTAAGGCTAGAGGACTCATCCGGGAATTTGATCTCAGGTAAGGTGCTGACCTCACAAGTTCGCTCAGACCTCTTCACCCGTCTTAGGATGACTACCGGTGCCGTATTCATGTTCGGAGCCGCTCTGGCCATAATTTCCCCGATCCTGCCGTTTGCAGCAAGGTTACTCGGCCTCTAGGTCTCTTCAATAAGGAGGCACTATTCCCGATTGCATGGATAATGGCGATGGGGAGGTTGACGACCTTCGGACAAGGCTACACGCCATGGAGTCAAAGCTCAGTAGGGTCCGCGGGCAGAGGGATTCTCACAGCGATTCTGCCAAGAGGGCAGCAGATCAGCGCAACTCTGCCCAAAACAAAAGAAACGAGGTCCAAGAAACGATCACATCTAGGATGGATGAACAGAAGAAAGTCCGTGCACAGGCAAAGATTCACCAGGCCAGTCGTGATGAAATCCAGCAGAACATTAGGGAGATTTCCTCTCGCAAGAAAGGAAAAAGAGACCATGGCTCAAGCAAGTCTGTTGTGATTCAACTCTCGGAGACGGTTGGGGAGATAGAGAGGATCGAAGACCGAATAATGACCGATGGCTCGTTAACACTTGAGAAGGAGAATTCCCTAATCAAGAAACTCCGCTCATTAATTTCTCGAAGAGACGAACTAATCCCTCATGTCGAGCAGCAGCGAATCGTCTCAATTGATTTGAACAACATGGACGAGTCGATTCAGAGATTGAGGGCAGAAGCAGACAACGAACACAAGCTAATGCTCGAGCAGAATAGTCTAGCAGATGAGATTTGGAGTGAAATCAAGCCACTGTTCGAAGAGAGGGACTTCCTTCGGGGAGAGGGGGATAGGCTACACGCACTTTTCTTGGAGGAGAGGGGCAAGGCAGACGAGGCACACCAGGGGATGGTCGAACTCCTCTCCAAGGTAAACGAGATCCGCGGAGAGATCCGATCACAGCACGAGGAGAGGGAGAGACTTGTCAAGGACCATAACAAATCAGTCAGGCAGGCTCTCAGAGGTCCCGACCAAAACGAAGAGCTGGCAGATTCGCTTACAGAGAAGCTACTTGAGGGTGGATCAGTCACATTCGGAGGCATTGTCTCCAGTGGTGTAGATGCCGACGATAAACAAAAACCGAAGGCCAAAAGAGCACCCAGGAAACTCGGAACCTCTCGTGGCAGGAAGAGGTAGTCACCAGCCTCTTTCGTCGAGCCTAACCTCGAGAGTGTCAATTTCGAGACCAGGCATCGCCTCCCCAACCATCTCGCATGCTTCCCCAACCACTTTGGGATCTTCGAAGTGATGTGTCGCGAGGACAATCGCCTCAGCTGTCCGAGTTGGATCCGAACTCTTGAATATCCCCGAGCCAACGAAAATCCCGTCCATTCCATGCCTCATCATCAGAGCCGCGTCAGCAGGTGTGGCAATCCCTCCCGCCGAGAAAGTTACCACTGGTAGGCGACCCAATTCTGAAACTTCATCAAGAACCAATGCAACCTCTTTTCTGATCGTTTCTAGGTCTCCGAATGGGGTTGTGTTAACCTTGGCTCCTATTTCGGATGAATCCTCCAGCCTTTTGTATCCACCAAGAATGGCATCTACAATCTCAGATCTCGCATCTGAGTCTGCATTCATTGCAGTTTCAATCTCAGTTGATAGGAGACGAGCATGCTTGACTGCACTCACAACGTTTCCAGTACCAGCCTCCCCCTTTGTCCTAATCATCGCAGCCCCCTCTGCCACCCTTCTTACTGCCTCTCCGAGACTGGTGCACCCGCAAACGAATGGTATGGTGAAGTCACTCTTGGCAATGTGGTAGAATGGGTCGGCTGGAGTTAGTACCTCAGACTCGTCGACCATGTCCACACCAAGCGACTCAAGGACTCTGGCCTCTTCGTCGTGCCCTATCCTGGCCTTGGCCATGACTGGAATGCTGGTTGTCTCTATGATCTCCTTAATCAGTTTGGGATGACTCATCCTTGCAACCCCACCAGAAGAACGGATGTCTGCCGGGACTCTCTCTAGGGCCATTACGGATACGGCACCTGAATCCTCTGCAACATGGGCCTGCTCTGGTGTGACCACATCCATCACTACGCCACCCTCCTGCATCTTCGCAAAGCCGCGCTTGAGCAGCTCTGTGCCATGCCTCATACTGCTAAGCTCAACCCTTTGCGGCATACTCAATCCTCTAGGCATGTATTGAAGAACCTATTTCAGAGAACTATCTGCTCAACTGTCAGCCAGAACAGGGGAATCTCCCTCTGCGATAGGTAGTTCTGGCGATTCTCGCTCGTTCTTCTCCAACCAGTCAATTTCCTCATCCGGTAAGTCGCTATCTGCATAGATCGCCTCTTCCGGGCACTCAGGGATACATGCCGCACAGTCTATGCATTCATCGGGATCTATCACGAGATACTCTTCGGCTTCCCTAAAGGCTTCTACTGGGCAGACATGGACACAATCTTGGTATTTGCATTGCACGCAAGCACTGGTTACTACATGAGTCATAACGAGTAATTGCCTCAGTATTCGGCATATGAATTCTTGTATTACTCGTCGAGTAATAGCCCCAGAATCTTCTCTGCGACATCTATGGGTTCTTGACCAGGGTAAACCTCTAACTTGAACTTCCCCTTTGCAACGGGTTCATCCGTATTCCCCGATAGGGCGCCTATCCCTTGGACTAGCCGGCCGAGGCTCAGTCTGATGTGCAGGAACTTGTCATCGTCTATTCGCTTATCTAGGCCATTTTCGAGGATTTCCCTCAAAGATTCTTTCTCCAGCATTCCCAACGACAGCCGTGCCTGTTTGCCCTTCATTTTCACACTAATTGTCTGCATCGGGGCCCCCAACGTTGAGTTTTCTTTTTGGGCAATCATCTCTGACCCACCCCCACTCAACCAACTTAGTGCGTCTGCAATAACTTTGCAATCGTCAACAGCACTTGCATGTATTCTCCATTCCCCGCCATGCAGACCCATGTCGATCCCAGATGACGAACTAACTTGAATGCGTCCCATTGCTGACGTTATCAGTAGCATTCCGTTCAAATACTGGTTGCAGGTCGCACGGCCCGCAAACGGGGTAGCCCCCGGAATATGGAGATGTTTCAATGGCCAAAGGCGCATCAGCGAGAGCAGCCGCTCGTAGGCAGAAGGACAAGTGGAAGTCCAAGCGTTGGTACTCTATCAGAGCTCCTCGAAACCCATGGTCGTTCAAGGTGATTGGCGAGACCCTTGCCGAGGAAGAAGAGCTACTCGTAGGTAGGCAATTTGAGATAATGCAGAACGAGTTGGACGGCGACTTCACGAAGATGCATGTCAAGATCAAGTTCAGAATCAAGGAAGTCGTCGGAAACGACGCCACCACAGAGTTCGTCGGCCATGATGTCATGAAGGACTTCGTCAGGAGACAGATAAGGAGAGAAAGAGGCAAAATTGACGACACAATCGATGTCGTCACTGAGGATGGGTTCTTCGTCCGAATTAAGCCATTCATCGTCACGAGGTCCAGCGTCAAGGCTAGCCAGAAGCAGGAGTCACGCAGCGTTGCCAGGAACGAGGTTGTCAAATTCTGCGCAAAATCGACTTGGATAAACGTCCAGAAAGCGCTCATGGACGGCTCTCTCGAGGAGAGCGTCTCCAAGGTAATTTCCAAGATTCAGCCAGTCAGAGCGGTGTTCTTCAGGCGCAGCCAGCTGATTCAGGCTGGTGTTGTTCTGGACGACGGCCCGACTCTCGAGGAGATCAAGGCTGAGGAGAAGGCAGCCAAGGAGTCGGAAGGAGAAAGTTCCGAGGATGAGGGGGATGACAACGATGACGCCCCAACCGAGGAAGCCCCCGAAGAAGAAACAGTAGCAGATTCTCCCGAGGAAGCACAGGAGGAAGAAACATCGGTGGATGTTGACTACGAATCGATGACCGTCGCTCAGCTCAAGGAACTTCTGAAGGCGGAAGGGAAGCCAGTATCAGGGAAGAAGGCCGACCTAATCTCCAGACTCTCGGAGTGAGGAGATGGCCCGCATTGCGGTGATTTGCGGAACTGGGATGAGTGCATTCGCCTCTACTCTAGCTTCAGAGGATGGTACTT
>Ga0315318_10000643_pt1 | contig 14609 bp, 14 predicted proteins | sample M1200m3416metaG_FD_203703 | JGI IMG/M metagenome (GOLD analysis project Ga0315318, IMG submission 203703) | Ammonia-oxidizing marine archaeal communities from Monterey Bay, California, United States - M1 200m 3416 | ecosystem: Environmental > Aquatic > Marine > Coastal | place: USA: California... | reverse complement strand
AGGCTTTCGGAGTTTGGGAGTTTGAGGACTATAATGCAGAATCCTTCTCCGCCGAAGGAATAAGGGAAATGGAATACACAGCCAAAGGAGATTACAAGAAATTGAAGGGCGTTAGTGCTGAAGGATATTACTTCACCATCGTTAATTCGGGTCGGGATTCTCCTTATGCGATTTTACATGATAACAGAAGTTGGAACAAAAACAAAAACGATAGAAAATTACCTTTGAATAGAGAATCGCACGATATGTGGTTGGCACGATGCGAAAGTTCGGGTTCATGGACTCGGTTTCCCGATAATTGGTGTATGGATTGTGCTTCTAATTTGGACTCTTGTAACTGTGATGAGGACTACGCAGAATCCTTCAATGCTGATGATGATTATACAGATGAACAATTACTAAAGGTGGCTCGTTGGGATATTGAGAATCAAATAGACAGGGGAGCGATGTATGCTATTGATGAAGAACCAAAGGCGGAACATTGTGATGAAGACGGGAATTGGGAGGATGGTGAGAACTTCTATACCATAGTGAACCTTTATGCACAGTATCAAGAAGATGAAGAAAGAGCCGAAAAGATACTATGGGAGATGTTCAAAAAAGAATATCCTCAATACTTAGGAGATGGAATGGCGGCAGAATCCTTCTCCGCCGATTCAAGGTGGATTGGTTCTCATTGTAGGGATTGTGGAGAAGCAAAGCCCTTTAATGAAATAGAAATAATGGCGGGTAATGCACGATGCAAACCCGGTAAAGGATGCAAACAATTCACAAAGGAACAAATGGAAGAAACCCAAAGACAAATGCGAAATGAATATCCCGATTTGGAATGGGGTGCAGAATCATTCGCCGATAGGGTGCCTTTTCCTTCTTCAATTCCGAGTGCGGGAACAGGCTCGTCCGGACAAATGTGTGAGGTGTGTAATGAATCCGATGACCTACCGTATGATGCTGACTATTTCAAAAATTGTAGGCGGTGTGGTAAAGCCGTCTGCCATGAATGTTGGGACACACACATAGAGTCCGATGATGATTACCACGAGGTTTGTATGGACTGTTGGACTGTATTAGACAATGTGGCTCGGTATGACGCAGAAGGGGATGTAACGGAAGATTTAGCCGAAGTTCGGACGGACCTTTCTCAGAAGCGAACCAATATGTCGGCCCTACGAACTGCCTTGTCGGTAGCGGGCTTGTTTTTGGTATGGGATAGTTGGCGTTGGAGCAAAGAGGAACGGAAACTGAAGGGTTTGTGAGGCTCATGGATGCCTTCGTTTTAGTCCTCTTAGTTTTGGGGATTTATCTTGGGAGTATGGCGATAGTTTTCAAGATGATAAATAAGGGTTGGTTCCGATAAGCCAACACTTAAATAGGTGAAAGAGAGGTTGGGTAAATATGACGACCCCTACGGCCCCAAATTACCGCAGCAAGACATGGCTGACTGATGAATACCTCACTAAGAACCGGACCATGACTGAAATTGGAAACGACTGTGCAGTATCACCAATGACTATCCAAAATTGGTTGGATAGACTCGCTATTCCAACACGCCCCCGAGGTCGCCGAGGTTCAACACAGATTCCAAGAATCCGTGATAAAATGGTATCCGTTCCAAAGACTTCTTATGAGAATATGGAGGCAGAAATCGCCGCTCTCAAAGAGAAACTCGCCAACATCAAGTTTGAGTGATTGCTTTAAGTGGGTAATTGCGCCATAGATAGCCTATGGCCGTGCTCCACGCTACCGTTTTAGCCGGACCCTTCAAAGACATACTCAAGGGCTTAGAGGCTCTTAATGAGCAAGCAGTTTTTGAGTTTGATAGCACCGGCATGACTGTTAAGTGCTTAGACAATGACTATACTTCGGTATTGCGAGTTAAGGCAAACGAAGTCTTATTTTCTGAATATCAATTCAAGGCTTCACAAAGCCCACTTAAACTTGGAATTGTTTTGGAGAGGCTCAAGGATATTACCAAGACTTTGACTACCAAGGATATATTATCCTTGGAATATGATAGTCAAAGTCCGCAGACATTGACGATAGCCGCCAATGCAATTCGCCGAACCGTCCGATTAGTCAAACTTGACCTAATCAAACAAGTCGCCAAACTTCCGGAACCCGATGATGGATTCAAGTTTAGTGGAAATGTGGCTACTAAAGGATTGAAAGATTTTGTGCGGACAATTCCCGATACCGTCCAAGATTTCAAGGTAATTGCTGGAACCAACAAACTTTATCTCCGAGCCATGCACGGCGAAGAACCCATTGAATGGAATCCCGAACCCACCGATTGGGTTAGTGAAGAAGATGCGGTAGTTTCATTCACCGTAGCCAATGTTAAAGCCCTCCTACACGCAGCGAAGAAATCCGATGCCACTATTATGGGAGGTCAAGACCTACCACTTAGAATAAATTGGACTCAAACCGAAGGGTTGGAGTTTGCTGCCGTAGTAGCCCCAAGAATGACCAAGAGTTGATACCATGAGAACGAAACCGACAAATTATGAGGCCGCCAAAGCATTAGTGGCCATTGAAGAAATGATAAGTGTGCCAGCCCTCGTAGGGCGGCTTCTTGATGCCGGAAGGCGAGAGATGCCGACCAAGAGAGAATTGAGTGCCAAGATGATGAAGGACCGAGATTTTTTGGTAGTGGAAAGAGCCAATGGCCGAACGCCCACTATCTTCCAAAGAATCAAGTAGGGTCTTGAATACATAGGTCTTGAGTCTTGTTTATGCTGCCGTCAGGTCAGCCGTTCACGGCCCTCATGCCAAGTCTTAAGTATCTGAAAGTTACAATGACTACACCTCCGTGATGAACCATGCCCGAATACTATACACCCTCCGATTTTGCCGCCGTAATTTTCAGCCAACGCTATTCTTTGAATGGTGAGGAGAGTTGGGAGGAGGCGTGTAAGCGGGTCGCAGGTCATATCGCTACTGCCGAAGTCAATGGTGCTCGGACCAAGTGGGAAACTCGTTTTACCGAGGCCCTTCAATCAGCAAAGTTTATTCCCGGCGGACGGATTTGGTATGGAAGTGGTCGCCCAAAAGGACAACTCCTTAATTGCTTCGTAGTGCCTACTGAAGACAGCCGTGAAGGTTGGGGAAAGACTGTGAGCGATATGCTCGTCATTTCCGGAACCGGTGGTGGTGTGGGAATGAACTTCTCACCCATACGCCCACGAGGAACCGCAATCAAGGGAACCGGTGGCGAGGCTACCGGAGCAGTTTCCTTGATGGAAGTTATCAATCAAACAGGTGAAGTTATTAAGAGCGGCGGTGGTCGCCGAACAGCCTTGATGATGTGTTTAGCCTACAATCATGGTGACCTGTTGGAGTTCCTGAGCAAGAAGTTTAACAAAGTTGAATTAGAAGATGAAGCCGCCCTTGAAGCAGCCGTAACTTCTGCCTTCCCATATCTTCCCCAAGCCGAGCGTGAGGCCATGATGGAAATTGCATTCTCCGAGGAAATCCCCGAAGATGCAGACATCGTTGAGGCGGTCCTTCGTCCACTCATCAAACACCAAAAAGACCAAACTTTGAAGAATGCTAATATCAGCGTATTGGTGGACCAACACTTCTTTGACGCAGTTGAGAATGAGGAGGACATTGAAGTTGTTTGGAGAGGAAACACCGTGACTTCATATCCAGCCAAAGAAGTTTGGGATATGTTGGTTCAGAACGCATGGGAATCCGGAGAACCCGGAATCTTGAACATTGGTCTTGCCAACGAGATGAATAACATTCACTATCACAAGCCGCTTATTTCCACAAATCCTTGTGGTGAGATTTGGCTTGAAGCCTATGGTTGTTGCGACCTTGGAGCCATCAATCTTGCTCAACACATCAACGCAGAAGGAACGGATTTTGATTGGGACGACTTGAATGATTCCGTTAATCTCGGTGTGCGATTCCTTGATAATGTTTTGGATGTGAATACATACCCGCTCGCAGAAATTGAAAAGAATTGTAAGGATGTCCGCAGAATTGGATTAGGAGTTATGGGCCTCGGCCACGCACTCGTCAAACTTGGCCTTCGTTATGATAGGAGCGAAGGAAGAAAGAAAGTGGACCAAGTTTTCAACTTCATGAAGAAGAAAGCCTATGAAGCATCCACCTATCTTTCAGCCGAGAAAGGTTGTTTCCCATCTTTCAAAGCAGAACCGTTCCTTGAGTCGGGCTTTTGCCAAACTCTAACACAAAGTTTGCGAAGCAAGATTAAAGAATATGGCATGAGAAACTGTGCCGTGCTTACAATTGCTCCGACAGGAACCACAAGTATTCTTGCAGCGACCTCATCCGGTATTGAACCAATCTTTGCACCCGGCTATCAACGCACTTATTATGCGGATGCAAAAGGAAGCAACGATAGGGTCTTGAAGACAGAAGTGGTTATTGACCCACTCTTTGAGAAACTTTACCGAGAGAGCGGAGATATGGAACATTTAGCCTCAGTATTTGTAGGAGCAATGGATATTGATGTTGAATCTCATTTGAGAATGCAAACTATCTGCCAAAAGCACATAGATAATGCAGTTTCTAAAACAATCAATGTCCCAAACGATTATCCCGTGGAAACTTTTGGAGAAATGATGTTAAAATATGGACCACAACTCAAAGGAACAACAGTTTATCGTTCCGGTAGCCGAGGAAATGAACCCTTGAAGCCAATGACCGCTCAAGAGGCCATTGATTATTTGATAAATCAAGATGATACCATGATTGGAACTGCCATGTCCGATTGTCCTTCGGGAATATGCGAGATTGGCGAGAAAGCCATTGTTCCCGAGGAAGCACCCACTACGGAGTAGTGAAGCCCACCATTAAATAGTCGGCTGGTCAATCTTATTCTATGGATGCGTTAGTCACGGCTTCATTCTTATTGGTAGGGTGGAATACATATTCCGCCATCGTCGTGGCCAAAGATACCTACACAGGCAAGATGCCCGGACCTAAAAGTATTGGATATTCAATTGCTGGTTTGGCTGGCTTAACTGCATTCATGCTATACACCTACGGGATAGCAGCGGAAAAGCATCCCGAACTTTTGGAGGCAGAAGGTGACGGTGAACTCTCTTGGGATGGTGGCCGGATGGTTTCTATTGAGGAAAACACCACCGTCAATTACTATTGGCGAACAAGCCCTGACGATATAGATGTGGACGAGTGGGACATTGGTTCTCAAGTGGAAGAAAAAGTCCAAGAAGAAATGTATGACGAAGGCGATAGCGGAAGTGGCTATTGGCATTTCAATAATGACGATGGCAAGGATGTGGAAGTTGAGTATAATTGGGATAAAGTCGTTGAAGATGGTGAAGAAGAATACATTAAGTCGTGGGCCGAAACCGATGAATCATTCTCCGCCGAAGATAGGGAAGATACCGAACGGATGACTCGTCCGGAAGCCGAAGCCTTGGCAGACAAGGTTGAGAAACTCGTGGCTCCTTATACAGACCGAGTTGAAGTTTGCGGTAGTTATCGCCGAGGTTCTTCTCGTCCCGGAGATTTGGATGTAATCATAATTCCAAAGAAAGGAGTTACCCTTCCCGATATGGTGAAGGCTATCAACCCGTCCGCCGTAAATTGGATAGGTGAGAAGAAAACCCAAGTTATTATTGATGGCCGGAAGGTGGATTTCCGAGTATCTTCTCCGAAAGGATGGGGAGCCGCACAACTTTACTTTACAGGACCCGCAGGTTACAATATCGGTATGAGGATGCGAGCCAAGAAAATGGGAATGAAACTGAATGAGTATGGAATCTTTGACCGTGCTACGGACAAATACCTTGGAGGAGCAACTGAAGATGAGATTTACAAAGTTTTGGGAAAGACACCAAAACTTCCAGCCGAGAGGAGTAAAAGAGCAGAAGGAGAAACAGTCACAGAACTGAAGTGCGCCCAATGTGGTTCTATCGGTGAAACTTTTACTGTGAGGGGCCGACATTTTTGTGGGCCAATTTGCCTACACAAATACGAAGGTTTGGCTGCCGAAACTCAAACCTTTGAAGCACCTCGGGCAACTTACACAGACCCCGCCCAGCAAAGTTTTGAGAAATCCTATAACATTCGTGCTAAGAAGCCATTGAACAAGATTGTGAAAGAGAGTTCGGGTGGTAAGTTACCTTCCGATGATTCCCGACAGTATTACGGCTATGGCAGAAGCCACAAACTCACCGATTTATCGGTGGCTGACCACAAACTTATTCAAAGTTACCTTACCATTCAAAACATGGCCTACTCAAGATTTGAAACTACCAACTCCGGTTGGGCGGAAGACGCATCTAAGTATCAAACTTTGAATGCTACGAATGTAATTGCAGAAAGTATCAAGAAAACTCCATATCTTGCCAAGGCAGTTAAGCACTATCATGGACTTTTTGGTTGTAAGACAGACCAAGAGAAGATAGATTATATGAATAACGCCAACATGACTTCAACTGACTTTGAAGAAATGCTGGATTTCATTCGTTACTACGACATTACGGAAACCGGACCCTACAAAGGTATTCGGATGGTAGCGACAGACCGTGCTCCTTACGAAACAGGAGGGGGATATGGAAATGTATATTACAATTCCCGTAACCCCTATGGCCATATCACTCACGCCACAAAGTTTGGAGAATATGATAAGACTAACAAGGAGTTCTCCCTGAGTAGTAAGTCGGTGGGAGCCACTTTTACAAGACTGACCAAGTTACGCCCTTATAAGGAAATCCCCGAGCGTTCTCAAGATGCCGATGCTTATGTTGGGTATAGCACAGAAGGCGGATATGGATATAGAGGTAGCGGAAGTCAATCTTTCCGTCTAACTTCATTTATTTGTCCCGAAAGCGCAAGAGATGACCAAAGAAACCCTGACCCCGGATATAGTAGCCGCCAAACGAGAGCCGGGTGGAGATACGACACCAAGGGCTGGGAAGAAGTAAAGTCCGCTCCATATCGCTACGCCACACTTGTGTATCTCCCAACTGTAACAGAACTACAATTGATTCACGGGACGGCAAAGTTTATCCCCGGCGGACAGGGGAGTTTGTCGCGTCCGACGATTGTATCACTTTACAATGAAGCCAAGAAACTTTGGACTACGGCTAAGGCACAAGCCGATGCTAAACAAAAGAGGCTGGATGAAAAGGTTGAGAGGGAGAATAAACTCAAGAGCAAGAATACTGCACTCACCGAATTAGAGAATGCAACCAAGGCTATGCAAGATGTTATCAAAAGTTTGGTCAAGAACGCGCGCAAGAAGGGAGTTCCTGAAGATGAAATCTATGATGCCTTAGAACACACCTTCTATGATATTGAAGAAATGGTCCAAGATTGGGAACCCGGAGATTATTTCCATGCCGAAACTGAGAAACAGTATGGCTGTAAAGTTTGTGGCACCGGCCCACACCCAGCGACAATCCTTGAGGACAAAGTTTTCGTATTCTGTCCCACCTGTGGCTTCGGTGAAGGTAGTGAAGACGCTACCGGTTGGAATGTAACTTGGAGTCAGGATACGCCCGATGTGATGCACAATCGTCCCTTCGCAGATGTTGAGTGGGATACTCCTTCGGAGGGATAATCGTGGGTCTTGAAACCATTAAGGTTGAGCAAACAATTCAACTGATGACCGCTTTGGAAGATGCGGGCTATCCAACCTACATAGTAGGAGGAGCAGTTAGAGATACTATCATGGGTCGTCCCATAAAAGATTTGGATATAGCAACTAAGGCTACCCCAGCACAAGTTGAAGAAGTTGTGAAAAGTTTGGAAGATTATCATTATATTTCAGGAGGAGAAGCAGAAGTTAGTATTGCTAATCTAATATCGCTGGTTAATTTTCCCAACCACAAGAAGGGCGAACCTCATGATGTGGAGATTGCGACCTTCCGAAAGGATGTAGGTTTTGAGAGAGATGAGGACGGAAACAAAGATAGGACCAAACCGATTCTCGCCCCAGCAGAAAGTTTAGAAGACGATTTGAAAAGAAGGGACTTCACTATTAACGCCATTGCTATGGATAGGGATTTCCAAATTATTGACTTACTGAATGGTAGGGCAGACATTGATGCGGGAATTGTTAGGGCGGTCGGAAAACCGTCTGTAAGATTTAGTGAAGACCCCGTGAGAATGTTGAGAGCCTTGAGGTTTAGCACAAGATATGAGTTCCAACTTGATTCCGCTACAAGACAGGCCATCATAGATAACATAGAATGGGTGGAGCGTATATCACCACCACGACTGAGAGATGAGATGGGTAAAGTTTTGATGCAGAAAGGAGGATTTCAAGAGTTGTATGAAATTGGAATCATACCCTTACTGTTTCCCGAGTTAAGGGCCATCAAAAGTTTGGAACATAACCCAGCCTATCACCCTGAAGGTTCTGTGTATGGTCACTACTGTGCAATCTTTGACCGGCTTGGAGATGCCGTCAATAATTCCCCTCCCGCACCCACCCCAATTTACTTTCCTCGTTTTGGCCACCGCACCGCTGGCGGTGGTTCTTCCGATATTCTCGCTTGGGCTTTATTCTTTCACGACATCGGCAAGAAGGCTACGGCCGAAGCGTCCACCAAAGGAAATTGGTTTTCCTTTCACGCGCACGAGAGTGTGGGCGCGACACTATTCAAAGACAACTATGGGTCAAAAGCCGTCCACTCTATGTTGGAGTTTAGCCGAAAAGAGAGTGAGGCCATCACATGGGTCACGCTATTCCACCTCGGAAAGTTTTGGGATAGTAAGAAGTTCAAGAAAGTCGCTGCTATGGTGACGGACCCTAACTTTGACCTCCTTTGTAGTGTGGCGTATTTTGACTCGTCTATGAGAATCAAGGGTGAATGGTTCGCAGAACGCATGGAATATCTTAGTGAAATCCAAAAGAAAGTTGAATCCCGAATCGTTGAGAGTCCAATGCCGAAGGGCTTTGGTATGAAGGTTTCCGAAACCTTGGAAATACCGCCCGGACCCGAACTTGGAGTCAAAGTTGAAGAAATACGCCAAATTGTGCTAAGGGGCCACGCTAAAGGTTGGAATGAGGCACTCCAACTCATGAGATAACAAGACAAACATTAAGTAGTCGTGGATTACAATTGAGGTTCACGGTGAAATAAGATGTCTGGAATAATTGATAAAATCTGCACGACCCTAACTGATGGAAAAATAGTTACAGGTGTATTACTTCTTGTCGGTCTTCACAGCGTAGCAACGGATATGGTAGCCCCACTTTGGGATATGTCTATCGTCGGTGTTACTGTTGGGAATGCTGTCGGTGTAATTGCACTTGCTTCCGCTGTTTGTATGCTCAAGAGCGAGTTTATGGACTAAGTTAGTAGGTAGTAACGAAAATAAACGGAGTGAATACCTTGGTGGCTATGGCTATGTCTGAGTTGGAAACAACCTTAGTGCGGTTGCACTCGTCATGCCAATATAACACGACTTTGTGTGAATATATGGAAACAAAGATTGCTTCCCGCCATAAGACCCTGAAACAGTTGGAGTCTGTAATCAAGGAATGGGGGTCAAAAGATGGCAAGGTCGTCTAAGGACCCAACACAAGATTTCACCGAGGACCTATTACAACTAATTCGCTCCTCAATCACGAGCAATCAGCACATGAATGAGGCAATCATTCGTCTGCAAGAGCAAGGACGAGTTACTGAGGCCGATGTGACTTCATTACTCAAAATTATTCGTGACGGTAACGGCCGTCCTCCGCTGATGTCCCGTATAGACGCATTGGAAAGAGCAGTTGCTAAAGAAGAAGTGGATAGCAAGATGCGTTGGGATTTAGTTATCGCAATGGCACCCGGTTTAGTGGCCTTATTCGCTACCATGTTCGGAATGTAAGGATTAAATACTTCCTCGCACATTGTATGGGTATGCCCTATCTTACCCAAGAAGCAAGAGCACAGTTAGATGACCACATCAACGGCTTATTACAAGCCCTGCTTGAAAGCCCCGAAGGTTCAATTCCGGGCGGCTTAAACTACGCCATCTGCCGAGTGGCGGATGGAGTAATCGCCGCCAAAGGAGAGAGTTATTCCCAATACAATAACTTGCTGGGAAGTGTGGAGGCAGCCAAGTTAGAAATCTATCGCCGAATGGTAGCACCTTATGAAAATGCCAAGTCATACCAAAATGGAGAAGTATTTACTATCACTCCACTTGGCCCATCCGGAACGGCTGGGGCTTGAAGACAAGAAGCATTAAGTAGTAGGGATGAGAAATTATACTCATGCCCTATGCAGACCCCGAGAAGAAAAGGCAATACATGGCCGCTTACAACAAGAAGTGGTATCAAGCCAATAAAGAACCCAAAGATTTAGTGAACAAAGCGGTGGACCGCAAGAAGGAATTACGCTCCAAGAAACGCCGATGGTTAGTGGATAGCCTCGGTGGTAAGTGTGCCGTCACAGGCTCCGACAACGGATTGGACCTTGAAGTTTATCTCAAGAATCCTTCGGATAGACAAACATGGGGACCTGCCGGTGGCAGTTCGCACCCCAAGTCGGTCTATGATTATTCATGGTCTGAACTTCAGGGCAAGTTGCCAAACTTCGTGGTCTGTTCAAGGGACAGAATCTCGGAATACTACCGCTCGCAAACTCCTCAGTCGTAAGCGTTAAATAGGAGATACACATATTCCAAAATATGTGTGATAACCCCGAGTGTGAGTCTGAAGATGTCGTCAATTATGAATGCAGTAATCGCGCCACCTTGGAATATAGGATGGAATGTAAGGACTGTGGATATTATGAAGTCTTGGCCTCACTTGACTACCTCACCGAGTTCCCTTGTCTGTGATGCCGAATGAGGGGAGAAGTTAGGGGTTTGAATACATGGCTAAGAAGATTTGGGATGATTGGGAAGAACTCGGGGACGCTTTGATGAGTGGCCGCAAGTTTGTGTGGATGTGCATAATCGGAGTTATGCTAATCGCTATCTTCATTCCCTTTATGGCGTAGGTCTATAAATTGGCTCCCGAGTAAGGTTTTAAGTAGTCGTGCCACTAACTTTCTTGTATGAGTGATTCCGATTATCGCCAGCACATGGCAGAATACTTCCGCATGAGGGCGGAAGGTTCTTCAAGTCCCGACTATTCACCCGATGCTAACCACCCCACAGACGGCTATGAGCCAGCCAAGGCTACCCCGTCCGAAATTGAGTGGGGAGCAGAAGGCCAATACGAGCCGACCACAAACTATTCACTTGACGGTTATACACCAATTGATTCAGTAGTTGTGGAAGCACCTTTGGGTCATGGAGTCGCTTTTGACCTTGGAGCGGAAGGCCGTCCTTATCCGGACGCATCTGTTCCCGACATCTTTGAGGACCTTCCACGACAGAACGCCGAAATTAGCGGCGTGGATTTCCAAGCAGACGCAATTATTGAAGGCACGGAGATTGATTCAGGCGAAGTTCGCCTTGAACCCGTCCCCGTTCAAGAAGGTCGCTCACTTGACGGTTACACCGCAATGGACTCCGTTGTTGAACAAGCCCCACAGGGTCATGGAGTTCCTCAATGGTATGGCCGTGCAGAAGGCTCCGCCGGTGACCAAGTAGTTTCTTGGGAAGACGGTGCCGGAGTTTCCTCACCATCCGCTCCCCCATCAGACATCTTTTGGGCTGAGAGCAAGAAAGACCGCATTGCCAGCGGAAAGGATATGCACTATGCAGTTCCAAGCGAGAAGAAATACCCAATATGGGACAAGGCTCACGCACGAATGGCATTGGCTTGGTCCAAAGGAACAAAGTTTGCTGGCCAAGTTGAGAGGGCCGTAACTAAGAGATTCCCTTCAATGGCTGCTGAAAACCATGAACTTAACGCATGGGGAGCCGAGTTCGCTGCATTAGGAGAACCTGATGCACCTTACGACCAAGGCTACGATGACCAACAGGACGAGTCAATCGGAGAGCGTCACCGTGGCCGACATGAACAATCACTCAAAGACCGCCGAGATGAGGCGGACGCTATGGATAAGAGGCACTCACGCATGGGTCGCAAGTATGATGATGTAGTCGCTATGGATGCAGAATTTATGCGAAAAGGAATGTGTGAAGCCGCTCAAAATCATGTGGCCGAATATCACGGAGAAGGTTGCACCTGTGGAGCCGAACACCATAAGGGTCAAGGCTACGATGACGAAATGGATGAGTCACTCGGTATGCGCCATCGTGGACGACATTCACAATCTTTCAAGGACCGCCGTAATGAGGCAGCCGCTATGGATAAGAGGCACTCACGCATGGGGCGCAAGTATGATGATGTAGCCACTATGGACGCAGAAGGATGGGGTAAGACCTGTGGAGTTGAAGATAGAGATACCGATGAGCCATGCACCGCACCCGCCACAGTCAATCTTCAGGATATTTTGATGGAATACGAAGTGGGTGAAGACCCATACGAAAAGATGCACCTTGGAGAAATTAACGAGTTCTTCTGTAAGAAACATTATGATGAGATGGATGATATGTGGGCCGAAACCAAAGGTTCGGAACACCACAAGGGTCAAGGTTACAATGACGAGTTAGACGAATCACTGGGAATGTCCCACAAAGAATTTGGAATGAAGCAATCATTCAAGGATCGCAGAGATGAATCCAAGGGAACTGAAAAGTTTGATCACAGCCGAGCCTACTCTCGAGTTAAGGCAATGGACGCTGAGAATATGGGACTCACACAATATGTAGGATCCGCAGGTGGCTCCGGAGATGGAACCCCTGTGAGTTATGGTGGAATCGCACTACCTGAGTCTGATGTCGCCGCAATGGTAGAATCTTCAACAGAGAACCCAATGGGTGCTTCAATTGGAACAGTAATGGGAACAATGGGTGCAGAAGATGTGCCAGTAGTCCCGGATCCAAGTTCATTCCCGCAAGGAGACGGCAGAGTTCTAGGTCAGCAAACAGACCAAGCAAACCTAAGCCCACTTCATGCAGAAAACGAAGATGTTCAAATGGTAAAGATTCAAGATCCAGTAACAACTGGAGCAAAAATGGCACTTGGAGTAGTAGCTCTAAATGCAACGGCAATAGCAGGTGCAGCTTTGATAGGTCTAGCACTGACCTATTCAGCAAGGAAAGAGGAGTAGATAAAATGAATTCAAAAGAAATGATAATTGTAGGTGCAATGATAGGAATCATAGGCTGGCATTTTGGAGTCTTCGATAAGTTGTTTGGAGATTCAGAAGCTATGGAAGCTGAAGTTGCTGTAGCTGACCAACCAATCCACATTCAAAGAGATGTTGGATCTGTTTCTCAAGTAATGACTGATACTGCTAATCTAAATGGACAAGCAGTCGGACAAAACGCGCGCAACTTTGGTGTTAGTGGTTCGTTTGGACTAACCCCTGGACTAGAAGCATTTATCGATCGTGCTACAGTAGCCTCCTTCGGGCAGAATTTTAATGGACGCTCATTGGGGCTTAACTAAATTTTGAGAAGGAAGTGAAATAAAATGGTAGTCGATTTTTCTGAATTAAGAAATAGGATCCTCGCTGGCGAAGAAGATGCTAGAGAGGAAGCACTTCCAACACCCCTTCGAACAGAATTGAGAGAAGATAATTCTACATTATTTTCCATACTTTTCGGCGGATCATTATTAGGTGTTTCAATGTTAGATCGCGCCAAACATGATGGAGCAATATTCACTACACAAAATGGAAATAGTTATGGACCTCTAGCTGATGCATTAGGATTTGGATCTTTAATGTTTGGATTAGGAAGACTATCTCGTGGACTTAGTGCACAAGATGAAATTAATAATTATGAAAGATTAGTTGAGGAAGCTGAAAATGTTGTTTTAGCTGCGGAAGCTGAAGTTGAAGAAATGAAAGCAGAGGCAGAGGAAGAAGATGAAGAACCGAAGAAAAGGCCAGAGCAACTAGATTTGATCGGCAAAGATTGGAACACACACATTCCAGCAGGGGGCATGATGAATTTCGGAGGATATGGAAATACTCATGGAAGTGCTCTCGGACAAGAGCCAATCTTTTATAGAAAATCTCATTCGGATCCATTTAGTTTCTAAGTTTGATGTCTTAGCGAGTATTAAATAGTCGAACTGGGATAGATAAAGTATGCAGCGACGAGTTTATTGCGTCGGACTTCGAAAGCACGTCGAAGCCGATATAGATGATATAGTTCCCATCACAGGAAAAAGAGGAACCAAATATCAATGCGTCGGAAAATATTCAGAAAACGGCAAAGATTATGTCGTTAAATCGTGGGTGCCCAAAGCAGATTACGAAGATATGCACGGACCCCTATTCAATGATCAGAAATCTGTTGGAGAGCTTACAAAAGTGACTTGTGATGCTTGTGGAATTTCTAAGATGTCTCCAGAGGTGAATGATAATTACTTCTTAACTGATGGTCTATGTCCTGATTGTGATGCCCTGACGATCGACGGAGGTGGAACTATGACTTATAATGAAGTGATGGGATGGGATGCAGATTCAGAAGAATTTAATGGTGCAGATGTGGAGGCGGCCGAGCCTCTCGCCGCTGACCCCGTTGCAGACTCTCCGGTGGCGGAGGATTCCTCCGAGCCGCTGGAAGTAGCACCGGCAGATAAATCTTACTTCCTCAGCGAATCAGTTGTCTTATCTGCAATCAAAGAAATGGCT
>Ga0315318_10000642_pt1 | contig 14610 bp, 15 predicted proteins | sample M1200m3416metaG_FD_203703 | JGI IMG/M metagenome (GOLD analysis project Ga0315318, IMG submission 203703) | Ammonia-oxidizing marine archaeal communities from Monterey Bay, California, United States - M1 200m 3416 | ecosystem: Environmental > Aquatic > Marine > Coastal | place: USA: California... | reverse complement strand
AACCGATAAAAAGAAAGGAAATACAAATAAAAAATTCAAGAGTTTTATTATTAGGTGCAGGTGGAGCGTCAAGAGCAATTGTGACAGGATTTCAAAAAGAAGGTGCAGATGAAATTGTAATTGTAAATAGAACAAAAGAAAATGGGGAAAAATTGACAGAATTTTCAAAGAAAATTGGATTGGACGCCAGATCAGTTTACATGGAGGAAATGACTGCGTTAGATTCGAACTTTGATTTTATAGTGAATGCATCATCATTAGGATTGAATGGTGAAAAAAACATCGTACCAGATAATCTAATGGATGAACAAACAACAGTATATGATATAGTTTACAAACCACTAAAAACAGATTTGATAAATACAGCAAAAGAAAAAAATTGTAAGATTATTTATGGGTATGAGATGTTGCTTGGGCAAGCAATTCGTTCATTTGGAATTTGGTTGGACAAACAAGCTCCATATGAGGCAATGAAACGTTCTATTCTGGGAGGATTCTGATGACAGTAGTAGCCAAAGTATATGGTGCAGTATCCATAGTAAATGCAATTGCCACAGGAAAAGGCTGCACACTCGGAATTGATACATTTGTAGAAACGACATTATCAAAAAAACAAGGAACTGGAATTCATATTACTTCCGAAAATAAGACGATTAGCTCCCGTTTGATAAACAGAGTAATTAAAAACATGATTCCAAAAAAGGTTTTAGAAAATACAAGACTAGAGTTAGACTTTAGATCAAATATACCTACAGGGTATGGATTGAAAAGCTCCAGTGCAATTTCATCAGCAGTAATATTATCATGTGCAAAGGCTTTTGGAAAAACTATGACTGATGAAGAAATTCTAAGATTGGGTGCTAAAACATCAATACAAACCAATGTTAGTATCACTGGAGCATACGATGATGCATGTGCATGTTATTTTGGAGGATTTAATGTAACAGACAATTTGAAAATGAAGTTAGTACACAAAGAATTAGGTCCAAAAGAACTACAAGCAATAATATTTTTACCAAAATCAAGAAAACGAGGTAATTTGAAAAAGCTAAAAGAATTCAAAAAAGCATTTGAAAAATCATGGATACTAGCAAATAATTCAGACTATTGGAATGCCGGAATACTGAACGGAATTGCAACAACCTCAATTTTAAATTCAGAACCAAATTTAATCATGAAATTAATGGAAAAAGGAGCATTATGTGCAACAATTTCAGGCAATGGACCATCAATAATGGCAATTACAGATAAAAAGAATAAATCAAGAATTCAAAATGAATTTTCAGGATTGGATGGAAAAATATTGATAGCAAATATCAATAACAAAAAGGCATATGTTCATGAACTGTAAAATTGAAAAATCAAGATTAAATGGAAAAGTAACATGTCCGTCTAACAAAAGTTATACTCATAGAGCAATTTTTCTTGCTGCATTATCAGATGGTAAAAGTATAGTAAAAAAGATTCTACGTTCTAATGATACTATTGCAACAATTAATGCATGCCGAGGATTCGGGATTGAAGTAGAAGAATTAGAGAATAATGTTACAATCAAAAATACAATTGGCGAGATAGTTCAAAACTCTATGATAAATGCTGAAAATTCTGGCACAACAATCAGAATTGCAATTGCAATTGCTGCATTATCAGGAGGAAATATAACATTAACTGGAGATGAAAGTCTTAGAAAAAGACCAATGCAGCCAATTTTAGATGCATTACAAACAATGGGAGTGAAAACCGAATCAGATGATGGAAAACCACCAATACATATCAATGGAAAAATTCAAGGTAATGAGATTAGTATAAATGGCGATATTTCTAGTCAGTTCATTTCTGCACTACTTATCATTGCACCTAGATTGCCAGAAGGATTAATCATTAATGTGGAAGGAAATTTAGTTTCAAAACCATATATTGATTTGACTATTGCAATAATGAAAAAATTTGGTGCAGAAGTTGAAATTGAAGAAGAGTATAAGAGATATGTTGTTGCACATCAAATTTACAAATCAACTACATTTTCAATTCCCTCAGATTTTTCTAATTTAGCATTATTGCTAGCAGCAAATGTTTTGCTAGGAGATGGATTAGATATAGAAATAAGTTTAGGTGATATGCCGCAAGGAGATGAAGCGATTGTAGATATTTTAGAAAAATTAGGTGTTAATGTGACACTTGAAGATGAAATTATTACCACAAAATCACCAACATCATTAAAAGGTGGAAAATTTGATTTGTTAGATACACCAGACCTTTTACCTGCCATAGCAATTTTAGCATTAAAGTCAGAAAAACCAATTGAAATATTTAATGTAAAACATGCAAGATACAAAGAAACAGATAGGATTGCAGTCATTTCTAGAGAATTAAAAAAGATAGGATTGGATATAGAAGAAAAAGATGACGGATTAATTCTAAAAAGAACATCTGAGTTACATCCTGCAGAATTAAATTCAGAAAATGATCATCGATTATTTATGGCATTCTCAATAGTAGGAATGTTTGTTGGTGAGTGTACAGTTTCAGACCCAGAAGCAGTAAAAGTTTCATACCCAGAATTTATTTCAGATCTTGTTAATACAGGTGCAAAAATAAACTAACATAGAAGGATTATAAGCATCATAAACGATCTTTGATTGTTGAACGGTAATTCAATTGGCAGAAGGTTAATTCTCACTAGTTTTGGAGAAAGTCATGGAAAATGTATTGGAGCAGTTTTAGATGGCTGTCCAGCAGGATTAGAATTAGAAGAAAAAGATATTCAAAAAATGTTAGATTTGAGAAAGCCTGGACAATCACTTGTATCTACACAGAGAAAAGAAGAAGACGTAGTAGAGATTCTTACAGGAATATTCAGAGGACATACTACTGGTGCACCAATTACCATGATTATTTGGAATAAAGATCAGAAATCAGGTGCATATGAGAAATTAAGGACAGAGATGCGCCCAGGACATTCTGATTATCCAGCATATGTGAAATATAAAAAATTCAATGATCATAGAGGAGGAGGAAGGTTTTCTGGGAGATTGACTGCTACACATGTAATGGGTGGAGCAATTGCAAGAAAATTACTTAAAGATACAATCCAAGTGGAAACTAATTCTTACACGTCACAAATTGGAAAGGTAAAAATGAAAAATGAAGCAACAAAAAAAGAATTCAAGTCAATTTACACAAATGAAGTTAGATGTCCTGAAAAAAATACTGCTCAGAAAATGAAAAATGTTATTTTAGATGCTAGAAAGAAAGGAGATTCGCTTGGAGGTATAATAGAGTCAATTACCACAAATTTACCAGTAGGATTAGGAGAACCAATTTTTGGCTCACTAGAATCTGACATAAGCAAGGCAATTTTTTCAATTCCAGCAGTAAAAGGAATAGAATTTGGTTCAGGATTTTCAGGTTCTGAAAAATTTGGATCGGAGAATAATGATGCATATCATATGAAAAGAGGGAAAATTCTAACAAAAACAAATAACGCAGGAGGTATTTTAGGTGGAATTTCAAATGGAATGCCGATAACACTTAGAATTGCATTCAAACCTGCATCATCAATTTCTCAGATTCAACAAAGCGTAGATATTAAGAAAAAAAAACCAATCAAACTACAAGTTGGGGGAAGGCATGATCCATGTGTTGTACCACGTGCGCCACCAGTAGTAGATTCATTGATTTCATTAACCATAGCAGATCATGCATTACTTTCTGGTTTCATAAAACCAACACTGTAAAAATGACTGAGTTAGATCAATTAAGAAAAAGAATCGAGGAGATCACCATAGAAATGTTATCTCTCTTAAAGACAAGAATAGAAATTGCAGAAGAGATTGGGAAAATAAAGAATCAACAGGGCATGAGTGTATCTAATGAGTCAAGAGAAGATGAACTTAGAGAATTAGTAAAGAAACGTTGTCAAGAAATTAATTTTGATTCAAATACTGCTCTCAAATTCTTAAATTTTTTATTAAATGAATCAGTAAAAGTTCAATCTTCAGAATCAAACACACATTTAGCAATTTTTCTCAAAGCAAAAGAATTGGAGCAACAGGGTAAAAAGATAATTCATTTAGAAGTAGGCGAGCCAGATTTCCAACCTCCAGCTAGTGTGAAACAGTCATTGACAGAAGTATACGATAAAGGATTTGGAAAATATGGACCATCGAAAGGATTGCCAGAGTTTAGAGCAAAGTTAGTTGAATTTGCTAACAGAAAGTTTGATGCAAAAATAAATTTGGAAAATATTATGGTAGTACCAGGTGCAAGATTTGGAGTTTTTCTTGCCATTACCACATTATTAGATCCCAGCGATGAGATTATTGTTATAGAACCTGCATGGCCAGCATACAGACAATGTGCAATTAATGCAGGAATAAAAGTAAGAAGTGTTAAAACTACATTAGAAAACAAGTGGGAACCAAAAATCGATGAGATCTCATCTTGTGTTAATGGTAATACAAAGATGATAGTACTAAATTATCCAAATAATCCTACTGGAAAAATTCTCCCCAAGATATTACAGAAACAAATTGTAGATCTTGCAGAAGAACATGATTTGTATATTCTCAGTGATGAAATTTACAGTAATTATTCAAATGATGAATGGAACAGTATCTTGTCTTATGAGTATAAGAAAGCAATTGTTACGCAATCTTTTTCAAAATCACACTCTATGACAGGATATAGAATAGGATATTTGATTTCCAATGAAAAGATTGTTGAAAAGCTAGCAAAACTACAAGCACTTTGTCTAACCAATGTTTCAGAGCCAATTCAGTACACTGCAATGAAATCATTAAATGATGATGTAACAAATAATGTCAAGATTATGAATGAGAGATTGACCAAATTAGGAGATATCTGTAATGAGATGAAATTGGAGTTTACAAGACCAGACGGTGCAATGTATGTTTTTGTACGTACAAAGAACTCTAAAAATACATCACAATTATGTGAAGAGTTGTTAGATCATGGACTTGCCATAGCTCCAGGAATAGGATTTGGAGACTATAATGAATTTTTCAGAATTTCTGCATGCCAAAGTGTAAAAACTCTAATTGAAGGCATGGACATATTAAAAACTAGGTTACAGATGTAATATGGCTAAAACAATTGCAATAATTGGAGCAGGCGGTGCAATGGGCAAATGGTTTTCAGAATATTTTTCAAAAAAGGGATTTGAGGTAACAGGTTTTGATAATACAAATCCAATTTTAAAAAATATTAAAAAAGCACAATCACTAATTAGTGCAATTTTAAATGTAGATTATGTTCTTTTATCAACTCCTACAAAGAAAACTCCAGAGATTATCAGACTGATTGCAAAAGAAATGAAAAGAGAGTCATATCTAATTGACATAACTTCACAAAAGTCAAAAACATCCACCGCGTTAGGAAAGATTCCTGCTAAAGTTTCACCAGTATGCATACATCCAATGTTTGGACCTGGTGCAAAAAATCTAAAAAATCATAATATCATATTAGTACCAATCAAAGATGGTAAAAAAGAGCTTAATGTAGCAAGAAATCTCTTCCCAGATGCAAATTTTGTAACAATTGATTCTACGGAACATGATAAAAAAATTGCAATGATTCTTGGGTTAACTCATTTAATTAATATCGCCTTTGCAAATATTTTAGCAAAAGATGATAAAATTTTACTAACAGAGAAAATGGCAGGAACAACATTCAAGGCACAAAAAATATTGGCTGAGAGCATAATGACAGAATCACCAGAGTTAATTGAAACCATAATATCAAATCCAGAAATTAGGAGAGTTGCAGAAGAGTTTTGGAAGGATGTCGGAAGATTACTTACATCTGCACAAGAAGGCAAAGGTGAAGAAATAATTGAGTATATTAAAACAAATAAAGAAAAGATTTCTCAGAATGTTGACCTAGAAAAATCTTATAAGAAATTAACAAAAATGATCAGTACAATTGATAAATAATCAATATAAAACAAAAATTATTACCACATTTTTAAAAAATTCTGAAGAAATTTTACTTCTAAAAAGAAGTAATAAAGTGAAAAGCATGAAGAATCTGTGGGCAGGAATAAGTGGAATTATAGAAAAGGATGAGGAACCACTCAAACGCGCAGAAATTGAGATTTTTGAAGAGGTGGGCATAGTAAAATCAGACATTATTTTGCTTAAACAAGGAGAGGTAATTCAGATTGAATCACCCCAATATCAAAATCACCAATGGAAGGTCTACCCATTTTTATTTTCTTGTGAGAATAGAGAAATTAAGTTGAATTGGGAAAATTCAGATTCAAGATGGATCAACATTAATGAATTAAATAATTTTATGACAGTCCCAAATTTAGATAAAGTATTAGCTAGATTGCTCTAATTTTTCAGGGTCTTTTTCATATTTTCTTTGTTGAGGTAGCATAAGATAGACACATGCGCCACCACACATTGTACATGGAACATTATTTCCAGGATGTTGACCAGTTCTTCCATGGATTTTAGCTGCCAATTCAGGATCGATCGATAATGCTAATTGTTTTTCCCAATCAAGAGTTCTTCGTGCTTCAGTCATTTTCATATCCCATTTAATAGATTTTTCTCTCAATTTTACAAGATCACCAGCATGAGCTGCAATCCTATATGCAATTAGACCGGCTTTAACTTCTTCAGCATTTGGTAAAGCAAGATGTTCAGATGGAGTCAGATAACATAAAAGATCAACACCCTCACTAGCAGATACTGCAGCACCAATAGCACTTGCAATATGATCATGTCCAGACGCAATATCAGTCACTAAAGGTCCTAAAACGTAGTATGGGACATCACCAATCAATGATTTTGCCAATCTCACATTTGCTGCAACCTCATTTAATGGAACATGCCCAGGACCTTCAACCATCACCTGAACCTCTTTCTCATTTGCACGTTTAGACAATCTCGAAATGTTGATCATTTCTTGAACTTGAAGTTCATCATGAGAATCTAAGATTGATCCAGGTCTTAGAGCATCACCTAAACTAAATGTAACATCATATTTTTGTGCTAATTCCATCATGTAATCATAATGAGTAATGTATGGATTTTCTTTATCGTATTTTAACATCCAGGCTGCAGTAATTGTTCCACCTTTACTAACTACACCTGCATACCGTTCAACCTTTAGAATTCTTTTAGCAATTTCTTTTGTTATTCCAGAGTGAATTGTTGTATAATCAACTCCATCTTTTATATTATTTTCAAATGCTTTAAGAAAATCATCTTCAGTTATATCTAATGGGTTTTTGTGTTTTTCAACTCCAAAATTATATGCTTCATAAATTGGTACAGTTCCAAATGTAATTGGCGCAACCTCTAACAATTTTCTTCGTACAATTCCAACATCACCTCCATCACTCAAATCCATAATAGTGTCTGCATGATATTTCACAGCAACTTTTGCTTTTTCAATTTCTTCATCAAGGTTTACATTCAAAGTTGAGGTACCAATGTTTACATTTACCTTAGTTTTCATACCTTTGCCAATTCCAACATTATGAATTTTTTCTTTACGAACATTATTGCTAGGAATTATTATTGAGCCACTAGCAACTTTTGAAATTAGCCAATCAAGTGTTACATCTTCATCTTTTGCTACTTGTTTCATTTCATCAGTAGCTATACCTCTTCGTGCAGAAGTCATTTGAGTTGCCATACATCAAATTGTCAAATGGTGGATTTAAACAATCGTTTGATTTACGATCAACATGAATGTTCTTTCAATTGGTGGGTCAGACACATCATCTGGAGCAGGAATTCAAAGCGACATCAAAACATTTGAGAATCATGGAGTGTATGGTTTTACTGTAATTACGGCTATCACTAGCCAAAATACAAAGAAAATTTCTAAAATTTTGCCAATTTCCTCAAAAATAATCAAATCCCAATTAGAATCAATACTAACTGATTTCAAAATTGACGTTATTAAAATTGGAATGTTATATGATTCGTCAATAATTAAAGCAGTAAATTCAATTATTAAAAAACAGAAATGTCCAATTGTTGTAGACCCCATAATCAAATCTACGACAAAGACTATTTTGCTGAAAAAATCTGCCATTAAAGATTATAAAAAGATGATAATACCATTAGCTACAATAATTACTCCAAATAGAGAAGAATCTAAGATTTTATCAGGATATTCATCCGTTATGGATGCAGCAAGAAAGATACAACAATTAGGTGCAAAAAATGTCATAATTACCGGTTCAAATGAATCTAAAAAAATGATAGAGGATTTTGTTCTCGAATCAAAAAATAATTACATATTGAAAGGTGAAAAAATCAACATAATTAACCACGGAAGTGGATGTAATTATTCTGCATCAATAGCCTCATCACTTGCATTAAAGAGATCAATTCATGATGCAGCTCAATATGCAAAAGAATATGTTTTTCAATCCATAAAAAATTCTAGAAATTTAGGAAAAGGAATCAACATAGCTTATAAAAAAATATCACAAATGCAAAACGAACTTTCTGATTCAATTACTGATTTTCAAAATATCAAAAATGTTTCAAATTTAATTCCTGAATGTCAAACCAATTTTGTTTTTTCAAAAATTAGGCCAAAAAAGATCGAAAATGTTTTAGGTATTTCTGGAAGACTTGTTAGAGCTGGAAATAATGTTATTCAAGCAGGCGACTTAGTATTTGGAGGATCACGACACGTTGCTACTGCAGTAATTGAAGTATCAAAAAAATTTCCTGAGATTCGTTCAGCAATTAACATAAAATATGATCCAAAAATATTAACAAAAGCAAAGAAGCGTAAAATGTCAGTCTTAAGTTATGATAGGAAAAAAGAATCTAAAAATTCAAAATTAAAAGAAAACTCCTCAATATCATGGGGAGTTTCTAATTGTTTGAAATTAGAAATGCCAGATATCATATATCATAAAGGGGATTTAGGAAAAGAACCTATGATTATTGTATTTGGTACTACCCCTGCAGAAGTAGTAAGAAAGATCAAGCAGATCCAATAAATCACTAAATATTGTATAATTGAACATAAATAGAACTGAAAAGTGCATACAAACTCATGAAGGCAGTAATTTTAGCAGGAGGACTTGGAACTAGACTACAACCATATACAAAATCTCTTCCTAAACCAATGCTTCCATTAGGTGGAAAACCGATTTTAGAGCATGAAATAGAATGGATTAAAAAAAATGGAATGAAAGAAATTATTCTATGTGTGAGTTATTTACAAAAGAAAATTGAAGATTATTTTGGTGATGGTAAAAAATTTGACGTAAAAATTGAATATGCTGTTTCAAACAAACCACTTGCAACTGCAGGTCAGCTAAAAACTGCTGAAAAATTCATTGATGATACTTTTGTATGCATTTATGGAGATTCAATCTATAATTTTAGTTTGAGAAATATGATTAAACAGCATAAAAAATCTAAATCGGATGTTACTATGAGTCTCTATGATTACAAATTTAATTTAAAATATGGTGTAATTAATACAAAAAATAGTGGTCAGGTAACTTCATGGAATGAAAAACCAGAATTTTCAGCAAAAATTAACATAGGTTGCTATGTGATGGAACCAGAAGTGCTTCAATTAATTCCAAAAAATAGGCCATATGGAATGGATAGTGTGATACGGGAAATACTTGCAAAGAAAAAGAAAGTTAGTAGTGTGATTTCTAAAAAAGGATTTATCGATATTGGGGATAAAGAAACCTATGAAAAAACAAATGAAGAGTATAGTAAAAAAAATAGGTATGATTAGATAATGTCAGATGTTATAATTCGAGAGATAGTTGAGTCAGATATTGAGAGAGGTTTTCTAGAGAGCTTAGATAATTTAAGAATTGCAAGTAATCTGGATAGAGAAATCGCAACAGATATTCTGAAGAAGATTATTTCTAATCCAAATCATATCATCCATATAGCAGAATATAATGGGAAAATTGTTGGATCAACTACCTTACTAATTGAACAGAAATTCATTCATGAAGGTGGAAAAGTGGGTCATATCGAGGATGTAGTTGTTTCAAAAGAATTTGAAGGTAAAAGTATTGGAATGTTACTTGTCACATCATTACTAACAAAAGCACAAACAATGAATTGTTATAAAACAATTTTAGATTGCAAGGATGAACTAATTCCATTTTATGAGAGAGTTGGATTCAAACAAGAATCAAACCAAATGCGTTATAATCATTAATTATCATCTTTTTTAAAATTAAATAGTTTTGATGCAACATTAACTGCATCAGAATTTCCATGTTCAGTTTCTTTTCGGAGATTATTCATAGGGGTTGACATTATATTTTCAGCAACAGATTTTGATAATTCTTCAATTATTTTTTTCTGGGAATCGCTTAATTCACCCAGCATACTCAGTGCTTTTTCAAGTTCTTTTATTCTGATTGCATCAGTACTTTTGAAAACATCTTTAACGATTGGTTCGGCTTCTAATCTTTTCATGCTTGCTTCTAATACGGGTAATTCTTCTTTAATTATTTCTTCTGCAGAGTTTTTCTGACCAATTCTGCTTCTCATGTTTTTATCAACCATTTCAGCAATTTGATCAATATTCATTAGTTTAATCCCTCTTAATTCAGCAACTTTTTCATCTACAGTTCGAGGATTAGATAGATCTAAAATCATCATTCCGGAGTTTTTAGTTTCAAGAGCTTTATGTATTCTTTCATAAGTTACTAAAAAGTATGGAGCAGTTGTTGCGACAAATACAATATCATAATTTTCAAATCCAGTAAGAATGGAGTTAAAGTCAACTGGTTCACCGCCTACAGTTTTAGAAAATGATGTTGAGCGCTCTACAGTTCTACTTGAAATGAAAAATGGGTAGCCTCTTTTTGTTAATGATTTTGCAACAAGCGTTGCAGCTTCCCCAGTACCAATCAAAAGAATCTTTTTTAATTTCATCTCATCAACGTTTTCTTCAGCAAGTTTAACAGCCATCGAACCAACTGAAATACTGCCTTTACTGATACCAGTTGAAGTACGTACCCTAGTACCTACTCGTATTGCTTTATCAAATAATGTGTTTAGAAATTGACCCGAAACTTTTAGTTTCTTAGCAGATTGAATCGAGTCTTTAATTTGTGTCATGATTTGTTCTTCGCCAACAACCATAGAATCAAGTCCAGAAGTTAATTTCAATAAATGCTCATAGACTTCAGAATTTTGTGACCATTCTAAATTATCATGAAAAGTATTTTCTTCTAGACCTGCAAGGGAAGCCCATGTTTTTTTAATTTGATCTTTGTCAAAATTTTCACCTGAACCAAAAATTTCTACACGATTACAAGTTTGTAATATAACACATTCAGATAGATCAGTATATTCTTTAAAAGAGCGATATGCATTTTCAGAATTTCCCAATGAGAATTGTTCAAGAACATGAATTGGAGATTTCTTAAAAGTTACTCTTGCATTAAAGATATTTTTTGTCATTGCCAATCTTTCACCATTTTTTTAATTACAGTCTGTATTGGTTTGTATTTTCCATCTTTTAATAACTCTTTAACACGTTTATCATTCATTATTTCATATAGAAATTTTTTTCTTTCAAGTTGGGAAGTGATATATTTTTTTGATTCATTTCTTGCAAATTTCTGTATTTTGATTAATTCTATATCATGACTAGAGATATTTTTTTTTAAGAATTTTTCAGTTTTTGATTTTATTTTTTTTGCCATAATAGGACTTGCTCCACGAGTAGAAATTCCAATTCGGATTGTTTTTTTAATATCAATTAGAGAAAGATGTGAAATATCACTAAATTCAGGTGAATCAGATGCATACCCAAGTATTTTCATTTTTTGAGCAGTTTGAACTATTTTCTGATTAAGTTTTGTATCAGAAGTTGATGCAATTACTAAAAACGGTTTTATTTTTTTTAGGAAAAGAGAAGAAGTTAATTTAGTTTTTTGAAATTTAATTTTCTTTTGTTTTGTGAATTTTATTATCTCAGGATGTGGTTTTTTACCAAGTACAATAATTTTACATTCTTCATTTTCAAGTAATTTAATTCGTTTGAGGGCTTCTTTTCCAGCGCCTGCAATAACAACAAATTTTCCATTTAGATGAAGATCAATTATCAATAATCTGCCATTAACAAAATGTAATTTATACATTCAAGAATGCACGTTACATTTTTTAATTGATTTCATAGATTTTGCATATATGTCTAATATGGAAGAAATTGATAATGAGATTTTGAATGAGATTCAATGGACTTTTCCCCTAGTCCCAAGACCATTTGATGAAATTGCAAAAAAATTCAATATTTCATCTGAAGAAGTAAAAACCAGATTAATAAAAATGAAGAGAAAAGGAGTTCTAAGACAGTTAAGTGCAATATTTGATACTAGAAAATTAGGATATACTAGTTCACTAGTTGCAATGGAAATAGAGGTAGATGAATTAGAAAAAGTTGCTCAAAAAATAAACAAACATCCAGGTGTAAGTCATAATTATGAAAGAGAACATCAATTCAATCTTTGGTTTACATTGGCAGTTCCACCAGGTTCAGATTTAAAATTAGAATTGGACAAATTTTCAAAATTAGATGGAATTAAGAAAGTGAGAATGTTGCCAACTTTACAATTATTCAAAATTGGAGTTAAACTAGACATGGTAGATACAAAAAAACATGATGTAAAACCTTCAGAAGCAAAAAAAGAAATTAAAAAGGTAGATTTTGTTGCTACTGAAGAAGATAAAGAATTCATCAGAGAATTGCAAAAAGATTTTGAAATTATAGATAGACCATTTCTAAAAGCAGCAGATACATTGAATATAACAGAAGAAGAAGTTTTTGAAAAATTAAGACATTATGAGAGTATTGGAGTAATGCGAAGATTTGCAGCAATACTTCGACATAGAGAAGCAGGTTTTACAGCCAACGGAATGATTGTTTGGAAAGTTCCAGAGGATAGGATTAATCAAGTTGGAGAAAAATTAGGGGCATTTCCACAAGTTAGTCATTGTTATGAAAGACCGGTTTATCCAGATTGGCCATATAATGTATTTTCAATGATACATTGTAAATCAATTGATGAAGCAAAAGAAATGGCGAGCGATATACAGAATCAGATTAATGTTGAAGAATACAAGATTCTTTTTAGTTCTAGAGAATTCAAGAAAACACGAGTAGAATATTTTGTAGAACATGAGTTTAATATTGAAGAATCAGTTATTGCTTAGGAATTATATTTAATCAGATAGTAACTATACCATGGCAAATTTCCCTGAAAGACGATTAAGAAGATTAAGAACTAGTAAAAAAATGAGAGATTTAGTTCAAGAAGTTTCAATTTCACCAAAAGATTTGATTTGTCCAGTTTTTGTTGAAGAGGGAATTGAAGCCAAAAAACAAATTAATTCTATGCCAGCAATAGAAAGGCTTCCATTATCAGAAGTAGTAAATGAAGTGAATACAATCTCAGAATTAGGAATTCCTGCAATTATGTTATTTGGAATTCCAAGAGAGAAAGATGATGAAGGAACATCAGCGTTTGTAGAACATGGAATAGTTCAAAAAGCAATAGCAGAAATTAGGAAAAATTTTGGAGACAAAATTGTAATAATGGCTGATGTTTGTCTTTGTCAATATACCACATCAGGGCATTGTGGATTAATTCATGATGATAAAATTGATAATGATTCCAGTTTAAAGACACTAGCAAAAATTGCAGTTAGTCAGGCTAAAGCAGGGGTAGACGTGGTTTCACCTTCAGCAATGATGGATGGACAGGTTAAAGCAATCAGAAAAGCACTAGATGATGAAGGATTTACAGATGTAATAATTATGTCACATTCAGCAAAACATAGATCAAATTTCTATTCACCATTTAGAGATGCAGCAGAATGTGCACCACAATTTAGTGATAGACGTACATATCAAGTTCCATTTACAAATCCAAGAGAAGCAATGAGAGAAGTTGAAGCGGATATTGGTGAAGGAGTAGACATTGTTATGATCAAACCTGCATTAACATATTTGGATTTAATATCAGAAACTAGAAGACGATTTAATGTTCCAGTTGCAGCATACAGTGTTTCAGGAGAATATGCACTTGTTAAAGGTGCAGCGATGCAAGGATGGATAGATGAAGAAGAAATGACTAAAGAAATATTGTATTCAATAAAACGTGCAGGTGCAGATATGATTGTTACTTATTTTGCAAAACATATAGCAGAAAAATTGTAAGATTACAGATGAGAGACGACGAAAAGTTTGAAATTATAAGAGCATTAGATCTTTTGCCACATATTGCAGGTGCAAGTTGGGCAATGTTATGGTTTAGAATTAATGAAGTGAAAAATCCTACAAAAGAAGAGTTTAGAGAAAAGACAATAGAATATTTTAGTAAAATTCGACCATTATTGGAATCATTTGATAACAAAAAAGAATTTGAGGAGATTAATCAATATATGAAAAATAGATTTGAAAATGAAAAGAAATTAGTTAAAAGTGGAGATAACAATGAAGTTGAAAAAAGATATCAGCGATATTTAGATTATGGTTAAATTTCATTTTTAATTTCTTTAAGAAAGTTTTTTAGGATTTTTGTACGTTTTTTTGCCAATAATTTTCCTGTTTTTG
>Ga0315318_10000641_pt1 | contig 14612 bp, 12 predicted proteins | sample M1200m3416metaG_FD_203703 | JGI IMG/M metagenome (GOLD analysis project Ga0315318, IMG submission 203703) | Ammonia-oxidizing marine archaeal communities from Monterey Bay, California, United States - M1 200m 3416 | ecosystem: Environmental > Aquatic > Marine > Coastal | place: USA: California... | reverse complement strand
ACTTCAGATGCATGGATGCGTTTGGAGCAACGGTTGGATATGGAACAAAATGCCCCATCTAAGATACAATCTGGACGATTATTTCCTTTTATTCAACCTAGACTGGTATACGCGTTTACAATTTTATTTGTTTTTCTTTTATTAGCGCCAACCATTTATGATAAAATATATAATATTTCTGTATATGCTGATAGAGGAAGCCAGAAAGAATTCAATTTAGCCGATGGCACAATCATAACAATCAATGCAGAAAGCTCATTAAAATATAGAAGAGACTATAATTCAGAATCTAGAAACGTTATTTTAACTGGAGAAGGGTATTTCCAAGTAGAAAAAGGCACTTCTCCTTTCATAGTAAATACAAGACATGGTTCTGTTACTGTATTGGGTACAAAGTTCAATATTAACTCCAGGAATGATATGATTGAAGTCGTTGTTAATGAAGGCGCTGTATCTTTTAATCCAATTATTGAAAACCAACAATCAGAACGTGTGATAGTAAGACAAGGTTATTATATTGATAATCAAACTCTTACATCACAAGTGATTCCTCATCCTGAATATCCTGGATGGATTCATAATAAGTTGATTCTAAACAAAACAAATCTTGAGACTGTATGTAATCAAATTGAACGTAAATTTGATGTGAATATTGTACTGGATAGTAATCAATTAAATAGTATTTCAATTACTGGTGTAATTGATGCTAAAGATTTAGATGGAGTATTAACAACTTTAGCCATCTTATCTCAACGGTCTTATAGATTTGAAGAGGAAACATACATCTTTTACTAATTTTATTTACATTATTGGAATATTATTATTCCTTAATATTTCATCAGTATTCAGCCAAAATTCTATAATTAATTATTCGTTTATTGATAAGCCATTAAAGTTGGCACTTGATTCCTTGATTTCCACTTATGATTTGAATATAGTTTATAGAGATCAGTTAATTAACAATATAAATATCAATGCAATATGTAATAATTGTAATAGTGATGAAGCAATAAAATCTCTTTTACATAATACTTCTTTAGATTGGGAAAAAAACAAATATCAGTATATAATAATTAATAATAGAAAAAATGAAACTATATCTGGCTATATAATTGATGCAAAAAGCGGTGAATATATACCCCATGCCAACATATATATTAAAGATAGTTCTTTGGGAACAATGAGCGATGAATATGGTTTCTTTAATATTTCTGGAAATATAGGAATAACAGATACACTAATTATTTCATATATAGGATACCATCCTCTAAAGGTTATTAATAGCGTCTATGATGATGTTAATTATTTTGAAATAATACCAAAAATTCTAGGAATAGAGACCGTCAATATTTTTGGTGAAAAGATTGAGTTTTTACAACGTTCAACAAATCTTGGAGAATTAACATTTTCTCCAAGACATATAACAAATCTCCCCAATATTGGAGAATCAGATGTTTTTCGCTCATTACAGTTGTTACCTGGTATTCAAATGGGAAATTCAGGATTTGCAGGGTTATTTATACGCGGAGGAACACCTGACCAAAATCGTATCATACTTGATGGTATGACAATTTACCAAGTAGATCATTTTTTTGGTTTCTTTAGCTCAATTAATTCTAACATAGTAAAAGATGTTCAGATATATAGAAGTGGTTTTCCAGCAAAATTTGGAGGAGGAATATCAAGTATTATTGATATTACTGGAAAATCTGGAAGCACTAAAAAACAGAAATTAGATTTATTTACAAATATGCTAAGTGCAGGATTTACTTATCAACAACCATTATCCAAACGTGGTAGCTTTATTCTTTCTGCTCGTCGATCATTTACCGATCAATATCAAACAAAACTATATGATAAAATTCACGATTTTCTTATATCAGGAAGTGGTTTAAATATTGGATCAGAATTGCCCTCAGATTCTGTATTGTACGAGTCACAATATTTACCAAATTTTTACTTTTATGATATAAATGGAAAATTCACTTATCTACCTACTAAAAAAGATATTATTTCAATTTCATTTTATGAGGGTAAAGATTATTTAGGAGAAAAAAAGAATTTCGACTTTCCATTAGATTCTATTGGAGTTGATCAAGTAATGACAAATGAAAAAACAAGATGGGGAAATAATGGAGTATCTGGCAGATGGTTGCATCGATGGACAGAACAAGTGACTTCACAATTGTTTTTATCAGATACAAAGTACCTAAGCAATCATTTACTTAATAGTTATTGGAGTCTGGATACTTCTACAACTCCAGTCTATCTTTCGCAGGACAAAAATCAAATTATAGATCAGACATTTAGAGTTCATATCACGTATAATGCCAGACAAAATCATTTGATCGAAGTAGGATTAGCAAAAACATTCTATAAAACAGATTATTCTGTGGATTTAGGTGATTCTATTATTTTTATTAATGAAAAGATTAAAGGAAATCTAATTGAAGGTTATGTCCAAGATAGATGGGTTGTCTCATCAAATATTGAACTATTAATTGGTGTACGATCAGAAAAATTTAGTAAAGGAAATGAAATATTTCTTGATCCCAGGTTCACTGCATTTTATCACTTATCAAATCAGTTTAGTTTAAAAGCATCCGGGAGCCGAGCACATCAATTTTTAAATAGATTTAGTAATGATATTATTACTAATGGAAGCAAGTTTGTTTGGCTGATTCCTAATAAATATATGGAACCAATGAGTTCAATACAGAAGAATTTTGGATTTGAATATGATACTCCAGATATTTTCTTTGGTTTTGATTTATACAATAAAACTGTAAACAATATTTCGGATTTTTCACAATTAGTATTTCCTATTGATGTGTATAGTGAATCAAGCAATAATTTGATTTTTCAAGGAACAGGACAATCAAACGGTTTTGAATTATTTTTTCATAAAAAGAATGGGAAATTGAAAGGTTGGGCTTCATATAATTATGGAACTATACAGTGTAAGTTTCCAGAGTTAAATGGGGGAGAGGTTTTTCTTGCAGATCACGATAGAACGCATGAGTTAAAGTCAGCTTTAATTAGTTCACTAGGGAAATGGACATTAAGTATCACAGGTCTTATTTCTTCGGGCCGTGTATTTACGCCTAATAATAATCTTATGATTCGCGAAAATGAAAATGCTAACTATACACTTCAAGCAGAACCAGGCACAAGAAACAGCAAAAGATTACCCATTGTACAACGAATTGATCTAAGCTTAAATCGGTCAATGTATTTTATGGAAAAAAGTCTAGATATAGGAATATCAATATTTAATGTATTCGATCGAAATAATATTAGTCATAGATCATATAATTTATTTGTTGATCCTTTTATTACTACGGATGTAATAATGCTTGGTTTTACACCCACAGTTTCAATACAGCTCGGTTTTTAAATTCGATCAATTAATAAAAAATTGTTTTTTCCATTATGTTTTTCGGTGTAACATTATGTTCTAAATACAAAAAGCATAGAATATTCGATAAAATGAATAAAAAAATAATTATATCATTTATACTTATTGTATCAACTCTGTCAGGACAGATAGCCTCAGAACTATCATCTCAGATCTATAAGGTTGGAGACACTGTATCTGATTTTTCGGGTACAATATGTACTGAAATTAATCAAACAATGTCTTTATATGATTATAATGGATCAGAAAATAATGCTGATTATTTTGTTATTTGGCTGATATTCTTTAACCCGACTAGTCGTAGCTGTCAGCTTGAGGCCTCTTATACTCAAACAATATCTGAACAATTCTCTAATTTAGGTCTAATGACAATTGGAGTAGGCAATGGATGGAGAGGACCAATGGAATGTAAGGCTTGGGAAGAATCATTTGGCGTATCATACCCAATAGTTGATGATAATAGTTCCGATATACGTAATATGTTCACAAGAGGATCTGTGCCCCATCATGTATTAATTAATCATGAGATGAAAGTTGTTTATACCTCTCGTGGATATATTATGCCACCATTTGGTAATGATTTTTTAGCTGTATTAAATAGTTCATTGTCTGAATTATCAACTTTATCATTGTCAGATGTTTTGATGCCTAGTAATTCAGGAATTAAAGATTGTTATCCTAATCCTTTTAATCCTTCTATTACTATTAATTTTGAATTATCCGAGAAAAATTTTACCAATATTTCAGTCTATAATCTATTAGGTGAAAAAGTAGATAATCTTCTATCAGATAATTTTTCTCCTGGGAATCACAGTATACAATGGAATGCCTCACTGTTTCCGACTGGCGTATATTTTGTGAAGCTAGTTACACCATCCTTTAGTGAAACTCGTAAGATAATCTATCTGAGATAATTCAGTAGATTATCCATTCCAAATCCCTATACAAAAGAGAATACCTGTTACACTGTGCATAATAATAGTTCCCCAGCTTGCTGGCTGGAGCAGTCTATCATTGTAATATTTGTATAGTGTCTTAGTAGCTGTAAAACCAAAATAAATTGCTAATAACGCAATCAATGATAGTATTGGAACAGTTTCATTAATAACTAAAATAATTATACTAACAAATGCAGATGTTATTAAAGCTACATATCCAGCTCTAGCCCTTTCAGGTCCTAAAACAACAATGAGAGTATTTTTCCCTGTAGCCTTATCGCTATCATGATCAGGGAACTCATTCATGTAAACAACTGCAGCAATAAGAAAGCCAATAGGTATGCCTGCAAGGAAAGCTTCTGGTAATAATTGTCCAGTTTGAACAAGAGCGCTCCCAGCTACCATTAAAGGACCAAAGTTCAGTCCAATTAATAGTTCACCTATACCTTTCCTAGAGGAAAATTTGAAAGGTGGGGCTGTATAAAACAGACCTGAAAAAAAACCAATTAAACCTAACCATAGAATAGGTAGTCCAGATTTCATGATTAACGGGACACCTACAATAGCGCTTAGAGCAAATGTCACTATAGCTACTATCAAAATTCCTTTAGGAGAAATAAGACCCATCTGAATACTTCTACTTCCACCATTTAAACCTTTATTGCTATAATTATAATTAAGCGCATCAGTACCACTCATATGATCAAAATAGTCATTGGATGTGTTGGTGCCTATATGCAATAATGAGCCTGCAAGTAGAGTTAGGCCAAGCCACCCCCAACTTACCTCTTGACCTAGCATTGCAGTAACGGCAGCTCCAGCAAAGATAGGAACAAAGGTTGCACTTAAAAAAGGTAGGCGCATAATGACCATCCACTTAAAAATTTTTGTCATAAGGCTGATTTTAGGTCTTACTTCTTCAGGAGTTTTATCTTTAAGAGGCGTTGTTACACCACAATAGCCAATATGTTCACCATTTTTATTTTTTGTTGGAGTAATCTTAATTTGACAAGGGATTTCCTTACCATTTTTATGGAGGAATACGGTATTCCCTTCCCATGCACCTTTTTCAACGGATTCATTCAACCAATTTACAACATGACCTAGTACAATCTCTCCATCGCTAAAGTCACTTACTCGACCTTTACCAACCATCTCATCTTCAGAGTATCCAAGTAATTCTACAGCACCTTTACTTAATGTTTCAATTTTTCCATCAAGATCACAAGTAATAACACTTTTAATTTTTTCACTCATTGCGACTCCTTATTTTTTATTTGATTGCACAACTTTTTCGTGATTTATAATAGCCAATGTTAATCGACTAATACAAATCAAATCTTCATTTTCATTAGTAATTTCAATATTCCAGACATGTATTTTCTTACCAATCTTTATTGGAGTAGCTTTCCCAAAAACATATCCAGACCGAACACTCTTTAAATGATTGGCATTTATTTCAATACCTACTACAGCTTCTTTTTCCCAATTGACATGCAAACTCCCAGCATAGCTTCCTAGAGATTCTGCAAATGCAACAGATGCACCACCATGAAGTAGTCCATAAGGTTGAATTGTTCTTTTATCAACAGGCATACGACCACGTACATATTCATTATTGGCTTCTAAGATTTCAATACCAATATGGCCAACCATAGTTTTGGAATTAAAATTATTAATTTTATCTATATCAAACGTTTTATTCATCAATACGAGACCCAGAATATAAATAATAATATTTTTTGATCCTCAACACAATGTTAAAAACCATTTTCAATATTAGATAACAAGATTCAGTAATGAGATTAGTTGATAAATTAAAAAATAATATATTATGATATGAAATTTGATACAATACTATGCCATTATGCAGAGGTTGGCCTCAAAATAGGTAACAGACGATTCTTTGAAAATTGGTTAAAACAAAATATTAAAGCTTCATTGTTGACAGTTATTTCAAAAGAAGAATTTGATATTAAGAGAATTCATGGACGTATTTTAGTCGAACTAAAAAAAGATATTTCTAAGAATAAAAAAAATATAACTAGAGCTTTATCGGATACGTTTGGAGTCGCCTATTTTGCTTTTGCAAAAACAGTCTCACAGGATATAAGGTTAATTAGAGAGGAGTCATTATCAATTTTAAATGAAAATCAATTTGAAACATTTAAGATTAAAGCTAGAAGACCAGATCATAGATTTCTTCTTACAGCGCAACAAGTGAACGAAGATGTGGGAGCATTTGTTTTAAGTAAAATAAATAAGACTGTTAAATTGAATGATCCAGATATAACATGTTTTATAGATATTGTTCAGGGCGTTTCTTATTTATATACAAAGAAGATCATTGGGCCAGGAGGGTTACCTACAGGAGCAAATGGAAAGGTGGTAGGGTTATTATCTGCTGGTATCGATTCCCCAGTAGCCTCTATTATGGCAATGAAACGTGGTGCCTCAGTGATTCTAGTACATTTCCATTCTGTGCCAATGACAACTGAAAATTCTATTGAAAAAGTAAAACAATTAACTGAAGTATTAAGACGATATCAATCTAGAATTCATCTATATCTCGTAGCATTAACTCCAATCCAAAAAGAAATATTAGTAAAGACAAAAGAAAAGTTTCGCATACTTCTATATCGAAGGTTTATGATACGAATTGCTGAAATGATTGCAAAAAAAGACAAAGCAAAGGCTCTAATTACCGGGGAATCTTTAGGACAAGTTGCTTCTCAAACGTTAGGGAATATTGCTGCTATTGAGTCCGTAAGCACTATTCCAATATTACGGCCCTTGATTGGACTTGATAAACAGGAAATCATGGATTTAGCAAAACAATATGGGACATATGATATTTCAATATTACCTGATCAAGATTGTTGTTCATTATTTGTTCCAAAAAACCCAGCAACTAATGCAAAAAAACAGTATCTAGATCAGGAAGAAAACAATCTTAAAATAGATGATTTAATGAAAGAGGCAATTGATTCTATAGAATATGTTAATATTAAATGAAAAATAATTTTCATCTTGAATATGTTTTCATTTTATATGAACAATAATAAAGTGTAATTTTTTTTATGTCTAGACTGATTTCAAAGATATTCATTCTATCTATAATAATGATCAGCTGTAATCTTTTTAGTGATGAAGTTTACCTTAATGAAGGTCAGCTTGCTCCAGATTTTACATTATTTGATCAAGATGGCACACCGCACACCTTATCATTATATAAAGGGAAAAAAGTGGTGATTTATTTTTATCCAAAAGATGATACTCCTGGATGCACAAAGGAAGCATGTTCTATTCGTGATTCTTATGATGATTTTACTAACCAAGATATCGAAGTATTCGGCATTAGTTATGATAACTCGAAGACACATCAACAATTTATTCAAAAATATAAACTACCCTTTAACTTACTATCGGATTCCGACAAATTAGTTTCACAATTATATGGAACGAAAGGCGCCTTTTTCCCTGTAAGAAAAACATTTTTAATTGACGAATATGGAAAAATAGTAAAAATATATGATCAGGTTTCTGTTTTAGATCATGGAAATGATATTTTACGGGATTTTAATACAGAAAAAAATTAATTATCCTATGGTGTCCCAACACCATGAATATATACTAAATACCCACCGGTATATCCAGAAATTATAACTATAACAAATAATAGCAGTAAAAAAGCAAAGGCAAGATGATTGACTTTATTATTAACTTGATTCTTTAGATATAAAAATAACCAACCAATAAAAAGTAATATTGAACCCCATACAACAATATTCCCAATTGTTTGGTGTCTCTCAATTAAAATAAGTGTTTCTGTTGGATATCCTAATTCTCCTGCTTTTTGTATTTCCTTTTGACCAGATAAAACCGCTACAATAGAAAAAATTGTTGATAATCCTAAAAGCCATAATCCTATAGTTCTATTTATCCATTCAGGTTTATATAAATGTAAAGTGTGAAATATGAGTGCAGCCGTAATAAGCGCAATGGGAAAATGAACAATTGCAGGGTGTAAAGGAAACGGCATAATATAATTTACAAAGCAATAAGGCTCGACAAAAGTCGAGCCTTATCTGTAGCCCGTAGGAGAATCGAACTCCTGTTGCCAGGATGAAAACCTGGAGTCCTAACCACTAGACGAACGGGCCAATACATTTAATATTTAATAAAAATCGGAGGGCAATCTATTGATTCAGTCCGTATTGGTCAATTGGTTTATCATTCTTATTAGTCTTCTTTTGATACATCTAACATATCTAATAATTCACCATTATTATGTAATTCCATTGTTATATCTGCGCCACCAATTAATTTTCCTTTTACAAACAATTGAGGAATAGTTGGCCAACCTGAGTGTTCAGATAATTTGACACGAATCATTGGATCATTAAGAATATTTACATCTTTATACTCTACTCCATAATGATTTAATACTTGAACAACCGAATTAGAAAAACCGCACATTGGCATTTCTTTCGTTCCTTTCATAAAAAGTATGATAGAATTGTTGTCAATATCCTGTATTATTTGTTCTTTTATATCCATATTTATTCCTCCAATTTATTTTTTTCCCATTCAGACCTTGTTATTGTCTTTAATTGTAAAGCGTGAATTTCATTTGTCAAATAATTTCCTAATGTCTTATAAACTAATTGATGTTGATCAACTAAAGATAATCCTTGAAAATCATTACTAGCAACGGTAGCGCTAAAGTGATCTCCTCCTCCAGTAGTGTCCGTTACTTCTACGTGAGCATTATTTAATCCAGATGAGATCAATTCTGATATTTTACTTGTTTCCATGATTTCGTATTGAATTAATGAACTACAAAATTAAAGAGTAGATCATTATAATTAAACCATTTATAGTATTATTCATAAAAGTCCCTTCCTTTATAATTCATTACATGCCAAAGGCTATAGGTTGCGATATCTTTTCCATCGCGTTTGGAGTAAAGACTATCTAATAAATGAATATTTTCAAAATATGGTTTGTAATTACCTGGAAATTTTTTTCCTCTTTTTAGAAATAAAAAATCTTTCCCTATAAAATTGTTATCATTATAGAGAAATGAATATAGCGTTGAATGATAATTAATAGATAAGGTTGTTGCTTCAAGATCTGGATTAAGGTAGAAATTAATCATCGATGGGATTTGATAATTTTCAGCAAGAAATCTTTTATTTTTTAACTCCGGGTTGTTATTCAAATAATCTTCTAGTTGGTTATTCATAATGTTGTAAATATGATATCGATTCGTTACATCTATTTTTCCTTTTACAGGCAATAATGGAAAAAATGTTTGTATTGTAACTAATAAAATAAGAAAAAGTGAAAAAGCTATTTGAAAAGCAAACCGCTTACCAAATAAAGGCCAGTCTTTACCCAAGCAAATACCAAACAGAAACAAACCCCCAGAAAAAATTGGGGCAGGCCAATTTACTTCCATACGGGAAAAGAAAGAGTGAGAAAGGAAGTAACATAATGGTACAATAGTGACAATAACAAAATATTGAATTTCTATTTTAATGGATTTCATATTTTTTATTAATAAAAACGGTTTTACTACACTATAATAGAATAATATGGGCCCAGCAGTTACAAACAACCCTGCCCATAAACCAGTAAAGTCTGACCAGCTACCACCTTGCGTGATATGAGATCCCTGATATCGAACGAAAGCCAAATCATTTTGAAGATTCCAAATTATAAATGGCATAAATAATATCAATGCAATTAGCAATGATCCATAAAAACGTAGATCAAATAAAATATATCGTTTAGTAGAATTGATGAATGGAAACAAAATAATGCCTATGGCAGGGAATAGCGCAGATACTTTTGATAAGATTGCAAGGCCTAAGAAGATTCCTCCAATATAAAAGTATTTTCCATGAATAAAGTAGGCCTTGTAATAGTAAATAATTGCCATAATTGTAAAAAAGGCTAATGGTACATCTGGAGTAACCACAACTGAATTAGTATGAAATAACATATTAGCTGAAATTCCTAAGGACATGATTATTCCAGTATTCTTATTAAAGTGTTGTTTCCCAAAATTATAAAGCACTACAGTTAGAATTATTAATAATACGAGAGCGCTCAATCGCACAGTAAAGCTGTTTTCTCCAAAAATTGTAAATAGATAGATTAAATATCCTATCACAGGTCCATGATCAATATAACCCCAGCTGAGATGACGGGCATACATGGCATAATATGCTTCATCATCAATAAGAAGAGTATTACCGATGAATAGTAACCGTAGGATAATGAGAGCTATACTAATTACATAGAATAATATTTTAAAATTTTTATTCATTCTGATTAATGCAAAATTAATTATCCATATTACGATTATCTAAATAAATTGCTTATTATTCTCAACGAATGATATGAAGATATTCAATTATATAAATCTAATTTTTATTTTTGCACTTCAAGCGCAGGATTTTGGAACGATCAGCGGTTTTGTTCGCGATGAAGCAACAGGGGAGCCTCTATCCTATGCCAATGTTTTTATTAAAGATTCAAATAAAGGTGGAATAACAAACCTTGATGGGTATTATGTGTTAACCCAAGTACCAGCTGACTCGGGTGAGATTATTGTCTCAATTATCGGTTTTGCAATGGTCACTCAGAAATTTGATCTCGAATTGGGGAAAAACCTTCGGTTGGATTTTCGGTTACAGCAAACTGTGTTGGAAGGTGACGTAGTAGATGTATTTGGGGAGTCGCAAAAGATGAGAGCGCTTGTAGAACCAAGTAGGATAAGTATTGATTTACGTACTTTGGAATCTACCCCGGCATTTATTGAACCCGATTTATTTCGTACAGTGCAACTATTACCAGGAGTGCAGACCATCAATGATTTTTCTAGTGCACTATATGTTCGTGGAAGCACTCCTGATCAAAATTTAATCATGCTGGATGGGATTACCGTATATAATCCGTATCATTTGGGTGGTATCTTTTCCACGTTTAACACAGATGCAATCAAGGAAGCAGATTTCCATGCAGGTGGATTTCCTGCCCGTTATGGCGGTCGTATGGGTGCCATACTAAACGTAATTAATCGGGAAGGGAATACGGAGGAATTTGAAGGTCATGCAAATATTTCCCTTATCTCAAGTAAGCTTTTAATGGAAGGACCGCTACCAAAATTTAAAGGTCTGAAAGGTTCTTGGATGATTGCCGGACGTCGTACTTATTTCGATACCTTTTTCAATGCTATGTGTGGAGAAGAATGCGCTGAGAGCGGTTTCAAATTCCCGTATTTCTTTTATGATTATCAATTAAAAGTAAATATTGATGTGAATCAGGATCATCGCTTGACCTATAGTCGTTTTTATGGAGATGATGTGCTAGATATTAGTTTTCGCCCTACAGTATATGAAGATTATGATATTCTTTCCGATTATTATGAAAAGTCGACAAATACATTCGGAATTAATTGGCCCTGGGGGAATCATACAAACAGTTTGACATGGCGGTGGCTTATTAGTCCACAATTAGTGGCACGAACTTTTTTTGCAACTAGTAGATATCGGTTTCATTTTGATATGGATAATAAAAATGAAGGTACGTGGTCTGTAGGAAATGAATCAGGTAGTTATTTGGATCGATGGAGTTTTGATTTTTATGATATAGTTGAAGATCAAACATTGGAAACAGAAATTTCATGGCATGGTATTGAAAATCATCAAATTATGGGTGGATTTCAGTTAAAACAGGTCGATTATGATTTAGGAATGGAATTTGAATATGAAAACCTGGATACAACGTTTTATGCAAAGCCATTAGAAATGAAACAGCAAACGATTGAAACTTCATTATTTATTCAGGATAAATGGGATGTAGCAAGTAACATTGCCTTGCAGATTGGTGGAAGGATGATGAAATATTCTCTCCATGATCAAATCTATTTTGACCCTCGGTTCGGACTAAAATATTTATTACAACAGGATTTATCCTTGAAATTATCTATAGGTAGATTCCATCAATTTCTTACAATTGCAAATCCAGAGGATGAAACTCTACGTCTTATAGATTATTGGTTAGGGATACCTGCTGATCGTGCTGCACCATGGGCGGATCATACCATTTTAGGACTAGAGTACTTATCTGGGAGCAACTGGCTTTTCCGTGCAGAAACATATTATAAACACTTTGAGAATTTGATTACTTTGAATCAAGGAGAGCAAGTCACGGAAGACAATGATCAAGTTAGCACAACTCCTTTCAATGAATTCTTTGACACCAGAGCTTTTGCTTATGGTTTAGAACTATTATTTAAGAAGACTGCAGGTAAATCGCGCGGTTGGATTGGGTATACTTATGCAAAGACTATGAAACATATTCAAAAACACGGCTGGTATTATCCTAAATATGACCGAACGCATACATTAAATATTGTTGGTGATGTTACCATACCATTTCTTAAAAATTTACACTTTAATTATGCCGTGCAAGCATCAAGCGGACAACCATTTACACCTCCCATTGGGAGATATAATCATTGGGAGGTATATCATTATGCATTTACAGATGAATGGTATCAAAATGAACAGTTATTAGTCGGCAGAAAAAATGCAGAACGACTTCCTATGTATTTTCGATTGGATTTAGGTCTCAAGCAGAAGAAATCACTATTTGGCTTCCCCTATGAACGATATCTTCAATTAATCAATGTGACAAATCATGTAAACCCACTTTCATATCAATACAGAGCTAAAGAAAATAGACTAACCGGAGAAACATTGGGCTTAGAGCGAGCTGCAATACCAATGTTTCCATTCTTTTTTACTGTAGGCTATAGGATAGAACTCTAATGATATATATATATATCATTTGCATATTTTTCTTTTCATGTTCCATTGTACCACCTGATTTGGAATGGGAAGATGTTACTTCCGATCATGAATCAACATTAAACATCATTGGTCTTATATCAGCAGATTCTCTTAGGACCAGTTTTGTGAGAGTTCAGCGTACATTGGATATGGAGGAAGCAAGTGATTCATTGATTAGAGAGACAATTGGGGGTAATACTTATATTTATTATACTTCTCGATTTATTGTACGAAATGCGGCAGTGGTTGTAAGCAATGGAGTTGACGAATATATTTTTGAATATACAGATTTTAGTTTTGATGTTGATCAAGATGAAGCTTTTACAGAGGTATACCTGTATAATGGAAATGATCTGAATCCCCAACAAGGGGAAATATGGACGTTGCATGTGACAGTACCAGGTGGATTTGAGGTAACTGGACAAACAACAATACCACCGACCCCTGAGATTTTTACTGAAGACCTACCGGATACGTTTCAAATCTATCGGGAAATGGAAGTGAGCTGGAGACCAATGAATGATAATTATCAGTTAGTAAATACAGGCCATCTTCAGAAGGAATACGGCTATGGATATATTTGTGGTATTGATCAAGAATATATTATTTCTCCTGAAGAGAGTTCTGGAATATATCGAAGAGAATGGTGCGATCCTTTATCTGATAAAACTTCATGGGATGAAGATTTGTTATTTTTTAGATTGATGAGTATGGACAATAATTATTATGATTATTTTATACGATATCGTGATACGGAATTCACTAGTGCCTTTGGATCAGGTAGCTCCGGCCGAAGTTTTGGTATTAATGGCGGGATTGGAGTATTTGGATCTATTGCGATTGATCGTCACTCCATGATAATGATACCATAAAATTTTAATTATTAATAATAATGTATTTTTTTACTAACATAAATTATATGTCTTTATGAGACTTATATCTTGGAATGTAAACGGCGTTAGAGCTGTTGTAAAAAAAGGGTTTTTGGATTGGCTTGAACAAGAAAAGCCAGATATTGTTTGTTTGCAAGAAACCAAGGCGCATGTGGAACAACTAACTTCAGAAATTCTTACGGATCATGGATATCATACATATTGGCATTCTGGAAAGAAAAGAGGGTATAGTGGAGTAGCTACATTTTGTAAGGATGAACCATTATATGTTCAAGAAGGTCTAGGTATTGAACGGTATGATGAGGAAGGACGTGTCCTTATAACAGAGCATGAAAATTTTCTTTTATACAATATTTATTTTCCTAATGGACAAAAGGATGAAACGAGATTAAAATATAAATTAGATTTTTATGATGATCTTTTGCCAATAATCAATGAACAGGTTGATTCAGGGAATAATGTTATTGTAACGGGAGATTGGAATACGGCACACCAT
>Ga0315318_10000639_pt1 | contig 14629 bp, 26 predicted proteins | sample M1200m3416metaG_FD_203703 | JGI IMG/M metagenome (GOLD analysis project Ga0315318, IMG submission 203703) | Ammonia-oxidizing marine archaeal communities from Monterey Bay, California, United States - M1 200m 3416 | ecosystem: Environmental > Aquatic > Marine > Coastal | place: USA: California... | reverse complement strand
GCCGCCTGCCTGAGAAGCATCGTCTTGCCGACACCTTCAGCCGCAACCACGATCACCCGCTCACGTCGTTCAAGCAGCCCCGGGATTAACCAGTCATAAGAGTCGTCCTCATCCTCAGCAACGAAATCCTCCCACATCACCAGCCGACCTTGGTTTGCATCGGGCGTGTCCTCTGCCGTACCCAACAGCAACGCCGCTTTGTGCATGATGCTTGCTGGTGTTCGTGTGGTGTCGTCCAACAACCCCCTCAGTTGAGAAAGCGTGTCGTCCACGGGTGAGAGTGGCTCTTCTTCAACTTCTTCAATTTCCGGTAGGGGTTGATCTCCGTAGTCCTCCAACTTGTACTCGACGAGTTGTTCGGTAGTTCCACCTGCCGCAATGTGGTCAGTTATGTCCTTTTCTTCGGGACAGATCCAAACGGCTACATCGCAGCCGGCTTCACGGAGTTTGATCTCGACATCAGCCGCATGCCTTTTCCCCGGCTCGTCGTTATCAACAATGATGTCAACTGTTGCTCCGGCAAGAGCACGGGTATGAATGTCTAACCATTTCCCTGCACCACCGGGCATGGTTGTGGCACAGGCTCCAAGGCGATTGAGGGTGTCGCAGTCCTTTTCTCCCTCAACCACCCAAATGGGTCGCTCGGCTTCTTTTTCTGCCAGCACCCGTGGGAGGTTGTACAACACCTTCGGGATATCACCAAGTTTGTAATCCCACCCACCCTTGCCGTCGGGCTTCCTCTGCCGGAAAGTCTTTTTACCGTCGGGCTCCGAAAAGCGGACTTTTTGGAACAGCAGAGCACCGTCAGCATCTTGATAGTCGTATGCCTCTACGAACTTGAGTTTCTTCTGCTCTATCTTCGGATACTCGCGGCCGGCTGCTTTCTGAGGATCCTTATCGAAGAGGTCTGTCACCTTGAGGCCAATGGCATCGAGAATGTCCTCGGTGCCACAGCCTCCATTCCGGTGGCAGTGCATGAGCACTTGACCATCGTCATTCTCGTGAACAGAGAGAGATGGGTTGCGATCATCTTGCCGGCAAGGACAACGTGCCTCCCAACCGTTGGCTGAGGTAACTACGCCGTCGAGCCGCGCTAAGAGATCATCCGTATGTTTGAACATATGGCATCTCGTTGGACTTAGTAGGGCGTAAACCCGCATGGGTTCGGTAGGAGGTTTTGATCTTCTTGTCTATTCGGATTCTTAGCCTCTCTTGTTCATCTCGCCCACCCCAAATGCCAAACGGTTCGTGTATTAACGAATACGCAAGACACTCATCTTTAATCTCACATATGGAACACAGTCTTTTAGCATGTAGCGCGAGAGTTACAACTAATGTTTTCTCGGTTTGTGACATGGACTTTTCGAACTCAGGAAACCACCATTCGGTTGGCTTGCCTGTACAGGAGCCACCATCAGGAGGTGCCTCTTCACTGTGGAAGTGATGATGCTCAACCACGGGTCAGTCGCTCAACGTCTTGAGGGGAGAGGAAGATGACTGCTGACTCCACTGACAACTCCGCTCCCTTCTCGCTGACCACTAGGTCGACTGCTTCATTCGGTACACCCAGCGCCGACGCTAGTGATCCTCTAAGACGGGCGACCTCCATTTCATTCTGCCCCAATACCTCGTCGTAGTCAAGTGCCATCGGAACCCTGGACGTGGAGGCCCCGAGTTCACGTTCCTTCTCCGTCGTTCGGAGACACCACGCACAGCCCAACTTGGGCGCTCGTGAGGCTCGGGTGCGGATCTCCGTGTGACCGCACTCCAACGAGTGGTGGTACTTGACCGAACCGTGCCGGCCCATGCGCTCGATGCTTTGGATCTTGCGTCGGGGGGCTTTGCGGTGTTCGGTCGTCATTCAATCCAGATTAGTCCTGCGCTGAACGCTTGGGGAGGAGCCTCCCATCAAAGGACATGTGGGAGTAGCGAATAAAGGTCGGGTCAAGCCTTCTTCCGGTGTCTACATGGTGACGGACAAAACACCGAAGGAGGTGAGAAATGCAGGACTACCTAGACCTCATCGAGGAGCAGTGCGAGGGCGACCGTGAGTTTCACACTCACGAGATCCCTTGGGGGCTCCTCAATCAGGACTGACTAAGACTCGGCGCTCGGGGGGAGCGTGGCAACAGAATCCCCCCACCACCCCGTGGCCAAAGCGAGGTCGATACCCAGCCTTCCTGCGCCACCCACGGGGCTTTCCACTGCCGGGCCGGCAGAAACATCAAATAAGGTATTGACAACACGGTTCGGCACCTATAGGGTTGAGGTACAACCAGGGGTCTAGGGGCCTCGCACCTCCTGAGCAAGAGGAAAAAGGCTCACCTACTTATGACACGCAAACGCAAATCACCAAAGAAAAAGAAGCCAACGCTCAAGCGCTACAAGTGCGACCGTTGCGGCACCCCGACTCGTTCAGTCTTTGAAGGCGAGAACGTTCAGGCCGACTACAACGCCCAGTTGGATGGTGGGCTCACCATCACGGCCAGCGGGTACTACGGGGGATTTTGGGACACCCTTGCCTTCATGGGTGAGGAGCCTGTCACGTTCCACCTATGCCACGACTGCTCGTTGTGGTTGACTCGTCAGATCCCGAAGATGAAGGAAGCGGCGAAGGGTGGACACTTCTCCTCCAACGTGCAAGGTGAAGGCACCCTCCATGCCTACGAGGCCCGCAAGGGAACCGACGAAGAACATTGCAAGGAAGAGAAGGCCATGGGCATCAAGGTCATCGAAATCTGCTGTGAACACGGCGTCCCCGATCACGAGCAGGGCTCTGATCCCACGGGTGCATACGACAATCCGAAAGAACGTGTCGGCCTTGAGAAGGGCTCCGGTCTATGACCAACGTGGCCGAGACGCGCCAGAAGGCTCTTCATGAGAAGAAGCACAAAGAGCGCGCTCGTACCGACAAGGAACGCCAACGTGAGTTCGACGGGTTTCTCAAGTCCACCAAAACTTGGGAGTTCGCTGACTGGGTGCACGACCACCACGACGAGGACGACTGGGATACTTACGCCCTCTTTGCCCTCGCACAAGTTCTACGCAAGATGTTCCCCAACATGACCCTGTGGGAGTTCAAAAAGCAGGCCACTCAAGATGTCGGCTGGGACAAGGAGAAGTCGTGGATGTTGCGTGGTGGACTTGCCGACTACGTCACCGGCCAGTTTTCGCTAATGAAGGGATGGGTATGAACCGTCAGATTTGTCCGCGCTGTGGTGTTGAGGAACTGCACCAGATACAGGTCTACAACGCCCTCAGTCGCACCACGAGGAAAGCGGAAGATACGCCTGTCTATGTCTGCTCGCCCTGTGGGACCGACGAGGCGATGGAGGACTGGCTCAAGAGGGACATGGGTGGCGCTACCCCACAAGATCAATGGCCTCTCGGCGGGTTCGCCCTTCCTTATCTGGTCGAGGTAACTCAAAAGTCAGTCGACATCGCCATCACAGAGCAAATGGATGAACGGTTCTGACGGGGCTTTCCCCGGACAAGTTCCATACGGGAGGTTCAATAATCTCACTAGCCAGACTGGCGGCGATACCCAAAAGACCGGACGTTGGTGGGATTGTTGAGCCCCTCTAAAACCAGTTCGTTATCCATAGTACTGACGGGGGGTTCAATAATCTCACAGGGATTTGACAACCCCTTGACAACACGATAGGATAAGTACATGGAAGCGATTATCTACTACCGCAAGCATCCTGAAACATGGATGGCTACATCACCATTCAACCCACCGCCTATCCGCTCGTTCGATGAACTTGAGGAAGTCCACCGTATGGATGTCGATCAACTCACCAACGCATCCACCGGCACCTACTTTCTGGAAGTTGTGTGGGAAAGGATGAACCACCACAGCATCCCCGCTCTCCGCTCAATGATGGTGGGCGACATCGTCATCGTGGGCGACAAGGGCTGGCAGGTCGAATCGACTGGCTGGTCATCCATCTGTTCTGACTGGATGGGCAAATCGTGGACTTACGGCAAGCCTGTCATGGCAGACCGGCACCCATAGTCGCCACAGCAGAACCGACACCCAATCTCGAAACGCCAACCTCACCGTCCATGGCACAGTCGATACCTAAAGCCGATACGACGGTTACTCTCTCACCGGCCACCTGCACCGCGATACCCATGGGACCTACGCCGGTCACACACCAACCAATAAGACACCCACGGGGGCGCATCATGAATACGCTTGAAGGACAGATATCCATATGGGGTACTTCCATCAAAGAACAGTTCGACGTGTTTCATAAAACCAACCCGGTGGTGTTCCATGAGTTGATCGGGTTGGCTGACCAGTTGCGTTCCCGTGGACACAAACGAGGCAGCATGAAGATGTTGTTTGAGGTTCTTCGATGGGAGCGGATGATCCGAACGGATGATCCTTCGTCGGAGTTCAAGTTGAACAACAACTATACGAGCCACTATGCACGGCTAATGGTTGAGACACATCCCCGATTTGAAGGGTTCTTTGCCATACGGCACTTGAGGAGTTGAGTGCCGTATCCTGGTCTCGCCAGCCAATAGCGATCGACACCCACGAGGGCCCGCTGGCTACAACCTGATCTCACCGGCCATCAGAGGACCGCTACCCAAACTACTCGCGCCGGTTAGAACTTCATCTGCGGGTAAGAAGTCCGCCCAGTCGGTGTCGCTTCTTTCTTGACTTTCTTCATCGCTCGCCGGTTCTTCTTCTTCTGGTACTCCGCTCGCTTCTGAGCCTGAGCCATCTTGCGCTGTTGCTTGTGCTTCCTCATGCCGGATAGTTGGGCATCGCCCGATAGCGAGCCTTCTCTGGGATCACCCATCGAACGCCCCCACGGGGATCCCTCATATCTCCCTCTCGGCGAGGAATCACATGGACATGGGCATGCTCAACGGTTTGGCCGGCGGCAGCCCCGACATTCATGCCGATATTCATACTGGTAACGCCCTCAGCGAGGAAGTGGTCTGCAACCAAGTTGACCATCGCCCACACGTCGGCTTGCTCTCTTGAGGATAACCCGAACAAAGATGTGACATGCCTATTAGGGACAACCAGCGTGTGACCTGAGGTGACTGGGTAAATGTCGGGAAAGGCGACTGATGAGCGTCCCAACACAACAGTTCCAGTCCGTTGCTTGTTGTCGATGTCGTACTCACCGTCATGACTCTCTACGATCTCGCAGAATGGGCAGTCATTTACATCCACAGTTCTCTTCCTCTGTGCACTCGCAGTTTGGACCGCACGGACAGTCGCAGTCACTCATTAAACAAACTCTGGATTCCATAAGCGTTCCCATGTTTTGGGACCGACACATCCGTCTTTGGTTAACCCTTCCATTCGCTGGAACTTCTTGACAGCCCAATGGGTGCGCCATCCGTACTGACCTGTGTTCTTCATGGTTCCGAAGAAACCAAGGGCAATGATGCGTTCTTGCAGGGTTGAGACGATGGGACCTCGTGACTTCTTCTTTTTCGACAGGGGTTCAGTCTCAACCCGTTTGGCACAGTCGGCGATGTACGCCAAAATGGCAAGAAAGTCAACTTTTACCTCGACCTTCTCTTCTTTGGTTTCGTTCATCGCGGGTGCATCGAACCAACCTTCGGCATTTCGGGGTTGATGATGCCACCACTCCCTGTCCTTGATGGTTGGGACAACGCCATATCGGGTAGCGATGTTGTTGACTTCCCACTTAGCGATCTTGTTGCTCACCATGTGGAGGTCGACGGCATAGCAAAATCCGTCATCCTGAGTCATATGCCAACTTCCTCGCCACCATCCGCCGGCCCCGAACCTGCGGTCTGGGTTTGCGGCGAGATTGCCAGTTCCTGCCTTGTATTTCTTGTAGAAGTGAGCCTGCTTGGCGTAGGTGCGACAGGCGCTACTGACTTTGACTCTGCCAACGATCTGTGGATCTTTGAAGAAAGCCTCTAACCGCTTCACGAAACGCGGGTGTAATAGCGAGAGGTCAACGTTGCTACCTGTAACTGGGATCATGTAGCCACAGTAGCATCTGACTTGCGCCTGTCGTGGTACTCAGACCTTTCCCAGACATTTGCTCACTACCGATGGATATATAAGTAGAGAACAAAATATGTTCTGGAGAGGAAACCTATGAGTTTCAAAAAAGTAGACGGTTTCAAAACCATCTTAGAGTCCACAGTAGAGAAGGGCGTTTTTCTTTACGACCTAAGCACGGAGGAAGGTCGGGAAGAAGCCGACAGGCACTATGCCGAAAGTGTGATTTGTGGCAGGGCGTGGGCGTTACATGCACAAACACTCTCAATACTTGAGGAATTGTGGGCGGGGGGGTGAAGAAAGTTAGCCCGTTAGCGGATGGGGATAACTTCCGCTATTTCACCACCGTCTTCGCCGTTCATGTCAACGACAAGATTGTCTACGGCGTCACCTGTTATGGGGTTCGGTTGGAACATGGTTACCCAGTCGCTCGCTGCCAAATGGGCATCCTCTACGTCAGGGTGCCATGCCCTCATCATCTTCAACCATGCATCCTGTAAGCGAACGCCTACATAACGGCTGGCTGGACTGTTCCCGTTTTCGACACGCTTCTGCCACTCGGTGGAAACCGCGCCGGCAAGCGCACCGAACTCTTCGGGGGTGAGTTCGACTGTGATGGTTTTAGTTGTTATAGACATGCGACTTCCATTCTGGATACTGAGCGTCAAGCATGGGGCGGAACTTGTCGAACGCCTGCTCTGGGGTTGGGAAGCCAGTTTTGGCATACCACCGTAAGTCCTCTATGGGCAGGTCGCGAGTGCGTGGCACTCCTTCGGGGTAGAACAGTTCTTCGGTCATGAGTTGCTTTCTGGAATCTGGACGGCTTGTCCGATCTGGAGGATTGAAGAACCGTCATTGAGTTGGATCATGTGGTGTACCGCATTCTGGAGGTTGCCCTCGCAGTTGTCGGATGCGATCTGCCAAATGGTATCGAAGGGTTGCGCTACGACTGCTTCGGCGGAGCAGGCGAACTCGGCTTGGGCTTTGTTCGAAATACCGAACCCCCATACTGCGAGAGCCATTGCTCCGATTGTGAGTGTTATTGCTATCCCCTCGTTCATACCTTCATCCTACATCCCCTAGACAGGAAAGTCAAACATTTGTCTATATGGCTCGGCGGGGAGGGCTCGAACCTCCAACCTCCTGATCCAAAGTCAGGCGTTCTGCCAGTTGAACTACCGCCGATGGGTGGGAGCGGAGGGGATCGAACCCTCAACCTTCGGATTAAAAGTCCGCTACTCTGCCGATTGAGTTACGCTCCCGTCACGGGGCTTTCCCGTACCGGGCATTCGGAATGTGGGCTGAAAGGAAGAAACCCCCGACTTTCATCGGGGGCGATGCTCACATCTTGTGAGCGATCAGCATAACGGCTCCGAGAATGGTGCCGATGCTGAGGAGTGGGAAGATCCACATACTGCATCACCTCTCTCTCTAACATCATCCTAGCATGTTGTCAAGGGGTTGTCAAGTTGTGCTAGAACCGTTCGCTGGTCAGTTCCGCTGAGTTCCCGTAGTTCGGGACTCCCCACTTAGCCCGATGGACCGAGGCAATCGCCTCAGCCTGCTCCGGTGAGTTGCACTTCATGGCGAACTGGCAGGAGTCGGACGCATCGCCTGTCGGGGACTGGAACCACAGTTCCACCATGTCTCCGTTGGCATACGCTGCCACCAGCGATCCCTTCATCGGGATGTTGGGACGGTCAAGCACCTTGATGCCCAATGCCTTCTCTTGCTCTAGGTCATTCATGGTTTCCTCTCTTGTTGTGTGCTTTCAGTTTAGCCGCCCCACACCCTCCTGTCAAGGATTTATCGGGTTTCTTGCTGGAAGGCAAGGTTCATCACCAAATCGCCAGTCCTGGCAGCGCCAGCCCCGTCCATAACACCTTCGGTAGCCTGATCCACCACACTTCTCTTGGCGTCGATCAAGTCATAGATCTGCTGATCAATGGTGTCGACAGTCAGCATGTAGGTGGCTGTGACTGAACCCTCCTGTCCGATGCGGTGCAGACGAGCAACCGTTTGGTCAACATCGGCTGGTGTCCACGGCATTTCCACAAACAGGATGTCCTGTGCGGCTGTGAGTGTGTGTCCGGTTTTAGCCGCTTGGATGCTGAGGATCAAGACCTGTGCATCTCCATTTTGGAACTCTGCCTTCACTTCCTCAACCTCGTGGACGTTCATCCCTCCCTGAATCTTGAGCCCACCGTGTTCACGGGCGAGTTCGTCAACGATGTCTCGATGGTGAGCCGCAACCACGACCTTGCGACCTTCCTCTACATGCGCTGTTATCCACTCGTTCGCTGATGCCATCTTCGCCTTCGCGGCGATACGCCTGAGTACGGAGATTCGAACCAAGTGTTGTGACGCTTCGGCACGGAACTTGGCACGAACCGCAGCCGAGCGTTCAGAAAGTCCAAGTTCTCGCGCTATCTCCCTCGCCCTTTCGATGAGGTACTCAACGATGTCGGCTTCGGCTTTGGCGTACTCCTTCATCGGGGCTGTTGCGCCGGGAACAAGCACGGGAGAGTGAACGATGGGTGGCAACTCCTTCATGACCTCTGGCTTAGTACGCCGGATGTAGCAGGTTGAGCGCAAACGATCGTTGAGTTCTTCGAGGTTCGAGTGCCCCTCTAGATGCCATTGCCCCCATTTGTCCTTGAACGCATCGCAGTACCTTCGGTAGAAACCCCACAGTCCCCCGAACTTGTCGATCTGACCAAGGATGTCCAACTGAGCGGCGTACTCGGCTGGGCGGTTCGTGACCGGCGTTCCGGTTAGGAGCATGATCGGGGCTTCCGCTGCGGCGGAACGAGCGAGGCGCTTCGAAGCCTTTGTTCGCTGGGATGTGGGCGTTTTGCAATAGTGAGATTCATCGAAAACATACGATTTGTGACTTGACAACTGTCGCACCCAAGTGGTAAGGTTGGAGTATCCAATCACGACTATGTCGTAGTCAGTCGGAAAGTCCTTCCGGTTTGTGACTATTTGGATATTCCGATTCGGAAAGAACTTCCACCATTCTGCTTGCCAGTTCACCACCAAGTTGGGTGGGCACACCACAGCCCCGGGGAACACATCCTCACCCTGTGAGGCCAACAGTTCGATTGTGGCTGCAGCCTGAACCGTTTTGCCCAACCCCATCTCGTCCGCTATGAAGCATCGTCGGCTGGCTATGGCGTAGGCGACTCCGGCACGCTGGTATGGGAGGAGTTCACCGAGCATGTCGGGAATGTCGATTTCTGCGTCCGTGGCACGGCTGGCTGCCATCGTTGTTTCGAGTTGACCTCTGACTGCGCTGGCTTCCTGTCGGACTGAAGCCTCAACGGGAACGCCGAATGTTTCGCCCCATCGCACCACTTCGTCAACGCTTGTAATCGGGGCTTTCCACGCGTGAGTCTTCTTGTCCCAAGTGATGCCTGCGATTTGCTTGACTGAGGTGACTGCGACTCGGTCGTAGGCGAAGGCGAGGTAGATGAACCCATCCGTGTGGATGTAGATGCGCCGGTTGGAGTTTTTTGGGGTGGGGAGAGTGAGAAGTAGAACTTCTGGGTCGATGGTGAACTCGTGGGCTGCGGCAAAAACCCGACATTCTTCGAGGCTGGATACGGGTGCCCGCCAGACCCGACTGACTTTGTCCCATTTGGCGCCCTTGACTGTGCGGACTTCGGCGACCTGAGCAGGGTTGTAGGGGAAGTCGAGGATGAGGTGGTCGTCGGCTAGAGATAATCGCATTTCCCCATGTTACTTGCGGGGCTACGCCACCGGGTGGCTGCGTGTGCAAAAAGCGAACTGCCCTCCCCCGACCGGAAACATCAGGGGAGGGCTGGGAGCCGGCAGTTGCTCCCGGCGGTCGCGCACGGACGAGGAGAAGTCCGGCGACCTGCCATCTAGTTCATTATGCCTTGGTGTCCATATCGATATCTTACATGAGTATCCACGTCTTGTCAAGTCATTATTGGAAGAATCGCCCTTGACATCTCCGAAATCGCCCCGTAGACTACGAAGCCCCGCCTCTCAAGCCCCCCCACGCTCGTTTGCCATACTTCTGCCGACACCCAAACCTGTTGCGCAATCGAACACCTGTTCGTACCTGAGGGAAAACCCAGAGGAAATACTCACCGAAAACTCAAAAAAGTCAAAAAAGCAGCCACCTTGTCCGCGATACCCAACTCCTCAGCGCTTTTCTTTTATTCCTATTTCAATTTACGGTGGTGGATAGCACTGTCGTTCTTGCTGTTCTCACCTTATGGGTTTGCAACCGCTCTGTGCGGGGCTTCGCCCAACAACACGCATCAGTTCTTTGTAGGTGCGGGTGGTGCTGGTCGTTACTAGACCCCTAGCGGGTTGGTGTCGGCTGCCTGCTGGTGAATCGGGCAGAAGCCGGTCTCGCCAGCCTCCCGGTCGCATGGGCTGGTCTGCCCGTTGTTGTACCTGCTCCATCCGGCGCATGTCTTGGTGGTTTTGCTCATACCCCTACCTTAGTCGACCCAACGCCTCCTGTCAAGTCATTCAGAAACTTTCCAATAAGACTTGACACAGACATCTCTGTCAAGTATTATTCAGTTATGACCACAAACACAATCAGTGGGCACGGCATCGTGGCAGATGGCAAGCCTTCTAAAACATATGGTGGAGGAAAGAAGCGGACTTGCGCAAGCGAGAACTGCTCAGTCTTTCTCTCCAAGTTCAACGCCAAAGACTTCTGCGCTTCCTGCTGGGATGCAATCCCAGTTCAGGCTCGCCCTTACGAATACGCAGACGGCTTCTAAACAATCGCAGAGTTTTGTGGGCTCTGCCTCCCGTCCTCACACTCTCGCTGGTGTGGGGACGGGGTCTTTTTCACCATCCCTACACGGGGCTACCGACACCGAGAGGTACACTTCAACCATGACAGAGACACCGACTACATTGATAGAAGAGATTGAGTCCTTTCTCGCGCTCACCGCTCAACGGGATTTGTTCTCATCGCAGGAAATCCAAGACCTCCTCCTTGACCTTCGGCTTCTCTGTGAGTCCGACCTGAACTAACACTTGACATCTCGGGGCTTTCGGGCTAACTTCCCGCACGGCAGTCTTGCTTGCGAGGTTTCTCCCCCCACGACTTGACAACGAAGCGAGTTCCTGCTATTGTTATTAGTAACACGGATTAAACCTGTCATAGCAGTTGCTTGGAACTCAACCACCAAGTAAGTAGTAAGACTAAAAGGGTCGATGAAGTGCCAGATTGCAAGCAATACGCGGGAATGCCCCCTTCGGGGGGTTTTTCTTTTGCCCAAATCTCCGCCGGCGTAGCCGGCCCCGTTAAGATACCAATAGCGGAAGGGGGTCACGAAGGCACAGAGATACCTTTACCTCCTCCGCACCAGCCAACTAAGTCGCGCTTCCCATTCGACACCCGCTTTTTTCTGCAGGGACTTGACAATCTGTCGGGGCTTTCGCTAGCCTGGGCTTCGAGAGCATGTCTCGGTTTCGACCAGATGCGAATCGCCACCCATAATACTTGCGTCGGACTGAGGCTGTTTCTCGGCTTCGATGCCTTCACCGACCCGTTTCTCCACAGCATCCCCGCATCAACGGGGCTTCGCCCCAGAAACGCGCTTTGGGTTGAAAACGACGGAAACCCCCCACCGGAGTGAGGGGTTTGCCGTTTGCGTTCTAGAAGAACTTTACCACGAGTTCCTAGGCGTGTCAAGTCTTTTCTAGAAGCAGGCGTCGCAAGAGCAATGGTTACGCCCACCACTGCGACAGCCCCGAGATGCTTGATGTGGAGGGGAAGCACGCAATCCTGCGCGTTCATCAAACGTTGCATCGGCGCATGTGCGACATGCCGAGGACTCGCTGATCGGCAACCAACAGACTCGTTGGTTTCGCCTGATCTTCGCAAAGTTTCTCATCGTACAGTCACCTTACAACATCTCTTGTCGTAAGTCAAATCGTCCGGTGGAAATGTCCAAAAGTGTCAAAAAAGTCATCTTTTTGCACAAACTCGGAATACTCACCACTCCACCACTGCGACAGCCCCGAGGGAAATCAGAATAAATCTAAATACACGGCTACCTCCATACGGTGGCGGAAAGGACCATCGGCCCCCCCGTAAGAGGGGGCCGGTTCAGGTCATGCAGCCGTGTCGCAGGGTGTGATGCCTGCCATGAAGTCGTGCCCGCACCCGCAGTCGAGCCGTCCGCACCAGCCGTAGTTCGTGACGGGTTCGTCGGCGTAGCGGTCCACAGGCGCTAGTGGGCGCATCATGGGGTCAAAGGTGGTCATGGTGTTCCTCTCGTTGGGGTACCCCCACCCTACTGGCCCGTCAAGGGATTGTCAAGTCTTTTCTGCTCGGTGCCCGCGCCGGCCCCGATCGCTTGCTCGCAGCAACGGCCTTGACTTTTCGGGGCTTTCGGGCTAACTTCTTGGCGCTTGGAGTGCTGCGACCCCCAACTCGGACCCGCCCTCAGAACGAGCCAACTGCTCGGCGATACCCAAGAGTCAAACCGCTCAACCTGCGGGGCTTTCAGACATCAAGTTCGATTTGGGGACAAAACGACGAAAACGCCCCCCGAAGGGGGCACTTTCCCGATTGCTTACGAGATCTACGCAGCCACGAACTGCCCGCACCCGCAGGGGTGAATGTCCTTGGGGAGCCGTGGTACCGGCCCGCTGCCAAGGCACATGCCCGGACGAAGCAGCCCCCGTGGATGGCCGTACCCGCCGGACTTCGCCGACAGGTGGCAGTCCTCAGGATGCCCGCAGACGCACATCAGGCCGGCACGGAGTCCGGGTACGCCTCCACCTGCTCCGCAGGCGTCAGCCATGTCATCCCCACCCGCCAGCACTGGGCGCAGATGGAGGGCAGGGCGAGGTAGCGCCAGCCCACGGGCCACGCAAAATGGCCCTCACACTTCACGCACACGAAGGTCTGGGGCATCAGTCAAATCCAATCTGTAGGGGTACCCCCACCCTAATCCACTGTCAAGGGATTGTCAAGTCATTCCGAATGTTTTTTCCGAATGTTTTTCGCACACACAGATCGAACGGGTGTTCGACACCAGCGGAAGTACTCTAGGTACCGTTTCTTCGATGGCCGGGGCCGGGATCGGGGCTAGCGCGCGCTTACGCTACATCAACACGGTGGCGGAAAGGACCATCAATAATCTCAAAGAATCCCTTGACAAGCCGGTCGGAATCATCTAAGATGTGGTTATCGACCGGAAGCCACCGCAACGCTGGTAGAGCCGAACAGTCGCAGATGTAAGTGCCGTGCACAGGCCAATCGGGAAGATGCCCCCCTCCGGGGGGCCTTTTCTTTTGCCTTGATGTGCGCTGTGCTCTGAGGCCCCGTGCAACTAGCAGTATCGTTTGGCATGGACGAACCCAGAGATGACCTTCTTGCTCACAAGATCGCGAAGAACACGCGCGACGTGGAAGCCATCATTCGAGAAATCGAGAATCTCAGCCACAAGATCGCCGAGATGAAACTTCTGCTTTCAGAGCCAACCGAAAAATCAATCGGCTCAACCCACGGAAACATCCACCAATGGTCTGATCGCCGTTGGGGTAGTGAACGCTGACGGGGCTCCCGATCCCGGGACACCAACATCAGAACATAGACAGAGTTTGATCCGAGGGTTTCTTTGGCAAGCACCACTCATGTGCGTACTTGTAGTGATCCTGCACTTCCTCTTTGACCGCCTTGCCAGCAGGCCCCGCTACCCAAGCCGTTATCAAACGCAGGATGCTGGTTGATTTGGCGCTGACTTCTCTGCCACAGTAATGGCAGACATGAAGCGGAGGCAACGGCATATCAACCGTTGTACCCGATGTGCTTGCTTAAGTCCGAGAAGATCTCATGCGTGCCATTCTCAAGTTCCTTGAGTTCTTGGCGCAGACGGTTGCGTTCTTCCTCTAGGAAGTAAACCATGTCATCCAACTCGTCTCCTGCCACGTTGTGAGTTGTGGCGGGCGGGGTAGTGAGTGCCATGATGCACTTATCGTACATGTCGACCTTCTCACGGATTGCCTGTTGTAAGCGCATGACTACAGACTAGCCGAGGGGTGCAACTTTGTCAAGGGGTTGTTCCCAGTTTTCTTCCACCCAATACACAACCCGAGGGTCAACGCTGTTCTGATGAAACGGATCGAGTGGAGTTGAACGCAGGACGTTCGCAAGCCCCGAGTTGACAACCTCAAGAGCGTTGAAGAATGACTGCCCATAACGCTCAGGTGAACGCCCACCAGCCTCCGTGAGGAGGTGGCGCTCTGTCACAACCTGCAGGAACTCGTTGTAGGTCACAACCACGACTTCTTCCGCTTCTTGCGCTTGCGATAAACGCCGTCCATGCCGACCCTGAGTTTGGTGCCCTTCTTTTTGGCGGGGCCTTTCCATATCTTCTTGGCTCGATGATAAACGCCACGGGCAAAGATGTCCATCAGACACCCCACGGATGCTTGTCGGAGCAGAGGTAGAGCACTACCCCCAGTAGCAGGAAGGCGATCATAGCCACTCCACCAGATCGCCGTCAGCGATCTCGTTGTAGTCCAGACCCTCAGCGTCGGCGATTGCCTGCCACAGAGAATCCTCTGTGATCGGTGCATCGGGATCGTGCATTTCTTGCCATGTTGTGT
>Ga0315318_10000637_pt1 | contig 14636 bp, 12 predicted proteins | sample M1200m3416metaG_FD_203703 | JGI IMG/M metagenome (GOLD analysis project Ga0315318, IMG submission 203703) | Ammonia-oxidizing marine archaeal communities from Monterey Bay, California, United States - M1 200m 3416 | ecosystem: Environmental > Aquatic > Marine > Coastal | place: USA: California... | reverse complement strand
TTGGACGAAACTCTTCCCACGGGAAGGTATTAACATCCGAGAACAAAGGGCATGGCTCCAGCAATCCTTCTTCCATCTTCGAGAGAAGGAGGGAGCAGAGGAAGGTTTCCCTCTCCACCATAGCGACACAGCGAATATTTTCGAGCACTTTTCCGATTCCAATTTCGATCCCGGAATATCCGGTGCAAAGCGATATAGTAGGGATGATGGAAGGAATATTGGTTGACTCTTCATTGTTCGTCATTAAAGTAGTCTATCACCGATAAACCCTTGTCGTCAATATAATAATCCGCAGAAAGTTTTATTCCACACCTAAGTTTATGAAACTTCAGCCCCCAACCAATAAGCTGAGAATATGTTCGGGCTAACCAATTGATGCCTGTTTCGGAGCCTCTTGCTGTATCAATGATAATGAAATTCCCTTGTTCGTATAGTTCGTTGACTTTTTTAATTCTAGACTCGTGAGGATATGATGACATATAATCTGTTTTTTCACCTCTCTTAATATAGCATAGAGTATCGTCTAGGTCAAAGCAATAAGTTTTTTTATCCATTGTATTCGCATTCCCCCAAATGTATTGTTGTGTGGCAATTGGGACAAAGAAGCATTAAGTTTTCGTTTAGGCTAGACCCGCCCTCTGATTTAGGCTTAATGTGGTGAACTTGAAGAATGTTATAATTCTTGTGTTCGCATTTTTCGCATTGAGCCCCTCTTAGTTTGGCCAACCTCTCCTTTAACTTATTGCCTCTAACCGAAGTATTTTTTCCTTTTTTTGAATTATATCTAGCTCCTTTCCGGCTCTTGTCCGCGCATTTTCTTGAACAATTTTTTTGATTCCCTCCTGCCTGACCGAGAAATTCTTTTCCGCATTCTGGGCATTTTTTTTCATTTGTCCTCTGGGATTTGCCATTGCATGCTCTACTGCAAAATACCAATCCAGCCAACAACTGAGAAGGCCTTCTGTATATCCTCTTTTTGCAAAGCGAACAAGAGCAGTTCGGCTTCCTTCTTATTTTAGGTCTTTTTTTTCGCATTAAAGAGACGCTCTCCCTTTGTCGATGAGCCAATCCATCTCGGGGCGATCAACCAACTCATTTCGACTAATGGAGGCGGGGATAACAAAGGGATTTACACCAGATCTCTTCATCTCGTGAAGTAAAGCATGACAATCTTTAGGGAAACACGTTCCTCCAAACCCTCTTTTCCCGTCAATTCCAGGAACTAAGGTATGCCCTCCTCCGATTCTGGAATCGGCAGAAACCAAGGATCTGACTTCTTCATAATCAATCCCCTTTTGCCTGCAATAGTCTTCAATCTCATTGAAGTAAGACACCTTTACGGACAAGAAAACATTCTTTGTATATTTAATTAACTCCGCAGCATTGATCGAGCATTTGAATAACTTCTTATTTTTAACGTCAGAGGCGAGAAATACTTTCTGAGTAAGGTCAAAAAGAGAATCGTCTTCTGTTCCGAGTATCCATTGCTCGCAATTAATGAAATCCTCTTTCCAGTTTCTTTCTGTCAAAAATTCAGGCATAAATGAGATACCTAATTTTTCAGACGTTCCAGGCGGAACAGTAGATCTTAATATTATCCATTTTTGACTGTCAATCAGCCTAACCCTAGAGACAACAGACTCAACTATGTCAAGATGGCATTCTCCGGTTTCTGACATGGGGGTTGGAACCGCAATGAATACAATTTCACTATCCCTAACAAAGTCGTTAAACGACATTCCCTGCGGTTCTACTTTAGCTGGGTCTATGTCCCAAACTTTTACATTTATATTTGGCCTGAGCATTGTCATCGCCCTTCCGACGAACCCATTGCCTACGACCCCTATTGTCAGAGATTCCATTAGCCTAATTACAGGTTAATAAGGCGTTTGGGATGCTTATTTTGTTTTTTTTATCCCTACACTAAATCCAAAAAAGGGACGAAGTATTTTTAGAATATAGAGTATTTGTCGCCTTGAGATTCATAGTAACTAGCCGAGCTAGATTTCACTTCCTCTTCTCTTAACTCCCGAGGCTTGAACAATATTTTCGATATGTTTTTATTGAATAATTCTATTCCGTTATCGTATCCGCATTTTTCAGTCACATGTTTGTGCGCCAATTCCGTTTTATCTTTTAAAGCTTTTTCGTCCTTGATGTAATATTTTAATTTCCTGATAATTTCATCGGATGTCATCGCTTCATTTAACTCAATGATAAGTTCTTTATTGTTGGACCATTCCGAGGGAATGTTTCCCGCTACAGCAGTGTTGCAAGCTGGGACTTCAAGGTATTTTTTAATGAGACAATCCCTCTTGGACCTAGTTGATATTCCTATTTTAGATTTATTTATCTCTCTAGCTAAGGATTCTCCTTGCGTTGGGTTGTTGCCGTGGTATCCCCCGAATGGAATATGCTTCACATTTAGATCCGAGGCTAATATTAAATCAAATAATCTCTTCCTGAATGGATAAATAGCCTCCTCTGTAGAACCATAAAGAATTACATCATATTCTTTGGGAAGATTATAATCTTTAAATGTGTCTAAATTTATAAAATGAGGATAGTCTAGATATTCAGTATCGCTTGGAAGCTTTGACTGGATAAGGCTGAAGTCATCGTTTTTGCAATGATTAAAAACATAATCAAACCCTCCCAGCTTGAAAGAATTGAAGATGTATTCCGGGTAGTGCATGTCCTCAATTATTAAGGCCTTACTACAGTCATAGGAGTCTAAATTTTCAACTATTAATCTATCGTGTTTAAAGTTTTCGGCATGAATTATTAAATTCGGCTCAAATCCTAATAGCTCGACCAGGCTCCTGATGTCAATCCCTCTCTCCGTTATTCCATCCCCAGGGTAAGCCAAATGGATATCCTCTGTAAAAATCCTTTTGGGAGATGAATCTTCGGGCAAATCAATCTTGGGCAAAGATAGCGAAGAAGCTGAGGTTAAGCATTCGATGAAGTTATATCTATTGTTTCCGACTATTCCCCTCATTTGCCCTAAGTCAGCCAAGAATAAAACGGACTTCTGGGTATGACGAGGAGGTCTTTGATAGGAGGGGCTGGAAAATATTTTCACCGCAAGGTATTCCCCGTCATGGTTTTCATTCCACCTTTCATCAAACGGAGATCCTCCAAACTTTGCAGAAACATCCTCCCTTATTTTATTCAAATGAGGGTGTCCTAGGTATTTTTTGCATAAAAAACGAATTAAGTCTAACCCTTCCGGAAGTTGCCCTGAATTCATAAGACTGACCGCATATTGTACGGTACTATTTAAGTCCAAATCATGTTTAAATGCCTTAACCCATGAAGCGGATGGGGCTGCCTGCCGGAGGTTTGATGTTCTTCCTAGGGATGTGTACCTCGGGTCATCCTGGAATACCACCGAATCATGATTGTGAACTATTTTGAACCCATTGTCCCTACATCTTTTGGAAAAATCAGTATCTTCATTATGCTTTCCTTCCTTATAATCAGAAAGGTTTTTCATTGTATATTGATTGCAATACTTGATTTCATCATATTTAACTTTATCAAAAACATCGCGTTTCATTATCCACCCACCGTTGCTCATATAAAGAAAGTCGCTTTCTTCTTCTGGGTCTAAAATACTATGCCCCTTGATTGGGCATTGGTAACTCGCGTGATCCCAGCCCCTTGTTCCATCTGGGTTTCTGATTTGGCATGTCAATATATCGAACTCTTTACTGAACTCTTTCATCCCCTGATACCAATAAGGAGAAAGAATCATGTCTTCATCTAATGGGCATATGTAGGATTTAGTCGCGACTTCGCACCCTCTATTTCTCTTGAACGAAGGGTTGGTTTCTTCTTGGGGTGATGTCTTGATATGCTTAAATTCCTCAACTCCCCCTGAAGCTAAAACCTCATATATGTTATGGCTGTTTTCTTCAACATCAATGTTCCCTCCAACCAAAACAATCTCAAAATCGGGAATATTGTTGTTGAGTATAGACTTTATGCACGACACGGCCTTCTGCTCTCTGCCGTCGCAAGTAATTATAACGAAGCTTATATCCATGACTATATGTTAAAGCCAACCTGCGGTAAAATCAAGTATTTAAAAAAAACTTGACATAGCTCCGATCCTACTTATAATTATATGAATTATATTCCTTTTGATTTATTATTCCCATAATTTAACCCTATACCTTAGTTCCTTATGTATACCAAAGGAATAAATAAGAATATAAAAAAGATAAAATAGAACAAAAAAATATGGTTTTATATAAACCATATGTTTTTTGTATGGGTTCTAAGGTATAGAAAATATAAAAAAAGAATTAAAACTTGACAATATTCTATTTTATTATATAATTATGAGGTATGTTGGTCCGGAATATAGATTTAGAAGAGAAAAATATCTTTCATGTCGCTTGCTCTAATTGGGAAAGCGTGGTTCTAGCTAATAGTCCAGAAGAATCGGCATCCATAGCCTTTAAGAAAGCAAAAGAGGACATGGGTAGGGAAATGTATATCGCTCCAAGCATGGTAGTGGTAAACGTAACCGAATCTTGTTCAACATTCGATATTGATTCCAATACTTCCATTATGTATACCCCTGAAATTATGGCTGACGCCGGTTACCATATACTTTCCAAAACATATGATGAAATCGTCAAAAACCAAACAGAAGACAGTTCTATAAATGAAATTGAAAATTAATTTAAAAAATAATCCCACAGGAGAAAATGGGAAAATAACTCATCCTTCCAATAAAGGGGATGCCGGTTATGATTTATATGCTTCTAGCGGACCAATGATAAGTGGAGCAGTCGTAATTTCTGATTTTTACAGAAACATATCTTACATAGAATACGACACGAACATCAGTCTGGACATTCAACAGGAGAAAGACGAATATTCCTTTTTTGCCTTACTGTTTCCCAGGTCAAGCATTAGTAAATATAACTTGATTATGTCTAACTCCGTGGGGGTGATAGACTCGGGATATCAAGATACAATAAAGGTTAGATTTAAATACGTAATTCAACCGGAAGATATATATCTTCTAGAAGAGAAAGAAAATGATTCCGTTAAATACCCCACAGTAAAGGTGAATGCGGATAAAATTTACAAAAAAGGAGACAAGATAGCTCAATTGATTTTTTCAAAACACGAACATCCTGATTTTTTAGACCATGAAATATTAAAAGAAAATCAAAAAGAAAGAGGCTTGGGCGGGTTCGGGAGTTCGGGGGAATGATAATAGGCATATGTGGAGCAGCGGGTAGCGGAAAGGACACATTCTTTTTGGTCGCTCAAAAAATAATAAAAGACGCCAAGAGGTTCGCATTTGCAGACGAACTAAAAAAGGAGTGCAATGATTTGTTGTCCGACAATGTAGGCATATCCTCATTTACTGATTGCCCGAAAGAAAAAGAAATGATAAGACCCTTATTAGTGTATTACGGAACTCACATCCGTAGAAAATTAGACCCAAATTGCTGGGTAAATAAAATAAAAAAATCAGTTTTAAGCTCTGACAGAAAGAAACAGATAGCATTCATAACCGATGTAAGGTATCCCAATGAACTAGAATGGATTCATTCCGCCGGGGGAAAATGCATATTCATAAATAGGGAAAAAATTCTTGATGCCAATAAGGAGGAAAAGGAAAACAATAAGATTTTGGTCAATCTTTGTGAGCATTCTATAACATGGCCAACAGTGGGAGACAACAAAATAGACGACTTAACCCCCATTGTTAGGCCGGCACTAAAACAACTCATGCCATGCCGATAAACAAAAAAGACAATGATTTAATATCTGAAATTAAGGAAAATAAAAATGTAGAGGAAAACCTAGGGGAGCTGATAATCAGACACGCTCCTTTGTTTCACGATATAATCAACAAGTATATACCTGTCGATTGTTCCTTCCTGCACAAGGAGGATATATCTAGGGATATAGGTTTTTATTTTTTTGATTTTGCAAAGAAATATGACGAAAACAAAAACACTAAGTTTTCCACTCATTTGGCGAACCAAGTCCGGTGGATGTGCCTTAACCTATACAATAACAACAAGAAGAGAATGTCCATACAAATAGACGATATAGAAAAATCAAATGTTTTCAAGTCTAAGTCCAATGTCGTAGAGGAAGTTTCCAAAAAGGAAATGTTCGCCAACATAATACGAGAAATAGAGTCCTGCAAAGACAAAAGAATAAGGAAAATATTCTTAATGAGATACATAAACGGAAAGTCAAATAAAGTGACGCCTTGGAGAAAAATCAGTAAAAGTCTTGACTTAAGTATACAAGGTTGTATAAACTTACATAATGGTTTTATTGGTAAACTTCAAAAAAAGGGAGTAATTAAAGATGTATAGTAAGTTAGTTTGTGTCGGAGGGTTAATACAGGACCCCTCATTCGCGGAAAGGGGCGACAAGGTTGTCACTTCATTTGTTTTAGCCTTAAACGGCTTCAATGATGATGATACTGTCTTTCTCGATGTGGAATGCTGGGGTAAGATTGCTACAATATGCAATGAAAGACTATCCAAGGGTAGTCGAATACTAATGGAGGGAACATTGAGATGCAATAGATGGGTGGGTAAGGACGGAAAGAAAAGGGCAGACATCTACTGCACCGCGTCTACCGTTAAATTTCTAGACAAAAAGAATACGGAAGAAGATGGCCCACCGGTAACAAAAACGCCTTCAATGAAAGAGGAACCTGCTGCTATCGTCGCCGACGTTGAGGAAGATTCTGAATTTGATCAATTTATATTTTAATGGATTCCATTATATTTGAGGCTCCTTTCAACTCCCTTTCCTTCGGGAATGTTTCTTTTAATTTGGCTAGGGAAATGTTCAAGAAAGGAATGTCTGTATCTCTGTTTCCCTTTAAGAACAGCTTTGACTTTTCAGCATTTGCCGACAAATTAGATCCTTCTCTTAAGGAATGGCTTGAGGAATCGACGAACAGTAGGTTTGATAATTATAAAAAAGACACACCATGCCTTAAGGTTTGGCACATCAATGGCTCAGAGCAAAGACTATCTAAAAATAGTTTCCTGTATAGTTTTTACGAGTTAAACTCTCCAACTCTTACGGAATGCATTCTTCTCAACAGCCACGACCATACCTTCTTCAGTTCCTCCCATGCTTCCGGAGAATTCAAGAAATCAGGTTGCGACAATACTTCTTTCGTTCCCTTGGGCTTTGATGTAGACTTTGAATCTAACGAAGGAAAGAGGCTGGATGATAAAATTCATTTTGGCTTAATCGGCAAATGGGAAAAAAGGAAACACACCTCAAAGATAATCCAAGCATGGGCATCTAAATATGGAGACAACAACGACTACCAGTTGACTTGTTGCGTAGTTAATCCGTTTTTAGAAGAGAAGAAGATGAATGAATTAATCTCAAAAGCTCTTTCCGGCAAAAGATTTAGCAATATTAACTTCATCAATAGATTAAAAACAAATTCAGAAGTAAACATCCTGCACAACGCAATAGATATTGACCTCAGTGGAGCCAGCGGAGCAGAAGGATGGAATCTTCCCTCTTTTAATTCTACAGCCAAAGGCAAATGGAGTATAGTTCTTAATGCTACAGGCCACAAAGACTGGGCCAACGAGGAAAACTCTATACTCATGCAGCCTTCGGGTAAGATTTCTGCATATGACGGAACCTTTTTTCAAGAAGGGAGCAAGTTTAATCAGGGCGAAATTTATGATTTCTCAACAGACGATTTGCTTAATGCTATGGATATCGCAGTATCAAAAGTAAAGAACAAAGAAGAAAACAAAAAAGGTCTTATGTTGAAGGATCAGTTTTCATACGAAAAAACTTTGGATAAAATATTATCTGAGATGGAATCCTTGGTGTAACTTTTTTAAATAACAAACTTGGCGAAGGCCTGAAAGATGCCAGCATATTTATACCAACACCCAGAAACAGAAGAAGTTAAAGAAATCATCCAAGGGATGAACGAAGATCATGAATTCATAGACGAAGATGGAACGGAATGGAATAGATTGTGGTCCTCCCCCCAATTGAGCACTGAGGCGGGAATAGATCCATGGAGCAAGAACGATTTCCTGGATAAAACAAAAGACACAAAGGGGAATATGGGAGACCTATGGGATAGGTCTAAAGAAATGTCTGAATCTAGAGCCAAAGAAAATGATGGGGTGGACCCAGTAAAAGAAAAATATTTCAAAAAATACTCAAAAGAAAGAATGGGAGCTAGGCACCCCGATCAAAAGAAAGTATATGAAAACCACCAAATGAAGGTAGAGTATTAGTGCTAAATGAAAGCAGACGGAATACAAAACCAAATTAAAGAGTTTCTAGCGGGCATGCCATGTAATAACCTGATTATTCCCGACTGTCAATCATTAAGAGATCAGATGAATAAAGACCTCAGTTCCAACCCTGGGGGTTGCACCTCTTGCAGGAAAGCAGCAGTTAAAAGAAAATACAAACAAATTATTTTCAATTCTTTAAAAAACATCCCCGATGCTGAATGACATTTTTCTTTATGTCCTTGGTTTTTTAATCACCCTTAATTTGCTCGCGGTTTGGACTAAAACAAACTTTTCCGTAAACCTTCTTAAGTCCTTAAGATTAATAAAAAAGGATATTTACTTAAGAGAAGAACTGGAAGAATATCTGACAAATAACTGGGGCTATGCGGGGGAATTATTGGTTTGTCCAATTTGTTTAGCAACCCACTTGTCTTGGATTGTTGGGCTTATTATTTGGCTAGTTTGCCAGAATAATTTATGGGCAATTCCCGCCGGTATGTTTTCTTGGCCCGGGATGGCATATATTACGTTACGATTTGAACATCGTTGAGCCTTCCGCCAGTAGAGTGGAAGGACGTATCGATAAATAAATCCGCCCCTGTGGTCGTAATTCCGGAAGTATAAAAAGTTATATAGTCTTCTCCCAAATCTTCCGGGTCTGGATTATCTTGAAATTCCCATATATAACCGGTATCCCATGTTATTTTTGTTGATGTGGGATCATATGGCCCCGAGAATAACAATGAAGAAGCCCCACTATCATATAATTCATATGTTCCATCCTCAAGTACTTTGATGAAATATATAGCAGACCCAGAATCCTCATTCACATGGTAATTCATTCCGGAAAAACTTGATGGCGTGATATCAAGATAAGTGCCTCCATCATTGTAAAACCAACTGCCCACAAGATTATGTCCAAGGGGCTGCTTTTTTTGAAACATTATTTTATTTATATCCGAATAATGCCTAATGCGAAACCAGTCTCCCGCAACATAAGAAATGAAATCATTTTGAAATGGACTAGTCAAGTCTATCATTCCATTTCCGCCGAAACTCAATCCATACGGAAGGGTAGTTTCGTAATCCAAGTCCGCATAAACAAGACCTATTCTAATGGGCTTGTTGTTTTGAGCCATCTGAAATTGTACATATCCATCTGAGCTCCCATCGATAAACTGCATTGAGGATGCTCCCGCATTATACCCCCCGATTCCACTTATCTTTTCAATACTCCCTCCGGAAAAAGTTTGAACCGAACCTCCTGAGATCTCTTTCATGGAAAGGCCAACTGTATCGAGTTTTATTGGAGAACCAAAGCCCCCCGGTACAAGAGTTATTTTAATTTTTGTTACATAATTCGCGCCGGCAGGAGTTGAGAATTGAATTCTTTCCCCCCTTTCTATCTTATTCCAATTTTCAGAAGATGCATCGTTCTCCCCTCCCGTCCAATCAACGGCAATCAGGTTCCCATTATTTTCTTTTGTATTAATTGTTATTTTTTCGATAAGGGCATCTGCCCGAATATGCTCCAAGGTATATTCCGTTGAGGGGTCTAAGGGTGATTCGAGAGTGGCTTCTATGCTTAAGGGGTCGTTGCCATCTATTGACATAACTATTCCATTTTCTAGTTCGGTTTGATCAATGATTCCGTCAACTACAACCCAATCCAGGAAAGCTTTTTCAGAAACAAGAGAAAGGGAAGTGACCTCTCGGGACGCGTCCATGGTTTCCAGTGTTATATTCGTTGGAACCGCATTGCCCGTTTGGATTTCAAATTCCTCCGAACCCCCGGGGTCAATTAATTTTTCATTGGCTGAGCCATCATCCCAATTTACAGGCTGATCAAATTTAATTTTAATAGATCCACTGTTATCTACTCTAGTAGGGGTGACCGTATACCTTCCAATTGATAAATCTAAATTCTGCACTATAGATACAGGAGCTCCATTTCCCTGAATAACCCCCAGGTCCAATTGCTGTTGAAGAAGATCGCCGCTTGAGACAGACCACCCTCGTTGCAATATTTGCCCCCCGACAGTCATGTTTTCAAATACGACGCTGCAAAGACTAGAAGATCCCGAAGAAACCGCCAATCCTGCATATATATTTGCAGACATGGGTATGGTTTGGGTTTGGACGAGAGACCAGGATGAACCATCAGTGGATATATAACCGGAAAAAGCATTTACAGACCTAACCAACCTAACCCAGTAAGGTACTAAAGGACCATTAGACCATCCAGAGTGAGAAGTGCTGTTGTCAGTATTGGTTCTGTATTGAAAAGATGTTCCTTCGCCGGGAGTAATTGCCATGAATGCGTTTTTTGCCCCAGGCTGAAGAGACTCTCTTATCATAACTCCCACTTTGGCCCACGTATCGCCACCGGATCGATCCGAAACAAGAACGGCAATATCTATATCGCCGGTAGTTGGCATAGATACATATTGAAGGGTATCTGCGTTATCCCAAATATCTCCCGCCCCAGCTATATTGAATTTCCCAAACCCGTAATTAGAATTTCCCGTAGAACCCGGATACCCTATGTCTTGACTAGACCATGGGCTTGGAAGGGCAGAATGAAGATTAAACTCCCCATTGATTAATTGCTCTGAACTTTCCGAAAAATTAGAAAAATTTGGATTTTTAAATAATTCGTTGCCTATCGAAATTTCAGAAAGATTTGTCCATGTCACCGGTATCGAAGTCGAGACAGTCGGAGCAGTCAACCATTCAATGCCATCTTTCGATAGGGTGGCTCTTGATATTCCTCTTGTAAGTCGATAACTCATTTTACATTATGTACCAATTTTGTTTGTCAGTAAAGAGTTGGGCCAGAGCATAATTATTATCCACTGCCAGAGTATTTGTCCCATCGATCATTTGTCCCATGTGACCACTTACTGTTATGGGGTAAGTAGTTCCACTCCCGCCAATGTCCTTAATGGAAAACATTTGTCCGGGATTTAATGTGGACGCTTCAGGCATGGTAATTAAGCACCCCCCATCTGCAACAATATTTGGAGCTGTTGTATTTACTCCAATAACTCTATCCGTTAGTGAAATTTCATAAGTTGGATCAGAAACTTCGGCAAAACCATCTGGCAGGATTCTGGTTGGCCCTATAAATACTCCACTCGCAAAATAAAAGCTAATACTGTTATCTGGGGCTGCTATCAATTGAGGGTCTTGCCCATCAGTTAATATTATAGATCCATCTTCAATTCCCTCCTCGGTGGAGGATTTAATAACAATATCTCCGGGGCTTTCTATATTATCTGCTTTTACTGTTTTGGCTTCTATGTCCCCATCTACCTGTACGTTTGAACCAGTAAAATAAACCCCCCCCTCAAATGCCAGTGTCAAACTTTTATCTGGGGCGGAAAAAAGATCAGGATCACTTCCGTCTGTCATTACCATTGATCCATCTTCACCTATAATATCTTCTAGGCTTGTAATTGAATCCACTTCCATTGTTGTGGTTTTTATTATTCCTTCCACATCTAGCCCCGCTCCAGTGACATAAACTCCGCCATCAAAATCAAATGTTAAGCTTTTGTCTGGGGCTACTATCAAGTCGGGATCACTCCCATCCGTTATAACCATTGATCCGTCAACTCCACTTATGTCTCCACTTATTTTAATATCCGACGCTACTATTCCGTCATGAAAAGACTTTACTCCGCTTACTAGTTGGTCTGTTTCCAGTAAAACAGCAGTATCGGTTAAATCTATTCCCTCGATTTGTTCATCAACATATCCGCTCAATAATAAATCTTTACCCACGGCAAATCCTGTAAGATAGCCACTGATGGCATCGTCGCGAGTATTAACATAACCACTAAGTTCAAGGTCTTTAGCGACAGCGAAACCGGTAAGGTAACCGCTGACGGCATCGTCACGGAGGTCAACGTAGCCGCTAAGTTCGGTATCCTTGTTGGCGTTGTCGTCTACATACTGGACGAGAACACCGCTAATATCCTTGGCGTAACCACTGACGGCATCGTCGCGGGTATCGACGTAGCCCAAAATGGATGCTTCCCTCGAATCCACATACCCGCTGACCGCATCGTCGCGGAGGTCAACGTAACCGCTTAACGCAAGGTCTTTAGTAACCGCAAAACCGGTAAGGTAACCGCTGACGGCATTGTCGCGAGTATTAACATAACCACTAAGAGAATCCAATTTGGCTTGGGACGTTAAATTCCCACCAATTATATCACCTTCTACATAAAGATTTGAACCTCCGGTAATAAAGACTCCCCCTTCGAAGTCGAAAGATAAACTTTTGTTTGGAGCTGAAATTAGGTCAGGATCACTCCCGTCAGTCATCACCGTAGACCCGCCGACTCCACTAATATCTCCCAAAAGTTTTATATCAGATGCTATTATATCCCCTATAATATCCCCCTCTACGTGTAGGTTTGACGTTGACCCAGTGATATAAACCCCATTTTCGTAGGAAAAGGCAAGGCTTTTATCCGGGGCTGAAACTAGATCGGGATCACTCCCGTCAGTCATTACTGTCGATCCGCCTACGCCGCTTATATCGCCAATTAATTTAATATCAGAAACAATAATTCCATCGTCAAATGTCTTGACCCCTTCTACCGTTTGATCCTCTGTCAACAAGACCGCTTTGTCGGAAATCTCAGAATTAACGTAACCGCTAATCGCATCATCTCTGCCATCTATATAACCGCTGAGAGCGAGATCCCTTGCTACCGCAAAACCGGTAAGGTATCCACTTATTTTAGAATCTTCGCTATTGGAATGGCCACTTAGTAAATCTATTTTCGATTGGGAGGTTATGTTATTTCCTATTATGTTTCCTTCTACAACCAGATCTGAAGTTGATCCCGTAATATAAACCCCTCCCTCGAAGTCCAGAGCAAGACTTTTATTTGGAGCCGAAACCAAATCAGGATCACTCCCGTCAGTCATTACCGTCGATCCGGCAACCCCGCTTATGTCACCCCTTATTTTAACATCAGAAAAAACAACATCATCATCAAACGTTTTGACTCCATTAACAGTTTGGTCTGTAGTTAATAAAACAACACTATTGGTTAGATCTATTGCTCCTATTTGTTGGTCTACGTATCCGCTTACTGCGTCATCCCTAGAGTCTACATAACCACTTAAAGACTGGTTTATCGATGAAGAGTAACCGCTAATTAGATTGTCTCTTTGGTTTATGTATCCACTTAGTTCAGCATCTTTTTGGACGGCGAATCCAGTTAAATAACCACTTAATACTTCATTTTTCTGATCTGAATAAGTTTCGGAATGGCCGCTTATTGAGTTATCTCGAGAATTTACATATCCGCTTAGATCGTTGATTTGATTTTTGCTTGCTATATTTTCTCCTATTATATCTCCTTGGATATGAAGGTCTGACCCCGTAATATAAACCCCTCCATCAAAATCCAGGGTCAAACTTTTATTTGGAGCTGAAACCAAATCAGGATCACTCCCGTCGGTTATAACCATAGATCCATCAACCCCGCTTATATCCCCGCTTATTTTAATATCCGACGCTACTATTCCGTCGTGGAAAGACTTTACCCCACTAATTAGTTGATCGGTTTCAAGCAGGACAGCTTTGTCCGTAAGATCTATACCTTGTATTTGAGAGTCTATATAACCCGTAAGATGTCCGCTAAGTTCAAAGTCTTTGGCAACGGCGAACCCAGTTAAGTATCCACTGACGGCATCGTCTCTTGTATTTACATACCCACTAAGCAAATCCAGTTGGGCTTCACTTACAATGTTGTTTCCAATTATATCCCCTTCTACGTATAGATCGGAACCCGTTATATAAACGTCGCCATCAAAATCAAACGTTAAGCTTTTATCCGGGGCAGAAATTAGGTCAGGATCGCTTCCGTCAGTAATGACCATGGAGCCATCAACCCCACTAATGTCTCCACTTATTTTCAAGTCAGAAACAACGATGCCATCATGAAAGGATTTTACCCCGCTAATCAACTGATCGGTTTCAAGTAAGACAGCCTTATCCGTAAGGTCTATCCCTTGTATTTGAGAATCTACATAACCCGTAAGATGTCCGCTAAGTTCAAGATCTTTGGCAACCGCAAAACCGGTAAGGTATCCACTAACCGCATCGTCACGGAGGTCAACATAACCGCTAAGTTCGGTGTCTTTGTCTGCGTTGTCGTCAACGTACTGGACGAGGACACCGCTAATGTCCTTGGCATACCCACTGACGGCATCGTCGCGGGTATCGACGTAACCAAGAATGGAAGTTTCCCTCGAATCTACGTATCCACTGACGGCATCGTCGCGGGTATCTACGTAACCGCTTAACGCAACGTCTTTGGCAAC